>Ga0307515_10017325_pt1 | contig 13129 bp, 7 predicted proteins | sample 17_EM_MG_FD_194513 | JGI IMG/M metagenome (GOLD analysis project Ga0307515, IMG submission 194513) | Populus trichocarpa ectomycorrhiza microbial communities from riparian zone in the Pacific Northwest, United States - 17_EM | ecosystem: Host-associated > Plants > Roots > Unclassified | place...
AAACATAATTTATGTAAGTAAGGATTGCAAAAGATCTTTGAAAAAATCAATCAATACTAAAAAAAACATTAAAGAAAGATGAAAAGGAGTTGGAGTTATAGTGATTTTTCTATTTTTTTGAGATAATTTTGTCATCAAAGTAATTAAGTCCAACCTGGTGCATGATTCTTTTTAGACTTGTACTAATGCTCATGTCTAGAAAGCATCAAAATCAACAGCACCTTATAAATTGTAACATAGCACTAATCTAACTTACCGATCGACAACTAATCAACAATTAACAATATCATGACAACCATATCTTAGAAGTGATCATTTTTGGTTCGGTTCGGTACAGTTTTATCAAAAAAAAGTAACCAAAACAAAATTTTTTAAAATAAAAACAAACCGAACCGAACTGAAACCGGTTCAAACCAACCAGTTTCGGTTCGGGTTTGGTTTTCTTGGACAAAACCGGTTCAAACCAGTTTGGCTCTGTTTTCAGTTTGGCTCAGTTTTTTGGTTTGACTCGGTTTTTTTCCGGTTTGGTAGGTTAATAAATACTAGCTGCTTCAATAATTTCACTGTTCATCATAACAAAAAACATTAAGGATTGTTGTTCCCCACCATAATAAATCTCATGCTTAAGTATTTGCATTGCTGAGAAATTCATCCAACAAAGTCATAAATATAACTTACAACAGTTGACACTGCATGTATCTCCCTGTATGATTCAACTTCGTCTGGAAAAGTCTGTTCAAGTTCCTCCAGTAGATGCTTCCGTAACCTCTATAAAATCAATGGTTATATAATGAATTTTATCAAATGCACACAAAGCAAATTGCACGCATGAATATTTAATGGAATACATATTGCACAAATACATCCAGAGAAAATAGCATATCATGGCGGGAATCAAAGAAGTACCTTTAAGGTATCAGTTTTTCCTTTGGTGACTTGATTTTATGTGATCCAGCTTTTTATAACACCCCTTGTGATAGTGCACCTACAAAAAAATTACCCAGCTAGCTGCAATTTTGTAAAAAGGAAAAAAAACAAATTAATTGAAATTAATAGGATCCTAGAATATCATTGCTAACTTATTGGTCTCTTTTTCAGCAGTGCAAGCATCTCATCATCACCATTGATTGCCAGCTTTCTGGTCCTGCTACTGGCATGCTTGTTTTTGTTTACGCTAATCTTCAGCTCGTCAGTGAACAACACACTCTCAAGTTCAGCCATGTATTTCTTTTTAATCTCTTTCTAAGGTGTGCTTGGATTCATCTGTGATTTTTACAGATTTTATTCACGATCTGATTGAAATTAATTTTTGTTGTTAGGATTTTTTATTTTATTTTTGAAATTATAAAATCTTTTGTGTTTTATTTACTTGTTTATTTTTAATTATTCATTTGTTTTGCTAGATCTGGGGTTTATTTGTGTGCACCTTCTAGAAATTTCCAGTTATATTATGTGAGGTGTAAGACGTGCATGATGTTTCTGGATTACTGGTTTTTATACCCAAAAAAAAGACTCGAATGGAACTAAAAAACATAAAAAAAAAAACATGAATATAACATTATTAATTAATACTATTTAAAAGAATAAATAAAAAAAAATCTAACCTGATAAATGTTGATCCTCTCTGCCAGTGCCAATCCAGAGAAAGGGAAATGCTCACGAGGTGTCTGCCGTCAAAGAAAAGATTAGTCAACTACTATATAGAAGGATTGTCCTATGAGTGAATGCATTTTTTGTTCCAGCTGCCCGAACCAAACCTTTTTCTTGCAACGAGAAAAGCGCTTGAGGAGATATAAGGACTATTTAGAGGCTTAGGCTGAGTAGAAGAGTGAAGAAGATAGAGGAACAAATCTAGTCAATAAAGGCGATGCAGAAGATATATGGAACTAAATAAGTTTAGTTAGTTTGAATTAATTTATTTTTTTAAACCAAACCAAACCATAAAAGACATGCAGCACGTGAACATAAACATAAATAGAACAGATTCAGGAGAACATAAACATAAATAGAAAAGATTAGTCAGCTACTGTATGCAAAGATTGTCCTATGAGTGAATGTGTTTCTTGCTCCAGCAGCCCGAACCAAACCTTTATATTGCAGCGAGGAAAGCGCTTGAGGAGATATAAGGACTACTTAGAGGCTCGGGATGAGTAGAAGAGTGAAGAAGATAGAGGAACAAATCTAGCTAATACAGGCGATGCAGAAGATATATGGAACTAAACAAGTTTAGTTTGAATTAATTTTAATTTGATTTAATTTATATTTTTTAAACCAAACCAAACCATAAAAAACATGCAGCAGGTAAACATAAACATAAATAGAAAAGATTAGTCAGCTACTGTATGAAAAGATTGTCCTATGAGTGAATGCGTTCCTTGCTCCAACTACCCAAACCAAACCCTTTTCTTGCAGCGAGGAAAGCGCATGAATAGATATAAGGACTACTTAGAGGCTCGGGCTGAGTAGAAGAGTGAAGAAGATAGAGAAACAAACCTAGCTAATACAGGAGATGCAGGAGATATATGGAACCAAACAAGTTTAGTTTGAATTAATTTTAATTTGATTTAATTTATATTTTTAAAATCAAACCAAACCATAAAAGACATGTAGCATGTGAACATAAACATAAATGGAAAAGATTAGTCAGCTACTGTATGGAAAGATTGTCCGATGAGTTAATGCGTTTCTTGCTCCAGCTGCCCGAACCAAACCCTTTTCTTGCAGCGAGGAAAGCACTTGAGGAGATATAAAGACTACTTAGAGGCTTGGGCTGAGTAGAAGAGTGAAGAAGATAGAGGAACAAATCTAGCTAATACAGGCGATGCAGGAGATATATGGAATCAAACAAGTTTAGTTTGAATTAATTTTAATTTGATTTAATTTATATTTTTTAAACCAAACCAAACCATAAAAGACATGCAGCATGTGAATATAAACATAAATAGAAAAGATTAAGTCAGCTACTGCATTGAAGGATTGTCCTATGAGTGAATGCGTTTCTTGCTCCAGCTGCCCGAACCAAACCCTTTTCTTGCAGCGAGGAAAGCGCTTGAGGAGATGTAAAGACTACTTAGAGGCTTGGGCTGAGTAGAAGAGTGAAGAAGATAGAGGAACAAATCTAGCTAATACAGGCGATGCAGGAGATATATGGAACCAAACAAGTTTAGTTTGAATTAATTTTAATTTGATTAATTTATATTTTTTCAACCAAACCAAACCATAAAAGACATGCAGCAGGTGAACATAAACATAAATAAAAAAGATTAAGGTGAACATAAACATAAATAGGAAAGATTAGTCAGCTACTGTATGGAAAGATTGTCATATGAGTGAATGTGTTTCTTGCTCCAGCTGCCCAAGCCAAACCCTTTTCTTGCAGCGAGGAAAGCACTTGAGGAGATATAAGAACTGCTTTGAGGCTCGGGCTGAGTAGAAGAGTGAAGAAGATAGAGAAACAAATCTAGCTAATACAGGCGATGCAAGAGATATATGGAACCAAACAAGTTTAGTTTGAATTAATTTTAATTTGATTTAATTTATATTTTTTCAACCAAACCAAACCATAAAAGACATGCAGCAGGTGAACATAAACTTAAATAGAAAAGATTCAGGTGAACATAAACATAAATAGAAAAGATTAGTTAGCTACTGTATGGAAAGATTATCTTATGAGTGAATGCGTTTCTTGCTCCATCTGCCCGAACCAAACCCTTTTCTTGCAGCTAGGAAAGCGCTTGAGGAGATATAAGAACTACTTAGAGGCTCGGGCTGAGTAGAAGAGTGAATAAGATAGAGGAACAAATCTAGCTAATACAGGCAATGCAGGAGATATATGGAACCAAACAAGTTTAGTTTGAATTAATTTTAATTTGATTTAATTTATATATTTTAAACCAAACCAAACCATAAAAGACATGCAGCATGTGAACATAAATATAAATAGAAAAGATTAGTCAACTACTGTATGGAAGGATTGTCCTATGAGTGAATGCGTTTCTTGCTCCAGTGCAGCGAGGAAAGCGCTTGAGGAGATATAAGGACTACTTAGAGGCTCAGGCTGAGTAGAAGAGTGTAGAAGATAAAGGAACAAATCTAGCTAATACAGTCATGCAGGAGATATATGAAACTATATGAAACTAAACAAGTTTAGTTTGAATTAATTTTAATTTGATTTAATTTATATTTTTTAAACCAAACCGATTATGTACAACCGTAATTTTTACAAATATGTAAACTTTCTAATTTCATGGAGGGACGGAATTCACCAACGCTCACTTTACAAATCTTTTTGAGCCAAACCAACGCCCGCTTTACTTCTTTTCTTCTTGAAAATAGTATTGTAAAGTGAGCGTTAATTAATCAATTTGACTGTAAAATGAAATCTTTTTAATTTGATGGAGGGACGGAATTAACCAACGCTCACTTTACAAATCTTTTTGAGCCAAACCAACGCCCGCTTTACTTCTTTTCTTCTTGAAAATAGTATTGTGCAACGTATAGCTTCTCTTTATACCCCTGATCAAAATGGTATTATGAAAAGAAAACATTGTCGTATTATGATCTTTAATGAAAGGTAATTTTTTAAAAATTATATTTTAAATTTTTCTATATTTATTTGTTATTATAAATGGTGGTCAACGAAAAACACTTTACAATCAAAAAACATTTGGCTTGGTTTTCAAGAAAGTGTTGATTTATATTAATTTAATTATCTTTTAATTCTGTTAAATAGATTTTTCTAAAAAATATTTTTAAATAATCACCAACGGAATTACATACGGTATTTCTGTCAGTTACATGACAAGCTTCCCGAGGAAAATACTGATGGAATGAAGAGGGTAATTTTTTTTTTGCACACTTTTCCTGTCAGTAAATCTATCAATAATAATATATTTTTTATTACCGACGAACTCACCGACAAGTCAAAAAATTACCGATGAGAGTTTTACCGACGAAGCATTTTCGTCTGTGATCTCGTCGGTATATTAATTACCAATAAAATTATAGTACAAATACCGATTGAAAAATCCAATCAGTAAATATAAGAATTTTGGTAGTGTCCTTGGTATTTTCAAACAAGAAAAAAAGTTGGGTAAATTTTTTTTGTTATAAATTAGAAAATGTAAGCTTTTGATGTGTGTTTAGTATTGACCCATAAGAGAAAAGAGAATATATATATAAAATCATGATCAGATCCAAATTAAGTCCGTCCATTTTATATTATTAGAAAAATAATATTTTTTTATTATCAAAACAATTTTCTATCATCTTTCTTCTTATATAAAGTAAGTAATTATTATCCAAATTAAGGACGTTCATAATTCTATGTTATTAGAAAATACTAGTTCTAAATTTTATATCATCTTTCTTGTTATATAAATTAATAAATTATTATCTTAATATATCAACAAACTCAAAAGGAAAAACCTTAAAAATGACCTTCAACTATATAAATAGTCATAGTCTCGATTTTGTCATCCAAAAAATTGCATGAATTTTGACTTAAGTTTCAAAAGCTTTTAATTAAATAATCTTTCTATCCATATGTGACTGAATTTTATCCAAATTTTCTTTTAGACACACACACACAAATGACCTAGGAACCAAACACTTTTTGTAAAGGAATGCTCAAAATTATAAGGATGCCATTCAGAAATCCAATTATAAGGATGCTCAAAACAAACACTATTTCAATAATTAAAGGGTATATTCACGTTTTAGGTTACAAAAGAGGCTTCAGACACAGAGCTAAGCCCATCTTTAATATTAGGAATTAGACTGGCCTCATCAATGCTCTTTCTATATTTGGTGTCACGCGGTGCAGATTCATTAATGGGTTCTCCTCCCTACCGTTTGATCAAATTATGTTTGATTTCAACCCTTGACTGTTTAACCTTGAAAATACAAAAAAAAAAAAAGTTGCTAATATATAATCAACTTTTCGTTCTATACTGCACATTTTATTTTCACATTCATATGTTATTATGATTAATTATCCATGGAAACTTAAAAACCATGGACACACATCTCTAATATTGAAATATCTAGAATAAGTCAACACAGGTTGGGATTGAGGGATTGAGAGATAGAGAGAGTTGGATTGGGTTAATCCAATATTATATACCTACAAACTAATAGCAATCTAGATTCAGACAGTGACGAAAGTCACCACTAAGAAAAATGTTTAACATTATGCCTAATATCTAGAATAAGTAAGGATTGCAAAAGATCTCTGAAAAAATCAATTCATTACTCAAAAGAAACATTAAAGAAAGACGAAAAGGAGTTGGAGTTATACTGATTTTTCTATTTTTTTGAGATAATATTGTCATCAAAGTAATTAAATCCAACCTAGTGCATGATTCTCCTTAGACTTGTACTAGTGCCCACGTCTAGAAAGCATCAAAATCAACAGCACCTCATAAATTGTAACATAGCACTAATCTAACTTACCGGCCACTAATCAACAATTAACAATATCATGACAACCACAACTTAGGGGTGATCATTTTTTGATCGGTTTTTGCTCGGTTTGGTTTGGTTTTTTTCCGGTTTGGTAGGTTAATAAACACTAGCTGCTTCAATAATTTCACTGTTCATCATAACAAAAAACATTAAGGATTGTTGTTCCCCACCATAATAAATCTCATGCTTAAGGATTTGCATTGCTGAGAAATCCATCCAACATGTCATAAATATAACTTACAGCAGCTGACATTGTACGTACCTCCCTGTATGATTCAACTTCGTCTGGAAAAATCTGTTCAAGTTTCTCCAGTAGATGCTTGCGTAAACTCCATCAAATCAATGGTTATATAATGAATTTTATCAAATGCACACAAAGCAACTTGCACGCATGAATATCTAATGGAATACATATTGCAAAAATACATGCAGAGAAAACAACATATCATAGTGGAAAACAAAGAAGTACCTTGAAGGCATCAATTTTCCCTTTGGTGACTTGATTTTTTGTGACGCAATCCCTTGTGAATTCATCTGGATTCTTCCCCATCAATCAAACTAAGCACAAAGCAATAAACTTACTATCAGTTTGCCAATGCCGACAAGCTGGAATTGGTTCATCTCAAATAACAAATCACAAAGATACACTCACTTCAAGACCTCCATAGGAACCTAAATGTTGCACCTTTCAGACAATTTAACCATATTGTCCAGCTCAGTAACAAGACCATTGCTGCAAAATCACACCGTTATATCATAACACAATGCATCGAGTAACAAACCAAAACAAAGGATTGATAGAAAAGTACAGTCTCTGTAGAAGAGGAAGCTGTGAAGTAGTGTTGATTAATCAGACAGAGCAGAGGATTTCAAAGTAAATGAGGAAACATTTAAGTACCAATCATTTAATAAAAAAATATCTTCGCACCAACATAAAGAAATTGTAAAGCCCTTAAATTTCAATTCAAAGAAAACAAAAAGAAGAAAAAATCATAATTTTAAACAAGCGTGAAAAACATATAAAATCTCTTTTTGAGCATCAAAAACTCTGTTTCTTATGACAAAATCATTTTCTTGGAATATCTAAGAAGATATTGCCCCTCCAGGTTCACTCACAATGTTCCTATCATCCGTGTATCCACTCAAAAGCCTTACCAAAGAGCTCACCTCAGCTGCCATATTCACAAAAAAAGAGCTCCTTTTCTTCTTCTTCACAACAGCAACAGCAGCTAGAGAGACAAAGGGAGAGTGGGTGATCTGTGTTAAATAGAGAGTCACGTGTTAATGTATATGAGAGGGGAGCTGGAATATAAAATTATAAATAGAGGGATAGGCATATGCCACGTTATGAATATTTAGAAAAGTGGTTAGTGTTGATTATTACTATGTGAATTTTGAATTTCCTAATACTCCTTTGATTAATTGTTTCATTAATTGTTTTAATTTAATTTAATTATGGTATGTGGATGGAGTTGGGGAGGAGAATTCAAAGAAAGGGAGGCGCCTAAATAAATGCTAGCATTTAATGCTTTGATATACCAGTCTACATTTTTTGCTCTTAATACTGACATACTATGAAGAGACTGTTAGGTAAAGCTGATGGAGTTGACCAAGAGTCTTCTGTATGGAATCAATAACTTGGTTCAAATTCTGCTTCGGATCATCCACTGCTGCTGCTGTATCATTCAATGGAGTGGCCAACATTCCATTACCTCCACTCCCCAACACTGTATTCTGCGACGAATCCATTTTGAACAATGCGCCTGTCCAAAGAAAAACAATAAATAGGCCATTGAACATACAGTAAAGAAATTGACAAAATTAAGCAAACAAATGATCAACCACGGCATATACAGAATATAGGGTCCCCTCAAATTTTGTCAAAGCTTCGGAGTTCATCCGACAACCTTGAATTAAAGTTCCGAGCTTTACAAATGAAACAAATCAATGAAAACATACATATATGTTCAGAACATTAAACAAACACTAACGTTTTCCAAATGCATCCAAAATCCTAAAACTGAAAACCCACCAAAAAAAACTGATAATCTAGCTCCATAATTCCATTACTATATTACAGTTAGCAAGAACCAGATCATAAAATTTAAAAAATAAAAATAAAAAAAAGTATAGTGAAAATTAATGAGTTCTACGCGAACCCTGATTGTAAAAGCAAACAAATGACCAAAAACTTAACTTTAAAAAAATGAAACTGGGATTGCTTTACCTGTTGAAATTGGTAAGGGATCTCTGTTGCTTTTGGGTTTTCAGCAGGTAGAGCGATCTCTGTCGAGAAGGAAACAAAAGTTAGTTCTTCTACTCACATGCCGTTTACATTTTATCTACATTGAACCACACGTTGCTCATATGACTGGGTTCTGGGCAAACCTCTTATAACTCCCTACCCTTTCAGGTAAATCTTCTTGATTAGCTCTCCATCCTCATTTTCATCTCAATTAGGTCCCTAATGTATGCATGAATTTTTAATCAAATACTTCTTTCGCTTTTAGTCAACAAATGAGTGATCACATGAAGTTTACATAACTTTTCCATAAAACAACTAGTGGATTTTTATTTGGGGACTTCATTATAAACATTGAAAGAGTTGCAAAATCTCGATGATATAATTTTATTTTAAAAAAATGACCACATGCTTGCATTGGGAAAAACTATGACAATTACCAAGCGGATAATAAAAATTTGGATGCTTAATTTTTATGAATTATTGGTTAGACCAAAATTGCATAAAATTATTTATGGGGCTTCACCAAACTTAATTTCTGGGTGTAAAATAATTCTTTAATATTGCATTGGATTTTTAATAACTAAATAATCAATAATTCAAATCTCATCATATATATTCTCTCTAACTAGATAAATAAAATTTAAACACATAATAGTGGTGCATCTATGTAAGTTATAGGCTCAAGACACTTAAGAGGTGTTTATAGCCGTTAATAAAATGGCTAAATAAGATGAGAAAGAGGAGCAATAAATATAGTATCAGATACTTTACAAATAAAACATGAATCAAACAAAATTTAAAAAACTTCTATATTAACCCATGAGCATAATCAAAAGTATAAAATTAAAAAAACTAAATTCATTCAAATGATTTGCGACATCATTCATCTTCTTATAAAAATATGTGTAAAGTTTATAGAAAAGATAATATTACAAACATTTAAAATGTAATTAAAATCACCTTGTAAGCAAGTCTCATGATATTGTTTTTCCTTAATTCAAGTAAGTAATGACATTAAATACTCCACAATTCAACCTTTATAAGATGTATAGAAATAATTAATATTTAATTGAAGAGCTTTTCAAATTGTCAAAACATCAATCACATTAGATTTCTTTATACATATAAAACAAAACAAGACACATAAGCATAGTTTTTAGAAATCTGCAGCCATTTGAACCAGCGAAACCAATCCAAACTCATTCATTCCTTCCAGGCCCTGAAATTTACCCACATAAATTCCCACCAAGTAATATCATTCTCCCCTTTACAAGCTAAACTTGGCAATATCAAACACAAAAGAAATAGCCTTATACAAGTTTTACCATCTTGGAGACAGATTTAGAGATAGTTATGGCAGCTTTGGCCCTGACTCTGGGGTTGGAATGGCTAACATAAGGCCGGAGCTTGTTGAGCAAAAGCAGAGGAGTCACGGATTTCACCATTGCCTTCAGTGCTCTATCTGCTTCTTCACACACAAACGTTTTGTCTTGAGAAGCTTTCAGTAGTAGTTGCAACCACTGTGCAACCACATTAAAATCCAAGCGCATTAACCACAATTCTAAACAGAACCCTCATGAACATAATAAAATTAAAATGCAAATTAGGCAACAAATTACGAATCGAAGAACAAAAAGTCCCCAGTCCTCACCAAGTTATCAAATGCATTAATAGTATTATAGTAGAGTCAAGTACCTGGTCACCAAAGACCTTGAAAATATCAGATGAAGCCATGATTGATGTCTTGCACAAAGCACTTCTTGGATTCTTCATAGCTTTCACCGCTACTAACATTACCTTTTCCCTATAATAACATATTTAGCCACAACCCCATTATCAGAACACTTGAAAAACTGTCAAATATGCCAAAAAGATTCAAAAAAAAAAACAATAATAATACATACAAGATTGGCAGCAAGAGCAACGAATGATAGAGTACAAATCTCCTAACATCATTCAATGACTCGCAAACCTTTGTCCAATCCTTTGAATCTAACTTTTCTACTAAACCCTGAAAAAAATAAAGCAAAAAACACAAAAAAAAACCAAATTTATTGATACACACACAAACAAAAACCCTCAAAGTCTAAAGTAAAATGGCATCTGGGTTTGGTCTAAAATTAAAGAAAAGATCAAAAAAACATTTACTTGGATCTTGGATTCAGGATCTGAAATGGGTTCAAGATTCTCAGAAGAGATGTAATCAATAATCGGATCTGCAGAAGGAGGCAATGATTCAGCTGTCTTGTTTTCTTCATTTACACCCAATTTGATAGTTTCTGGTGGCAGTAGAAGAGCGTTGTCAATGGGTTTCAGTGCCATTTTTGACCAAGTATGACTGTAAAAGAGAAACTGATATTTGCAATGAAGGAAGAAGGGGTTATTTGTTTATTTAAATGTGAGTATGATTGTGAGTGAGACAAATAAAGAAAGGGAAAGGTAGAGATTTTTTTTTTTTCCGGTTTCTCCTACTGCTGGAATTGGTTCAGGGTCAGCATATTAACAATACTATAAAAAATATGAGAAAGTAATGTAGCTTTTTCAACATTTTTTATTTTTATTGCACTAATATATTAATAATATTTTAAAAGGCATGGAAAAGTATTGTAATTTTCTTCACGTCTTTCATTTTCATTGCACTTATATATTATAATTATAATAATAATAATAATAATAATTAATTACTGTAATTTTCGTCGTGCCTTTTATTTTCATTGCATTTATATATTATAATAATAATAATAATAACAACACCAATGTCTTTTATTTTATAATAATAATTATTTATTATTGTTATTATTATTATTATAAAATTAATAATATTTAAAAAAATATGAGGAAAAAATTGTAATATTTTCCACGCTTTTTATTTTCATTGCACTTATATATAATAATAATAATAATTAATTATTATTATTATTATTATTATTATTATTATAACATATACTATAACTGTTTATTTTTTTCGTTTTTAATTTATTTTTATTTTTTTGCTTTTTTTTTTGTTTTTTATGCTTTTATGGGTTTTTTTGCTTTTTTCTTTGTGTTTTTTTATTTTAATGAATTTTTTTTGTTTAATTTAGTTTGTTAATGTTAAATTTTTTTTATTTAGTTATCAGACTTTCATGATACGGATCTCGAGTTTTACGAGTTAACCTGATTTGACAAGTTAACCTGAAAATTTTTTTTTTTGCTTTTTTTCTATTTAATTAATTTTTTTCGTTTAGTTTAGTTTGTTAATGTTAAATTTCTTTCTATTTAATTATCAGACTTTCATGGCACGTATCTCAGGCTTGACAGGTTAACCCAGTTAATTCTGGGTTAACCCGTCAAATTTTTTTTCTATTTCGTTATCAAACTTTCATGACGCGAATCTCAAGTTTGACGGGTTAACCTGGTTTGAAAGGTTAACCCAGTTAATTCAGATTTTGTTTCTTTTTCTTTATTAGTTTTTTCTTCATGTTGGTTTTTTTTCTTTGTTTTTTTCTTTTTAATTAGTCTATTTAATTATCACACGTTTTATGACATGACCTTGCAGTCAGACCCACATCCAAGGCTCTTGGGTCCGGTGTTGCAACTAGACTCACTTAAACTTTAGTCATGTAAGTTTAATATTGTTATTAATATTATAATATTACTCTTGGGTCAAGTGTTGCAACTAGACCCAAGGCTTTTGGGTATATCTTTGCATAAAGACCTAACACTCTTAGATCTTAGCCTTTTTTATATTTTCTATGCAATGAAAAAAAAAATAACCCGTGGCATATGTCTTTGTTTTTTTTCTTTTCTTTTTAAGCTTTTTATTGTGAACTGGACAGTGCAGTCCATAGTGAAAAAGCTGATACCTTTAATTTTTTTTTGTCTTTTTTAATTTAGTTTCTTAATATTAAATTTTTTCTATTTAATTATCAGACTTTCATGACATGGATTCCAAGTTTGACGGGTTAACCCATTTGATTCAGTTTTTTTTTCCTTTTCTTCATTAGTTTTTTTCTTCCTGTAGGTTTTTTTTCTCTTTGCTTTTTCCTTTTTAATTAATCTTTTTTTTTTAAATTTAGTTCATTAATATTAAATTTTTTTTTCTATTTAGTTATCACACTTTCATGACATGAATCCTAGGTTTAACGGGTTAACCTGATTTGGCGAGTTAACCCAGTTGATTCAGATTGTTTTTCTTTTTCCTCATTAGTTTTGTTCTTCCGATTTTATCTTTTAATATTGTATGCAGTCCACGGTGAAAAGGCTGATGTCTTTATTTTTATTTGTTTTTTTGTTTTTTTTTCTTTTTATGTCTTTCACTGTGGATTGCACAGTGCAGTCCATTGTGAAAAGGATTTATATATATAAACTAAATTATATAGAAAATAATTAATTAAAAAGAAAATAAACTAATGAACTAAAAGAAAAAAAATATGAATC
>Ga0307515_10017326_pt1 | contig 13128 bp, 4 predicted proteins | sample 17_EM_MG_FD_194513 | JGI IMG/M metagenome (GOLD analysis project Ga0307515, IMG submission 194513) | Populus trichocarpa ectomycorrhiza microbial communities from riparian zone in the Pacific Northwest, United States - 17_EM | ecosystem: Host-associated > Plants > Roots > Unclassified | place...
CAGTAAATCCGGCTCTGTATACCACACTGAGCGTGGAAGTTGTGACGAAAGTGGTGAGTCGTTCGCTCGTTCCGATGATTCAATGCTGACCACCGGACATGGCTCCAGTTTACCTTGGACACGAGCGTGGATTGGTCAATAAATCCGGCTCTGTATGCCGCACTGAGTGTGCAAGTTGTGACGGCCCTGGTGAGTCCTTCACTCATTCTGATGATTCAATGCCGACCATCTTTTTGTAAGGCGGTGGAGCCGAACTTCGTTGAATAGCGACTCAGGCGTAGTTCCGAATAGTGTAAATCCATACGACCGCGTCCTAGGGGACCGGTCCTGTGCTCACGTTTGCAACTGTAAGACTTCTTTGGAGAACGGGGTGATGTATTGCAATATATGATCGAATTTCTTGGCGATACAAGGGAGACCCGAAGTGTATGGAGATTACAGTCCTGGATCCCCGCCATTTGGACGCCGATCCATTGTTCTTGCGACCGGTAAAACTCGATGGCCAGGTTACTTGTCCTGATGGTTTTCCGGGGACACTTCGGGCTTGGAGGTTGATCGTCGCGCTCTCCCGCAAGGCCAGCGTTGATGCGTAGTGTCAGGGCCGTTCTCGAGAGTCCATCCGCACCCAATCGTTAGATCGTTGGGTTGAACCGTCTGAAACGATCGTGTTGACAAGCTTAAGGCTGATAGCCAGTTACACGAAAACAGGGGTGACCTACTTGTAAGGCATTTAATGTAGATCAAATGGGTGTGGTGGGGAGAAGAAGGCCCAGCGCGTTCACGCAATAAAGGCAGGCTATCGGCGTGTTCTTGGTGAGGGATGTCGTTCCTTCGTGTCGTCCCACGAATCCTTCCCAAGGCGAACCTGATCGCTCGCATGCTCATACCCAGACCCACGATGCTCCGGTCGCCTTGAGGGAAAAGCCGTCTCCGACCGAGATCGCGCCGCGACAAGTTCTGGCCGCGGACGGCATCAACAAAGCTCCTGGTACGTTTGTGGTCGAGGCGGGGTGGCCCGCCGCCAGAACCGCGCGCGGATCGAAGGGCTTCTGTGATCACAGCGGAACTCAGACATCGCCAGGTCCGAGCCTATGTCCTGACCCGAAACACCATGCAACCGCTAATAGTATGTATAAAGGATACGAAAATAAATCACTATAGGTTACCAGAACCGTTGGGAGTGAAAATGGAAAAGCAGGTAGAACGGTTGAGCGTAGCACAGTGAGTCGGATAAAATAGACGAGTACAGACGAGTAGCAAAGTGTCACAAGACCGCGGGAGAAACCAGAGAGAGATCGCAAATCGGTCGCTAATTTCGATAACCAACGTATACAAAGGTAAAGAGCAAGGGGGCCCAGTAGTGGTCGACTGATCCTCAAATGATCCCCAATCTTGTGCGGACGGTTTGGACCATCCGAGAGAAGGAGTAGGACGCCCAGCTGCGAAGTTAGCGCAGAGAGAGTATGTGGTGGAAGAAGAGAGGAGTGGATCAGTCTCTTCACCATGAACTATGGGTCTGTCTGCACGAGGCGCGTCGCGAAAAATTTGCCGCTCATCTCTATTAGGGTTTGAAACCGACTTCATAGCCTTCGCGCCGCACGGTCCTCTCCCAGCTACCGCTGTCGACCATGAAAGACAATTCCCAACGACGGACACCTAAGGAGCGGGAAGCAGATCTGAACGCGGCCATCGAAGCCTTGAATCTTGTGAAGACCTCGAGTATCCTACCAGCAAAGGCTGTTCTCGGCTCCGTCACCATTCTTCTTATAACGATCAGGGTGTGTCTGCTGCTCTTCCACGACGATTTTCTCCAGGTTCACATCCAGACAGGACTCAATGATCAAAGAGCTGGATTATGTCGAGCTCGGGTTATCCTGCGCCAATGTCTGTCGAACGCTTGATCAGAGGACGAACGGGAAGAAACAAGACGAGCTCAGTCCGTCCGTATACGACGCGATAAACCAATTGACGTTGTGAGTGAAACAAACGATATTTATCTCGAACCATCCGCTAAGATCCTCTCGGTTGCAGGACGGTGGCAGATGTTCAGAAGAAGCTAGTCAAGTGGGGCAAACGGAATATGATATCTCGACGCTTTCACGCGAAGGATGACAAAGAAACGATTGCCGTCTGGAGGTTAGACCTCGACAAGATCCTTCAGGTCTTTCGCGTGCGTTCTATCGTTCGAATGGTGGCCATTGTTGACTTTCCACTTCTAGAAGGAACTCGCAACAAACACTGATGCAACTATCCCTGCCGTTCATCGTGACGTCGCAAACACCCACACACTCGTTACCGGGGTCCGAAATGAGGTTGCAGAAACCCACACCATTGTTTCCGACAGCAATCGTAAAGCATTGAAGAGTTCTATGAAGGATGCGAGTGGTCAAGATCACAAGGTGGGTATCACACGCACTCTGCCTGTTGCTGAGTAACTACTTAAGACTTCCCAGACTCATGCCAGGTCAGAGATCTCGACTAGAAATAAAACCAATATCTAACATTTGTATCTAGCGCACCCGGAGAATCACTGCTCCCGCCGCCGAGAGGTGAAACCGTTCCCGACATTCGTCAGGACGTGATGAAGACGCGCGCCATCGTCTCCGAGGTTGAGCGCAATGTTGCGAACACTCAAATCATGGTCTCTAACATCCATCGTACCGTGGCGAAGAGTCAGGAAGGGGGTGACGGTAGAAATCTGTTGGTGAGTGACACGAACTGTATCCACCCCCCGAATAGTACTGAATGGTATCTAGATTCAAAACAGGTTAGCATTGCGAACCCCCGGTCCACTCGTTATCTTACATTTGGGTCTAGCATGATTGGGGAATCTCCAACTCTGCCACCAAGGACCTTCTTCGGACGCGACGAGTTGATCAAGAAGATAGTCGATCTCGCTGTGAACCTCGTTCCAATCGCTCTCATTGGCCCTGGGGGGATCGGCAAGACCTCTATCGCCCTGACCGTCCTCCACCACGATCGGATCAAAGAGCGGTTTGGCGACGACCGTCGGTTCATCCGTTGCGATAAATTCCCCACCTCCCGTGCCAACCTTCTCCGGCGGCTCTCCGTCGTCATCGGCGCGGGCATCGAAAACCCCGGGGACCTGACCCCCCTACGAACATTCCTATCCTCGAAGAGGATGCTGATAGTCTTGGATAATGCAGAATCTATCCTCGACCCTCGAGGAACGGATGCACAGGAGATCTACTCTGCGGTTGAGGAACTGAGCCGGTTCAACAACGTCTGCATTTGTATCACATCCCGAATTTCCACTACTCCGCTGGACTACAAACACCTCAAAGTGCCAACACTGTCGGTAGACGCTGCACACGACACCTTCTACCGCATCTACGACAGCGAAGATCGGTCGAACCTCGTCAATGGCATCCTGGAACAGCTTGACTTCCACCCGCTCTCAATCACCTTGCTCGCCGCAGTCGCGCGTCAGAACCAATGGGACATGAGCCGATTGGCCAAAGAATGGGAGGGACGGCGAACGAGTGTGCTGCGGACCGAGCACAACACGAGCCTTGCCGCCACGATCGAACTCTCACTCGCTTCTCCTCTATTCCAAGAACTCGGCCCCGATGCTCGAGCGCTCCTGGGCGTCGTCGCGTTCTTCCCGCAAGGTGTCGACGAAAACAACCTGGAGTGGTTGTTTCCTACGATCTCCAACAGGACCGACATCTTCAACAAGTTCTGCATTCTCTCCTTAACCTACCGGAGCAATGGATTTGTCACTATGCTCGCACCACTCCGAGACTACCTTTCTCCGAAGGATCCAATGTCGTCCTCACTCCTCTGCACAACGAAAGAATATTACTTCGCTAGGATGTCAGCCAGCACCAATCTGAATGACCCTGACTTCGCGAAGACACAGTGGATCATGTCGGAGGACATAAATGTCGAGCACCTGCTCGGCGTCTTCACAACGATCGATGGGGACTCGGAAGGCGTCTGGCGTGCCTGCGCCTGTTTTATGTGGCACCTCTATTTGCACAAACGGCGACTTGTCATTCTGAAGTCAAGAATCGAAGGGCTCCCAGATGGTCATGGCTCCAAGCCGGAGTGCTTGTTTGGACTCTCACTGTTGTTCAACGCGGTTGGAAACGAAGTGGAGCGTAAGCGACTCCTTACTTGGGCCTTAAGACTCGAGAGGGAGCGGGGAAGCCACTATCAGGTTACTCGAGCGCCGAGGAACCTAGCTGAATCAAATAGACTATTGGACCTCCCCTAGGAAGGAATACAGCTGGCGAAAGAAGCGTTGGAGATTGATAAACGGCATGGTGACACAGTGGGACAGGCGCAGTGTTTGACCGTGCTCGCTTTTTTGTTATGTGCCGACGGACAGCTTGACGCCGCAGAAGAGCCGCATCCCACTCCGTTAGTCTCTTTCCAGAGACAGGTGAAGAACATCGGGTCTGCAAGTCTCATCGTGTCCTTGGCTACGTATATCGATCCAAGGGCGAGATAGAGAAAGCGATTCACCATCTTGAAGTTGCTCTCCAAATTGCGACCTCCTTCGACTGGCACAGCGAGCAATTTGTGGTCCATTTCTGGCTGGCGGGGCTGTTCTACGATGGGCGCATATTCGACCATGCACAGGCTCACGTCGAGCGCGCCAGGTCGCACACGGCCAATAGTACAATCAACCTGGCTTATGTGATGAAGATGCAAGCCAACATCTGGTATGCGCAACACAGGTTCGAAGAGGCGAGGTCCGAGGCTCTGCGTGCCATTGATGTTTACGAGAAGGTTGGGGCTACGGAATGTGTGGAGCGCTGTAGGACGCTTCTCCGGTACATCCAGGAGTTCGAAGAACTGGACACCGCGGTTGAATCTGACCAATCGAACCCCAATTGTGAGCCAATGCAGATGATGCTATTTTCTGCGTGTATTGACTCTCTGCTCTCAACTCAGGATTGGGAATCCGAATGATCATCGAATCGATAGTCGCATCGAGCCCTCCAAATGCATCCTCCCGAAAGAGTGGTCTTCGCTCAATTTACCTCCTCCACTCATGCATGTTGTTTCATATCTGTTGTCGCACTGCCCACCCCGTGTTATGTCTATGTTTCTCTGTATCGGTCTTGCATCATAGTAGGTAGATCCTGGTCCGGCGTGCCTCCCTGTTCGTGTGACCGCCGACCATGGCTGTTGGCCAGATTGTAATAGAAGTCTATCCGGGAAACGGCGTCACGACGAACTCCACGGTTTCATCCTATACAACGTGCTTTCTCCCCTCCTGATGTCTCCTGCCTATCAGAGGCGTGCAGTGCGTAGGAGAAGGGCCGAGGACTTTCACCAGGTTCCCAAGATGGGAGATGGAGATGTCGTTCCTGTGCCGCTCCAGAACCCTCTATCGAAGCGCTTGGGTCGTTGTCCGTGAGGTAGCGGGTAGTTCGACGGGAGTCCCGCGGATAATATCATGCAGACTGGGGCGCCTGATCCTGCGCGGCAAAGGCGAATACTACGTAGATCCCACCTTGTTCAGCGTCTCCAACAAAGAGTACGCCCCTCAGTGTGAGTAATCAAATTTATCTCCCACTTTCGACTTTATCCTGGGATCGGGCGCGTGTTATCACAGCGTGGAAGTCTTGCTCATGCAAATACACCAACGACAGCCAATCCAGAGGACGCTGTCGGATCGAGATAATACGAACGTGATCTTTAGTCGGATTGTGCGTGTAATGACTAGAACGGAGTCGAGTGGGGATGTCGTGGCCATGGGAAGTATATCAAGACGGCGGCGAGGAGCCGGATTGGGACATTCAAGAGGATGCGAAAATGAAGGTGTTGCTGAGACAGGACGTCACGCGTCAAAGGCCGGAGTCGATTCTTATTGCAAAAAGACGGGTTCATCCAGTAGACGAGTGTAGTAGGAATTGTTTGAAGACAATCGTTCGCCACGCTCGCGTCATAGAAGCCAACTTTACTTTAGTTCCCCGCAGTCTCTGAGTTTGCCCTTAGCGCCTTGGCTTGTTCTTCACCGCCTTAAAGTTATCGCATCACCCTCCCTCGCACCCCCATCAATATGGCTGCAAACCCTACTCTCAATCCAAGCGAGCTCAAGGCTCATCTGAACCTTCTCCGCGCCTTCCACGACATGAAGAACAAAGTCGAAGATGGGAGTAAGTTGGGGCCCGACGGCCACTCCCTGAGCCCGGAAGTAGAGTGGAAGTCGTTTGTCCAGGCTTCGGTGGAGAGGTGCGCCGTCTGCAAATGTGCTTTGCGCGGAATGATGATAATCTGTTGCGTCAGGTTCCAAGGATGGGTTTCTAGTCTCAAGGTCGACGGTAACGATGTCGCCGAGAAGATAGAATGCCCACCCCTGGATGTGTGTCTTGTTTGGCACGCATATATGCTAAACCCGAGGTGGGGCTCTTTCATGAGTTGCGCTAGGGAAATCTGACCGATAACTATCACAGTCGCTACGCCAGAGATATCAAGCAACTCGAGGCTCTGAAGGCCTTGGACGTTCTTAAACCCCTTCTCCTCGAACTTTTTGCGGATGACTCCTTTGAGGGAGGGATCTCCCCGCAGGAGTCGAGGACGGAACCCTCATTCACAGCGAGTTCTGTTAACGGAGGAAGCAATCCGTTTTCCCTCGATCTAGCCGCCGCCGTATGTACCTGATCTCCCTCAATTACATTATGCTCACGTTTGCCGGCGCAAACTTAGGTCTTGAGACAGGTCAGTTTTACTGAGAAGATGGTCAAGCTAGGATGGACGGAACAGGGATTCTTCGATAATCCCGACAACTCGGATATTCTGCAACGTTGCATCGCGAGGTACCAAGGGTGAGTGGTCCAGATTATCGGCACTACCAGCTCGGCGTTCACCAACAGCACTCGAAGGTTCGTGGAGCTTATTTCTTTCGTGCCGAACAAATTCTTTGTACCGACGCTCGATATCGACCTCGCGTGGCAGTATGTCCGCTCTTCCGCCCCCCCTCCCGGTCTGCAGGTAGAAGACTAACGATTGTACCTAGTACTCACCAGCTGTACCCGGAGAGATATGGCGTTGACTGCCTCAAACACGCGAAGCGGTTCATTGACCAGTACGGTCCCTCCTGCCATTTATGTTTGTCAGCTCATGAAATCCTTCCGTAGTAACGACGATGTAGAGGAGACGCGGCTTTCAAGCTCGTTCGACAACACCTGCCATGTTTGGGAGGTACGCCAGGGGTGCATCTGTGGTTTACCGTTTTGCTCATCATCTGATTTCAGGAGCGATTCGGGGTGCCATACTCCTTCTGCCCAGGTGCCTGCAAGGCGGTCCTCGAATCCACGAACTATTCACCCTCGAAAGGACGTGAATCCCGGTCTGTAGACATGGGTCCGGTTTACCTTGGACACGAGCACGGATTGATCAATAGATCCGGTTCTGCATGCGGCAATGCGTGTGGAGGAGGTTGTGGTGGAGGTTGCGGTGGCGGTTGTGGCGGCGGGTGTAGTGAGTCCTTTACTCATTCCGATGGTTCAACGCTGACCACCTTTTTGTAAGGCGGTGGAGCCGGACTTCGTTGAATAGCGACCCAGGCGTGGTTCCGAATAGTGTAAATTCATACGACCGTGTCTTAGGGGACCGGTCCCGTACTCACGTTTGTAACTGTAAGACTTCTTTCGGAGAATGGGGTGATGTATTGCAATATATGGTCGAATTTCTGAGCGATACAAGGGAGACCCGAAGTGTATGGAGATTACAGTCCTGGATCCCTGCCACCTGGACGCCGATCCATTGTTCTTGCGACCGGTAAAATTCGATGGCCAGGCTACTTGTACTGAATCACCGATGGTTTCCCGGGGACACTTCGAGCTTAGTAGAGGCTGATCGTCGCGGGTAGGGTCGCTTTCCCGCAAGGCCAGCGTTGAACGTTGATGCGTGATGTCGGGGCCGTTCTCGAGAATCCAATCGTTAGATCATTGGGTCGAACCGTCTGAAACGATTGTGTTGATGAGGCTGATAGCCAGTTACACGAAAACAGGGGTGACCTACTTGTATGGCACTTAAGAGGGACGTCGTTCCTTCACGCCGTCTCACGAATCCTTCCCAAGGCGAACCTGATCGTTCGCATGCTCATACCCAGACCCACGATGCTCCGGTCGCCTTGAGAGAAAACCCGTCTCCGACCGACTCTGAGATCGCGCCGCGACAAGTTCTGGCCGCGGATGGCATCAACAGAGCTCCTGGTACGTTTGTGGTCGAGGGGTGGCCCGCCGCCAGAACCGCGCGCGGATCGAGGGGCTTCTGTGATCACAGCGGAACTCAGACATCGCCAGGTCCAAACCTATGTCCTGACCCGAAACACCATACAAACCGCTAATGGTATGGGTAAAGGATACGGAAATAAATCACCATAGGTTACCAGAACCGTTGAGAGTGAAAATGGAAAGCGGGTAGAACGGTTGAGCGTAGCACAGCGAGTCAGATAAAATAAAGGAGTATAGGTGAGCGGCAAAGTGTCACAAGGCTGCGGGAGAAACCAAAGATCGCGAATCGGTTGCCAATGATCTCGATAACCAACGTATACAAAGGTAAAAAGCAAGGGAGCCTAATAGTGGTCGACTGACCCCCAATCTTGCGCGGACGGTTTGGACCATTCGAGAGAGGGGGCAGGAGGCCCAGCTGCGATGTTAGCGCAGAGAGAGTAGGTGGTGGAAGAAGGAGAGCTCAGGCCTCAGGGGTGGATCAGTCTCTTCACCGGCTATCATCTATGGGCCTGTCTGCCCGGGGCGCGTCGCAAAAAATTTGCCGCTCATCTCTATTGAAACCGACTTCACAGCCTTCGCGCTGCACGGTCCTCTCCCAGCTACCGCTGTCGACCATGAAAGCCGATTCCCAACGACGGTCACCTAAGGAGCGAGAAGCAGATCTGAACGTGGCCATCAAAGCCTTGGATCTTGCGAAGAGCTCGAGTATCCTACCAGCAAAGGCTGTTCTTGGCTCCGCCACCATTCTTCTTATAACGATCAGGGTATGTCTCCCGCTCTTCCGCAACGATTTGCTCCAGGTTCACATCCAGAAAGGACTCAATGATCGAAGAGCTGGATTACGTCGAGCTCGGATTATCCTGCGCCGATGTCTGTCGAACGCTTGACCAGAGGACGAATGGGAAGAAACAAGACGAGTTCAGTCCGTCCGTGTACGATGCAATAAACCAACTGACGTTGTAAGTTAAACAAGCGATATTTATCTCGAACCGTCCACTAAGATCCTCTCGGTTGCAGGATGGTGGCAGATGTTCAGAAGAAGCTAGTCAAGTGGGGCGAACGGAATATGATATCTCGACGCTTTCACGCGAAGGACGACAAAGAAACGATTGCCGTCTGGAGGTTGGATCTCGATAAGATCCTTCAGGTCTTTCGCGTGCGTTCTATCATTCGAACGGTTGCCATTGTTGACTTTCCACTTCTAGAAGGAACTCGCAGCAAACACTGATGCAACTATCCCTGCCGTTCATCGTGACGTTGCAAACACCCACACTCTCGTTACCGGGGTCCGAAATGAGGTTGCAGAAACCCACACCATTGTTTCCGACAGCAATCGTAATGCATTGAAGAGTTCTATGAAGGATGCGAGTGGTCAAGATCGCAAGGTGGGTATCACACGCACTCTGCCTGTTGCTGAGTAACTACTTAAGGCTGCCTAGACTCATGCCAGGTTAGAGATTTCGACTAGAAATAAAACCAATATCTAACATCTGTATCTAGCGCACCCGGAGAATCACTGCCCCCGCCGCCGAGAGGTGTGCATGAAACCGTTCCCGACATTCGTCGGGACGTGATGAAGACCCGCGCCATTGTCTCCGAGGTTGAGCGCAATGTTGCGAACACACAAATCATGGTCTCTAACATCCATCGTACCATGGCGAAGAACCAGGAAGGGGGTGACGGTAGAAATCTGTTGGTGAGTGACATGGACTGTATCCACCCCCCGAATAGTACTGACTGGTATCCAGATTCAAAACAGGTTAGCATTGTGAACTCCCGGTCCACTCAATATCTTATATTTGGGTCTAGCATAGTTGGGGAATCTCCACCTCTGCCACCAAGGACCTTCTTCGGGCGCGACGAGCTGATCGAGAAGATAGTCGATCTGGCTGAGGACCTTGTTCCAATCGCTCTCATTGGCCCTGGCGGGATTGGCAAGACCTCTATTGCCCTGACCGTCCTCCACCACAAACGGATCAAGGAGCGGTTTGGCGACGACCGTCGGTTCATCCGCTGCGACAAATTCCCCACCTCCCGTGCCAACCTTCTCCGGCGGCTCTCCGTCGTCATTGGTGCGGGCGTCGAAAACCCCGAGGACCTGACCCCCCTACGAACATTCCTATCCTCGAAGAAGATGCTGATAGTCCTGGATAATGCAGAATCTATCCTCGACCCTCGGGGAACAGATGCACAGGAGATCTACTCCGCGGTCGAGGAACTGAGCCGGTTCAACAACATCTGTGTTTGTATAACGTCCCGGATCTCCACTACTCCACTGGACTGCAAACACCTCAAAGTGCCAACATTGTCGGCAGGCGCTGCACTCGATACCTTCTACCGGATCTACGACAGCGAGGACCGGTCGAACCTGGTCAATGGCATCCTGGAGCAGCTTGATTTCCACCCACTCTCAATCACCTTGCTCGCCGCAGTCGCGCGTCAGAACCAGTGGGACATGAACCGGTTGGCTAGGGAGTGGGAAGGACGACGAACGAGTGTGCTGCGGACCGAGCACAACACGAGCCTTGCCGCCACGATCGAACTCTCACTCGCTTCTCCTCTATTCCAAGAACTCGGGCCCGATGCTCGAGCGCTCCTGGGCATCGTCGCGTTCTTCCCGCAAGGTGTCGACGAAAACAACCTGGAGTGGTTGTTTCCTACGATCTCCAACAGGACCGACATCTTCAACAAATTCTGCATTCTCTCCTTGACCTACCGGAGCAATGGATTTGTCACTATGCTTGCACCACTCCGAGACTACCTTTCTCCGAAGGATCCGACGTCATCCTCACTCCTCTGCACGACGAAGGACTTTTACTTCGCCAGGATGTCGGTCAGCACCAATCTGAATGACCCTGACTTCGCGAAAACGCAATGGATTACGTCGGAGGACATAAATGTCGAGCACCTGCTCGATGTTTTCACAACGATTGATGGGGACTCGGAAGACGTCTGGCGTGCCTGCGCCTGTTTTATGTGGCACCTCTATTTGCACAAAAATCGACTCGTGATTCTGGGGTCAAAAATCGAAGGACTCCCAGATGGTCATGGCTCCAAGCCGGAGTGCTTATTTGGGCTCTCACGGTTGTTCAGCATGGTTGGAAACGAAGTGGAGCGTAAACGACTCCTTACCTGGGCCTTAAGACTCGAGAGGGAGCGGGGGAGCCACTATCAGGTCACTCGAGCGTTGAGGCACCTAGCTGATGCAAATAGACTATTGGGGCTCCCCAAGGAAGGAATACGGCTGGTGAAAGAAGCGTTGGAGATCGTTGAACGGCATGGTGACACAGTGGGACAGGCGCAGTGTTTGTTTGTGCTTGCCTTTTTGTTATGTGCAGACAGACAGCTCGACGCCGCAGAAGAAGCCGCATCCCACTCCATCGGTCTCTTCCCAGAGACAGGTGAAGAATATCGGGTCTGCAAATCTCATCGTGTCCTTGGCTACATATATCAATCCAAGGGCGAGACGGAGAAAGCAATTCACCATCTTGAAGTTGCGCTCCGAATTGCGACCTCCTTCGACTGGCACGGCCAGCAATTTGTGGTCCATCGCTGGCTGGCGCAGCTGTTCTACAGTGAACGCAGGTTCGACGATGCACAGGCTCATGTCAAGCGCGCCATGTCGCACACGGCCAATAGTACAATCAACCTGGCTGATGCGATGGAGATGCAGGCTGGCATTTGGTACGCGCAACGCAGGTTCGAAGAGGCGAGGTCCGAGGCTCTGCGTGCCATTGATGTTTACGAGAAGGTTGGGGCTACGGAATGTGCGGAGTGCTGTAGGACGCTTCTCCGGTACATCCAGGAGTTCGAGGAACTGGACACGGCGGTTGGATCTGACCAATCAGACTCCAATTGTGAGTCAATGTAGATGATGCTATTTTCTGCGTGTATTGACTTTCTGTTCTAAGCTCAGGATTGGGAATCCGAATGATCACCGAATCGATAGTCGCATCGAACCCTCCAAATGCATCCTCCCGAAAGAGTGGTCTTCCCTCGATTTACCTCCTCCACTCATGCATGTTGTTTCATATCTGTTGTCGCACTGCTCACCCCGTGTTATATGTCTATGTTTTTCTGTATCGGTTTTGAATCATAGTAGGTAGATCCTGGTCCGACGTGCCTCCCTGTTCGCGTGACTGCCGACCATGGCTGTTGGCAAGATTGTAATTGAAGTCTATCCGGAAAACGACGTCACGATGAACTCCACGTTTTCATCCTATATAACGTGCTTTCTCCCCTCCTGATGTCTCATGCCTATCAGAGGCGTGCAGTGTGTAGGAGAAGGGCCGAGGACGTTCACCAGGTTCCTGAGATGGGAGATGGAGGTGTGGTTACTGTGTCGCTCCAGAACCCACTATCGAAGTGCTTGGGTCGTTGTCCGTGAGATAACGGATAGTTCGACGGGAACCCCGCGGATAACATCATGCAGACTGGGCCCCTGATCCTGCGCGGCAAAGGCGAATACTATTGGGGGTAGGCAACGCCCAGCCAAATTAAAGCTCCGGTCGTCGTCAATTTACGGTTCCCCGATGGTAGCCCGCCTAGAAGTATTTTTACATAATATAATTCCAAGATTGTGAGACAGGAGTGTGGAGAAAAAATCGACGACCAAGGCACTGTAACGAAAGCCACATTCATTTTGCCCTTCCAGCCCGGTGACAACGGCCGCCCGACGTCGTTCATTAAAAAACACCGATATAAGGCCCATCCGCCTTCCTGCGTCCGGGGGTGACATCTATAACCCCATCCCCGACGAGAAAAGCATGGAGGGACCAGGGCTAACTCATTGCGTTTGTCGAGTTGCTCGGGCGGGGTAGGGGGAGGGGGCACTTAATTCGTTTACGTAATAGTAATTCCAGGATATGTGGACCCGGCCTGAAAGGGGGTTCGACAAAATCCATCCCTCTAC
>Ga0307515_10017328_pt1 | contig 13127 bp, 7 predicted proteins | sample 17_EM_MG_FD_194513 | JGI IMG/M metagenome (GOLD analysis project Ga0307515, IMG submission 194513) | Populus trichocarpa ectomycorrhiza microbial communities from riparian zone in the Pacific Northwest, United States - 17_EM | ecosystem: Host-associated > Plants > Roots > Unclassified | place...
GAGGCCATGAACTCAGAATCTCTATTTAGACCTAATTAAATCATGTCTGAACTCAACACGAACTGAATTGGACCATCTTTGAGTTCCTTCTGAGCTCCACAAGAGATCGTTCCCAACATACAATCTTCATTCACAACATATAATTAATGAAGTTTTTTTTTTTTACTAGAATTGCTAAAAAGATAATCTGGTACGATCTCCATCGATTCATACACTCTGCTGGGTTTAAACATGCTAATACATTAATGTCTTCATAGTACATTAAGGTGGGGAAAAGTAATTAAATTAGACCAAAACCAAAGAGAATTATAAGTCCTACCATTCTAGGGTTTCTCTACTTAAACTCTAATTGCAAAGTCCTTGAATCATATTCCAGCTAATCATGATTATAGATCGTACCAAGAGGAGGCAGGTACCATATCCCACTTGCTTTAGTTTTCTTTGGCTGAAGAGCGCTACCTCCACAAACCCCAATGACAAAAAAAAACAAAACAAAAAAAAAACCCTGGAGCTTCACCACACAAAACCATAGACAAAATCTATAAAGGATTGCTAGTGGAAGAAGAACTAAAACTAGAAAGATCTGTCCATGAAGTACCACTCCGGGTACTGATCATTCCCTGGAATTCCCAAGAACTGCCTTGACATATTCAACTCCTGATTGTCTTCCATTTTCACAGAAGCTAACGGAGTAGCTGTAGAACTTGATATCTTTGGCCTTATATGATCAGCTCCACCACCATAACCAGATGGTTCAGCACCACCTTCAAATGGGTATAACCCAGAAGCAGAAGAATCCAATCCTCCCAAAAAGGGTAATTGTTGTCCTTGCTGCATCCTCCACTGGTCAAAACCGCCCATTGACAAAAGAGAACCTCCAGCACCACCATTACCACCAAGACCAGCACTAGCTAAAGCACTACCCATTTGAAAATTCAGGTCACTTGCTCCTCCAACAAGAGTTTTTGAAAGCGCACCATAATTTAACCCAATATTACCAGAAGCAAATTCAGTATGATGGTGAAGTGGAGCCATGAACCGCATGGGCGGAACCTGTGGTCCAAGACCAAATGTATCACTGGTCCCGCTGTTAGAAGAGACGGTGCTCGAGGAACAGGAACCGGTTTGACGGTAACCACTTATTGGAGATTTTGAGCTGCTTTCCTTGCTTCTCTTGTTCCTCCTGCAGCCTCCTCCAACAGGGACACTCCTTAAGGCACCTCCTCTAGTCCAGTACCTTCTACAGGTTTTGCAAAAGTGGCGAGGCTGGGTGAGACTGTAGTTATTGAAGTAGCAAAACTTGGTGTTGGTTGATTCACATCTTGGACATTTTAATGCTGGCTCCGGCAGAGGTATGTTTGCCATCCGTGCTCGATCTGCCATAGAACCGGGACGGATGGATCCTGCACCTCCACTTCCATGAGGTTGTGGGGGTGGGGGTGGTGGAGGTGGAAGATGCTGGGTAGCCGTACTGCTACTTACTCCAGTTTGGTGATTCGGTTGCTGCAAAATAGAGAAAAAGCAAATATCTAGTATATTCAGAACAAGATATAAGGGGAGAAAAAAAAAGGGGGAGGGGGAGGAAAGTAGCCGGAATGTTTTTTATCTTTTGAATTTTGGCTTTCTAGGATAAGAAACCTTAAGAACCAAAAATTGAATAAACACTTACTTGTTGCCAGTTGGCTGGATCAAGATATGCTGGGATGGAAGAAAAATCCATGGTTCCTATATGAGCTTTCTCCTTTTGTAAAGGTTGATGGGGTGATTTTTGTTGGATAATACTAGTGGAGAATCACATCAATAAGAGGAAGTTCTTTGCAGAGAGAAGCTACAGGGAAAGAAATGAGAGAGAGAGAGAAAGAGAGAGAGAGATGGTGAAGAAGGAATGAAGACCAAGAATAAAGGAGAGGACTTTATATAGCTATTTATATCATAACTTAGTGCTTGTTTGTTCTAGCTTGATACCTTTTTGTTTTTTATTGCGTTTTAGGGTTCATAGAAGAGAAGGCGACGTTTCTTAATCTATAAGATTCTTTGTGGCTCTGTGCCAGTAAAAAAGAGATTAGTGGCCTCTCCTCTTGCATGGAAAAAGGTTATCTGTATGATTAATTGTTTTGTACAAGACCATTGCTTAGAGTGTGTTTGTGCTTGTGACAGTGTGTTTGTAAACCAGCTTGTGGCAGTTTGGTCTACATGGATTAGTGTTTACTTAGCTAGCTTCATTAACATGATTAAGTAAAAGATAAAAGAAATGTCAATTAAAGAAAGAAAAGGAACTTCTCGGTGCCGTGGTGATCACATCGTCACTAATCAGTATTATGTGACCCGACTGTATGAACCTTTTCACCGGTCTGGTCTGTTTTCTCCCCCACTCTTGCTTTATTTTGCATGGGAATTTTAACATCATCGCTACTTCCACTGTCTCTTTGACCGCGTGGGTTGTACTCTCTAATGGGGCTTTAAGGACGTTGGTCAAACTAATCTGCTGTGTTCTCACATCAACATATATACCACGATATTACACAGATGATAAAGATTGGAGATGGCAAACTCGCATAAATAACTAACCATGACTTCAACATTCGAATCTCTTTGTTCCTGTGATTAGAGGAAGGGAGAGAATTAGCTTTAAAAAAAGGAAGAAATTGTTGTTAGCTATACTCTTGTTGTTGCTGTTGGCATGTATTCTTTTCAATAATAAATATGTACATGTGTACTATACATGGATGTAGATAATTAATCCTATCTAAACCTAATGAGCTTTGTATAATGGATTCTAATATAATAAATACAATACTAATACTACAACAGATAATTAGGTTTAGAATTATATTTGATCATATTGTTTTAATACTCCTCCAAAAGTTGAATACAGCAATCATATCCAGCTTGAATCATATAAATGTAAATCAAGATGATGAGAGAGGTTTAATAAGCACATTAACAATCCAGCTTGGATCGTAGAAATGTAAATCGAGACAATGGGAGAGGTTTAATAAGCACATCAGCAACCCAATCATCAAAATAAATAAATTAAACTTGGAGTTTCTTTTGAGCAACCATGTCATGGACAAAGTGAAAATCAATCTCAATATATATCATGGAAGCATGAGTAATCAAACAACAAAAAAATGAGAAGTTATTTCAAAAATACTAAGTTCATGAATTAGAGATCTAGCCAATTTAAGTCCAACAATAGCATTATCAATAGTTTTATATTCGACCTCTATAAAAGTGCGAGCAACAATATGTTGTTTGTCATATTTCTAAGGCATCAAGTTGTGACCAAGAAAGATAGCATAATCACTAGTAGACTTTCGATCAACAATATTAGTCCAACCATAATCATTAAACCCATTAAGTGAGAGATCACTTTGACATGTAAAATGCAGCCCAAAGAATAAAGTACCACATAGATAATACAAGATGCACTTAAAAGCCAACCAACAAGCATTAACAGGAGAATGCATGAACTAACATACCTTGTTAACCACAAAATAATTTGTAAAATGATTAAATATAGTACTACCCAGGCTCGAATGGTGCTTCGAGTTATTTCTTAAGAGCTTGTTTAGTATTATGGTAACGGTTGCTTTTCAAAATGTTTTTTTGCTTAAAAATGCATCAAAATAATATTTTTTTTTTTATTTTTTTATTTTTATTTTTGAAATTATCACATCAAAACAATATATAAACACCTAAGAAAATTAATTTCAAGTAAAAAAAAAATAATTTTGCAAAAATATTTTCCAATCGCAAAAATAAATGGGGTCTAAATCCTAGATGTATTTCCACTACCCGAACTGAGAGAATCAAAAAGTCCATGGGATTTCCATAAAACCACGATGTGGTTTGAGAGTGGTAGTAAAGGGTTAAGGTTTTTTGGTGTACTTTTTCTCAAGTCTTGATGAATTAATCCATGAATAAATTGATTTAGAGTGATAAGAATAGTCATATTAAAAGGGTAATATAAGAAATTAGGTGAGTTGGTGAGTTCTACAACTAGAAGTTAGGTTTCTAAAAGGGGTTGTAGAGAGTTTGAAGTTCTTTTTGTTCTTCATCTAAAATTGTCATCTAATCAAGGTAAGGAAGCCTTGAAATATCAGGTACATGCATTATAGGATATGTTAGTGTGTGTGAAGAACTTGGATGTGAATTTAATTGCTTAATATATTGTTTTCTTGTGCTGAAATGTTATTCATATATATGGAATTAGGTTTGGCTAAGTGAGAATTATGTGATTTGAGGAAGCGAAAGTAATTGTATTTGGCTCTTATGGGTTTTAGCCATAAAGAAAAAAAAAAGGGTTAATTTTGAATTTTATAAGTATAGAAAACTATTGTTGACGATATGTGTTGAAAATGTAATGTATGAAGGATGTGTTAGTTAGTTAATTTTATTAAGTGTGTTGGTAAGGGAAGAAGGGACTTAACTTTAAAAGAAAAAAGATTATAATTGATTGATAATGTGTTTGTTGAAGTTTAAAATATATTAGATAGGAATAGTTGGTCTAAATATTGAAAGAATACATGGAAGATATTTTATTATTTGCTGTGTCTACGAATTTAAGTCTGGACAGTTTTGATATCTAGATTCCAACTGATATTAGAAAAGGAAAATGACTAAATTTATACTATGACTCTTCATAAAAATTGTAGGTAAAGGTGTTGCCTTTTAATTGAAACAATTTTTTTTATTTAGAGTTATAGAACTCCATATATAAAAAAAATACTAAGGGAAGATCAGGCTGGAAGCTATTGGACAAATTTGATGTCTGACTTCTAGTTGAGTTTGGGATCTGATATTGATAAATTTGAAACATGTTCCTTCATGAAGATTGTAAATAAATGTGTTAACTTTTAATTTAAACAAGTTTTCCTTTATTTGGAGTTATAGAACTCCATATTTGAATTAAATACTAGAGAGGGGTATGGTTGTATGTCATAGGGAAGATTTTGTTGATTAACTTCTAGCTAGATTTAAGACTAGTAAATGACAGAAGCTTGGGCATATTTCTTCATAAAAGTTGTGCTTGAAGATGTTGATTTTCATTAGAAACTAGCCTTACTTTGAAGCTATAAAACTCTAGTTAGGGATCGACAACCGCAAATAAGTCATGTTGTAACTTGATAGATAAATTGTATGTGCGTGTGAAGTGAGTAATATTTAGTAGGTTAATAAGTGAATTTGATTTTGTTTCCTTCTTAACAACTGAATATGTGTTTCTTAAATTTCAAAAGGATTAAACCACACTTGAATCTAAATTTCAATTGTTGATTTATGAAAGAAACACTAAACAGTGTTCAGCATATGTGAGTTATATTAATTTGAATTATTTTGCTTACGAAGTTATCTTTGGTATAGAACTTTAAATAAAATATTATGATGATGAAATTGAAAAACACGTAAATGAATATACGTAAGTTTGTGCATGTGGAATCTTGAGATAAATGAACACTTTAGATGGCATTTTGATATGAACTAAAGTTATTGACTGTGAATTGAATCTTGTTATAGTCCAAGAGAGGGAGCTGAAACGGCCCAGCATATGAGTGTAGGCACACGACAGCATGCCTCAAGTAGATGGTGAACACCCCCATCAAGTGTGATCTTTTTATAATTTAAGTTGTTACATTATCGAATTTAAACTTGAGGTGCATGTACTAATAATTAATGTTTTGGGAAGAATAATTGGATTGATTGGCACTAGAATGAAAGTGCTAGAGTGTTAGATATCTATATGAGATATCAAATAGATGATGACTTGCAAATGAGAATGTTAGAAAGATGTGGTTTTCAATAGGAAAAGCCGAAACCATTAGCAATTGTTTTGAATTGTTGGATTAGATGATATTTTAAGGATTTACTGAATATAATAGAGCTCAAGAAGATTTTTTATTGAAAGGTTGGAAGATAAGTTAGCTAGAGTTATGGGCGTCCAGTTGGGACAACTAGATTAGGGGTTATCCAAAAAGGAATGATAACCGGAACTTAAAAAGAAAAATTGCATCATCTTTTAACGGAAAAAAGACATGAGGTTAAACCAAAATAAGAATTGAGTAAGAATTGCAATTGGATAGAACTTTTAAAGAAAAACTCTTCTGAAATGTTCATTCTTTGGGTTGATTCTTATTAATTTGCATAACCAATTAAGGTATTTCACGGTTTCAACATGAGGTAGTCTTTCATAGCTTTGTTTCTTTCTGCATATCTAAGCGGGTCTTGTACATGCATTAAATTATAGTCTTATGTAACTAGAAAAGTGAATTACCTTTTTTGTTTTGATGGGTGATTCACATTTTTATATGTAAACTGAATGTTAACAACTTTTAATTAATGTACGAAAGTAGTATTGTAAGATTGATACATGTATAATTTGTATAGTAAGTATTAATCTTTTGTTTAATATAAACTTTTAATTGCTTTCATATTTAAGTTACATTGGTTATCAAAATAAAATAATCTGAATAGTGGATTGACTAAAATTCAGGATGATTGGACTATTGATGATGATTTAGTTATGAACTTAAAAAGTATTGTCGATAACTTGGAAAGGCAAGGATACAAGGGAGACTCGGTTGAAAATTTAAAAAATATATGAAATCATAATTAATGAGCCATTAAATAGTGATTTATCATGGATAATGGACTTGAATAACTTAGATTTCTCCCTAAAAAATGGGGTATGTTACAAAAAAAAATTGACCAAATTAAAATAATAAAAAAATTATTTATTTATATACTAACCTTGAACTTTCTAAACCATGCCTCAATCGTAGGGTTCGGTTCAGGATTTTTTGAAACCTGACTTCACTAAAACAAAGGCACTTTTATCGATGATTTCATTATCGATGTTATTGTACGAGCAACCTCAATATTTGTAAATCTAAAATTCCTAAAATTCATTGAAATTAATTATTCAAAAATTATCCATTGTTGTTTATTTTTTTAATCGTGCATGCAATGAAAACAAACTTACATTAAGTGATCGGGCTTCCATTGAGGAGATTAGTCTTTCAATAAGAAAACTCCTAAAAAATATTTCGCTTAACTCGATTATGGGTCACACCAAAACCAGAAAACTTTTGCTTACCAAATTAAAAATCAAACACAATGTCCTCGTACAACAAGACAACATCATACAATTCTTCTTCCGGCGATACCGGTGGTGCAATATCTCTTTCAATTATACCTATAAAATAAGTCATTTCTATTCTTTCTGTACTTATGATCGGTTGGCAAGAACCTTCAGTGACAATACAAAAATGATGTTTTACCATCATTTGTTAAGGTGAAAACCTTGTTATTTCCATATAGTACATATATGTTAATTTTCCATGTGTGCTCCAACCATAAACCATTTCATACACAGGAAAATCATTGATGATCTATATCAAAGCTTCCTTCATTTGAAAATTTTATTTCCTTAAGACATCATACATTAAAAACCTGGATGACCACAATTTCTTCAAATCATCAATCAACAGTTAAAGACAAACATCTATATTTTTATTCGGAATATTAGGACCGATTATGATCATAGGTAAGAAAATGAACTCCAATCTTTTTACACTTTCCCGGTGGCAAGTTGTAAACCATAAGTATTACTAGCCAATAAGAATATATGGTGCAATAAATGAACTGGATGAATTGAATATGTCTCTACATAACCAAACATGTATATTCTATGGTTCTATTGAAAGCTGAGGATGCATTTTATTAAACTGTTTACAGGCTTCACCATCGAAAAAGTGCACCATAACTCCATCAACTGCATCATATGAATGATGTCATGTTATGTGCTCAGTATTATTTAGAGACATGAATAATCTTTGCAATCTATGAGTGATCGAGAAGTATCTCAATTTTTATGTGCGACAAGAGTCATTTCCTTTCTAGTTCTTGGTTTATACCGAGCATGCCAATAGGTTTTGCACTCGATCAAATCTGTATTTTCTAGATAGTACAACATGCAGAAGTTTGGACACATGTCAATTTTCAGGTATCCTAACTCATGAGGTTTCATCATGGATTTAGCAGCATAAAAGTTCTCTTTCAGCCTATTCTCTTCAAGTAAAATGCTTCTCGCATATTCGATGATTCTATCATAATCAGCCTCGCTCAACCCATGAACTGACTTGATGGTGAACACATATGTCATGGCTGATAATTTACTGTGATTTGTGCACTCATCCCATAATGGTTTGTTAGAATCTTTCAAAAGATCAAAAAACCTTGTTGCGTCTACATTTAGTTCTTCATTTATGATTGAATATTCATTTTCATCACCCTAATTTATTCTCATTGCATTCATAACCATACTCTTATAATGATTATTATTATCATATACAACTCCATTATTTATTATTTATAAAACACCTAAGTTACAAAATCAAACTCAAATTCATCAAATGACAAACAAATATAATTTTTTGAAATCTCAAATAAACCCTAACATTTACAAATCATGCATTCGTACAACAAATTTTTTTGGGAAAAAACTATAAAACAAGTAAACACACAAACAAACTATATATATTACATCAAAATGTCAAAAAACTGTTAACATTTTAAAAATGGGTTACAATAAAAAATGGGTAGTTCTGGTTACTTGTTGTAGCGAATCTTAAAAAAAAAAAGAACCAGATGCTGACAGATTAAGTGTTGGTATTGTAGGATTTATAATGATAGGATCTTGATTTGTGATAAAATATGAGGATGTTGTGTGTTGTTTTCTGTAAAATAAAAGGGCAAAAAAAGTGATATAATATTCCGTACAAGAATCATTATTATTCATACTTCGCACAAATCATAGGGATATGCTTAATAATCTGAAAAAAGAAACTAGAGAGATAGAGAAAAAATTAAATACGTGAGGGAATTCTACAATCCACCACGTCATTTTTTTTTATAAAAGATCACAATGATTGATTATTAGTGTTTACCCATCATTCTAGTATAAATGTATTCAATTCAAATACTATATTTTTAGTTTGGTTAATTAAATTTTATATTCTCTAATTCATTCAATTAATCATTATGGTATTTTTGAATTTATTCGATTAACCCCTATGTTCCTTAAATCTCTTCAATTAACTCAATAGCATTATTAAATATTTATGTATAATTTATATCACAATAAATTATCTTAGAAGATATAACGAGACTTGAAAAAAGTTATTTATTAAATTAATTGGACAAGCTCATAGAACAAAGGTAAATTGAATAAATTTAGAGAAGATAAGAGTTAATTAACTAAATTAAAATTATATTGATATAAATAAATGAATAGTTGATACAAACATAGGAGCAAATTTAAGGGTTTTATTGTTAAATATATATACACACACGTACAATTAATAATCACTATTGTATTTATGATTAATGTATTACACTATTAATAGAAAAAAGACTTTGCTAGTTATTTACTTACAAATAATATTTATTAAATACATTATTGTTTAATAAAATACACTTTTTATTAAATTCTTGCTTTATTATTTACAAGTTATACTATTGTTCCATATGCATTATGCTAGTAATATTAGCCGCTGTGCCCTTGTGATGCAAGGATCCACTTATCCATGAAGCCAAGTCCATTACAAAAACTTCTAAAGCCCAATTCAGCACAGGAGAATTATAAATAAGCCCAAGAAATAGTTCAAAAAAGCTTAGGCCCATACCAAACCGAAGGTCTGAAACCCATAGCACTTCCTTCTTTCCTTTCTACGTTAGATAGTTAAAAAGATTGTTTCAGAGAGAGTACATTCACTTACAAAATTTCAGTGATTAAAGCCTATTCCATTGTGATGAATCAGTATTTCTTGCACTTTATTAATTATAATTTTTTTTTTTAGTTTAACGTGGATGTCCGGCTAGCTTGCGACCATGTAAGCCCACGGGTCCTGAAGTTAACGACCATGTAAGCCTCCAGTGGCCAACATATGAGCAACCACAGGGCTTGAACCTGAGACCACAGAAAAAGCAAATCTCTTGGTCTCAAACTCTTACCACTGGATCACCACCTAAATGGTTATAAATTTTATTCATAACTAAAGTTGTTTAATTAGCATATTTTTTGCACATAATTAAGGAAACATGATAAAACATAAAATACAAATTTGTAGGTATGTGTGTAGTAAAATAATTTCTAATTAAGATCTGAACTTACTGATGAGTTTTTTTTTAAATTTGAGAGATTAATATATGAGCTATTTTAGAAAATATAAATTTTTTTTAGTTTCGTTTCTATTTTTATTTTTATATTTTATATTATTATGTTTTTCTAATTTTTTTCTATTTGAAATGAATAGTTTTTCTAGTTTATTTCTACTATTTAATTTAATATTATTAGAATAATTTTTCTAGTTTTTTCTATATAAATAGTTATAATAATATTTTAACAAGTGAGATATAAATAAATACTATATGGATTAATTAGTTAAAGTTAATAAACTATAGGGACTAGTTTATAATTAAGTCGTCCAATAAGGAAACCGATTGTTTCATTCCATAATAATAACAAAATAATAATAATTGCTTAATTGCACCACCACCAGCAACGTTTTTGCGGTGTCGGTGAGATCCCCCAGTTTTGCATGCGACGAAACAAACAGACTCCTCTCAGTTGTTCTCTGACACGCTTTCTCCCTCTCCCTCTCCCTCTCCCTCTCCCTCTCTTTAATATTCTTAGTCTCTTTGGATCCCTTTGATTTTTTCGCTCTCTTCAGAGAAATAATAATAATCCAATTTCCCATTCATATTTATCGGATCTGATCTGATCTTAATGGCGGCTTCCAGGCGTCTTCGGGAGCTCCAATCGCAACCAGCCAATAAGATCTGCGTCGACTGTTCCCAAAAGAACCCACAGTGGGCTTCTGTTTCTTACGGTGTCTTCATGTGCTTAGAGTGCTCCGGCAAACACCGTGGCCTCGGTGTCCACATCTCCTTCGTCCGATCCGTCACCATGGATTCCTGGTCCGAGATCCAGATCAAGAAGATGGAATCCGGCGGAAATGACAAGCTGAATGCCTTCTTAGCTCAATACGGTATCCCTAAAGAAACAGATATCGTAGCCAAATACAACACTAACGCCGCTAGCGTTTATCGTGATCGGATCCAAACACTAGCGGATGGAAGATCTTGGAGGGACCCACCGGTCGTTAAAGAAACTATTGGTAGCAAGAAAAAGCCCCCGCTGTCTCAATCTGGTTCTGCCGGAGGTGGCAGAGATAGTTATTCTAGTAATAATGGAGGGTGGGATAATTGGGATAACGATGATTCGCTTGGATCTTCTTCTAGTGATGTAAGGAGGAATCAATCTGTTAGCGATTTTAGGGGGGGTAATACTGGTGGTGGTGGTGGTGGTGGTGGTCATGCAATGGGAGGGCCTGTGAGGTCGAGATCCACGGAGGATATCTATACGAGGTCGCAATTGGAGGCTTCTGCGGCGAATAAGGAAAGCTTTTTTGCTAGGAGAATGGCAGATAATGAGTCGAGATCTGACGCTGTCCCCCCTTCACAAGGTGGGAAGTATGTGGGATTTGGATCTAGTCCTGCACCTACGCAAAGGAATAATAATTCGCAACAGGATGTTCTCTCTGCTGTGTCACAGGTATTTTGCTGGAGTTTTTTTTTTTTTGTGTGGATAAAAATGATTGAATGATTGGTGATCTACTTGTTTGTGTGGACTTGTTATGCAGGGATTTGGTAAGTTATCTATGGTGGCTGCATCTGCGGCCCAGTCAGCTGCAAATGTTGTCCATGCCGGCACAAAAGAGTTAACTTCCAAGGTATTTGGATTTGTTTCTCTAGCTAGTATTAAGGCATGTTTGTTATTTCTTCTTTTGTGATCTGCCATTCTAAGTTTTGGATATCCTAGGATTGCTATGAAGCATTGCAGCATTGAATTTCGAATTAGTTACCGGGTCAATGAACCTAGAGAATAATATGATTCTCATAAGCATGGAGATCTATTTGTCATCCTGTAATATCAATGCCTGGTTGTTTGTTCTATTATAAATAGATAATAGATCCCCCTCCTTTAGCTTACATCAAGTTTAGTGATAGAACAATACTGATATTGCTTAGCAGGTCAACCTTGTGTTGTCTGTGTCTAGAGGGAGGTGGTCGTCATTGCAAGTGCTAAGAAGTCTTGGTTAAAGCACTTGTCTTGGTTACATTGGAGAGAATTGTGCATGATTTCAAGGAGTAGTTGCTAATGACAGTGTGGGAAATAGCACCAAATTTCTGCCATACTAACTTAGATGATAGAGTTTGTTGTGGTATATAGGGACTGTAAGGTGATTAACTGAGGGTAGTAAGTGGTCATCACAACTGATCATAAGAGTGCTTAAGACTGCTGTGATGGAGGTGAATGGTTGAGATTTTTGGTAATTAAGAAACTATTAGTTTTCAAAATGAATTTTTTTTTTTTTTGCAACTGATTGGCATACAATGACCATTTTGAGAAGTTAGTATGCTGTTATGATATGGCTAATATCTTGCCAGTGATTTCTTAGCTGAATGGGGTAGATTTTGCAGTTATTGGTAGCATGCATGTTTTTCTAGTTATACAAGGGGATCAAAGTTGGGATTTTTCTCACCATCTCCTTGATTTCTGGCCACCTATCCATTTCCTGTGCACATAAATTCCCTTTTATATATTATAAATTTTGTTATGGTTGTTGAGGGGGTTCAGTCAAGTTTAAAACTTTTTACTTGCATAAAGAAGCTCATTTATTAAGGCATCCAAAAGTTTGAAGTGGCGGCATTGTTCGAGTATATGTAGAACAAGAGACGTCCTACCTAGAGGTTCAACTCCATTTATAAACCCATCATTTAAGGGCCTGTTTGTTAGTTTATTGAAAACTGTTTATTTCTAGTATATTTAGAAGAAGAGAACCATTAACTAGAGTTTTGACTCCATTTATAGACTTGTACTTATGGCTTGTTTGGTAGTTTGCTTAGAACTGTTTATTGTTTTTTAAGAAGGTATGTGAAGTAGAAATTGTTGTCTAAGATTTATTTTAAGAAATATAAACATATATTATTACCTTAAGAAATATAAAAGCTAGGAGTAACAACACACTGTAGTTATGGTGATGAGATAGTGGTAATGAGGTGGT
>Ga0307515_10017329_pt1 | contig 13127 bp, 16 predicted proteins | sample 17_EM_MG_FD_194513 | JGI IMG/M metagenome (GOLD analysis project Ga0307515, IMG submission 194513) | Populus trichocarpa ectomycorrhiza microbial communities from riparian zone in the Pacific Northwest, United States - 17_EM | ecosystem: Host-associated > Plants > Roots > Unclassified | place...
TAAGCAGCTGCTCCTTCTCATGTGCTGCACTCCTTGGCTGTGCTCCTCTAAGTCGGTCTCGCAAGGTTCCATATGGTACACCATATGTTCAAGCAGCAGCACGGATAGATGGTTCAAGACCTGAACAGTATGCATGTTTGGCTTCGCGAATGTCATTCTCTCTGTCAGTTGCATCTCTGCACTTCACTCTGCCCATGGTTGCGTTGTTGCGGGCAGAGAGTGAAAATTGAGTTTGTGTGTGGGGTAATTAAGCATCCCTGCTCCGGGCGCTTGCATGCTTTTTGCCTGATCGGTTGCTAGGTCGCAGGCGGTTACACCATAAATTACGTTACTTCTAATTGTCCAGAACAAAAACTTTCCGAATCACCAGGATTCCTTTCGATTGCAAACAGGAAGATATTCCAAGATTTTTCCCAGATGCAAAGATCACAGCAACATCTCTTAGTTATTCCCCATATTTTGGTTCTGAGAAATATGCCACAATCAGCTTTGAAGAGGTCCCAATAAGTCTTCACAACGTAAGCAAGGCACAGGAAACCACAGTATCTCCAGATGGAGTGAAGAACAAAGTGGATGTGGACCCAAACTTTTATGGGTTTACAACTCTTAATGAGGTGAAGGAACCAATTATAATGGAGTGCGTAATTATGTCTTGATTTCTTGAATTTTGGAGTTTGGTGGTTGACTGGGACTGTGACTGAGATTGAGGCTGAGAATCGGTGTGGTTCCACGGGTTGGGACTGGCCTCTAGATTTTTAAGACTTCGACTATGACTCGGTCTCAGACTCTACGGAAAGTGTTGAAACATGGGGAGAACCGTGTGCGTGTATAGACTTCGATACAGAGAGAAGGAGAAAGACGCGAGTTATATATGAGAGAGAAGTGTGCCCCTTACTACTAGCCCCGCTAGCGGTCAGCTCTATATATACATGCAACAGGAAGTATTCTACTGTGATGGAAATATGTGGCTCTGTGATATGTTGCTTAAAAACATTCCTAATATCCGTGTCCTCACCTACGGATTTGATTCGGCCTTAGAAGACAGTAAATCGATCGCCTCTATCATAGATTTTACTGATACATTTTAGAGCATCTGTTTAGCTGGCGTTTTTTGGTTAATGTATGATCTCTATCTTTCACGTTTGTTTTGCGAACTTACTCTCTATTAGGAAGCGCAGCGGCCCATAGTTTTCATCTGTCACGATGAAAACTACTAATTAATATAATGTCTAGCTGATTTTTCTAGGCACTTTCGCGAGCCTCGGTGTATTCATGGTATTGTGCACTTCACAACGATGTTTTTAGGTCAACATATGGTGCCATAATATTTGGTGTCCCGAACCGAGGTCTCCGAATCGATGAGTTGAAAGATATTGTCCATGGTCAAAAGAACGAACGTTTCATCAGCGATCTTGCACAAGAATCGCCTTATCTACAAAGCCTCCACGAAAAATTCATTCACCATTTCCATTTCAAGGTCGCGGACTTCGTTTCTTGTTAGGAAACAAGAGCGACAGCATCAATTCAGGTATTTTTAACCTGTCCATTTCACGAACTTAGAACGTACACACTAACGCTTTCCTTCGCAGAAACAAGACGGAACGTGGAAATGGTGCGGAATGCCAGTTATAATAGTTATTAAGGAATACGCTACATGCACCGTGCCTCATGAAACAAGACACGAACAACATTCGATTTGGCAGCGATCATTTCACAATGGTCAAGATCACCCGCTATCAAGCAATGTATCATACGATCCTAAGATACCTCAACCTCTTTGTTCGGAGAAGCCCTGGTGTTATCCAGAAGCGCTTCCTGGAGGAGCTAGAATTGAGTCGCCTAAAGTCAGCGCTAGACATTAAGGATTGGGACTTACAAAGAGCTTTGAATATTGCGGCCTGGAATGGAAATCACTCTGCGGTGGAATTACTTTTAACACCCACGGAAGTGAATTATGAAGACAAGAGTGGGCGAAGTGCACTTTACTGGGCCGCCTTGAGTGATAAAGTCGCTACTTCGAAACTGCTACTGGATGTGGGGGCAAATTAAGGCGCTGTTTTCTACCGGGCGACCAGTGATGGGAACGATATGGTCGTGAAACACTTGTTAAGGAATGGGGTTGGGGTGGATCCAAAGAACGAAGAGACAAACGCGCCACAGGAGCAGCTAGCAACGTTAAAGCCGAAGCGGTGAAATCTCTTATCAACATAGTGCTTAAAACATCCCAGGAAGAAGTGGTAAGTGTGTTGCTGAAGATGAGGGCAGACAAAGAAGCGAAGGATGATAACGGGAGTACTGCGCTAATTATGGCAGCATATGAAGGCAAAGAAGATGTAGCGAGGCTACTGGTAGAGATGGGAGTAGACAAAGAAGCGAAGGATAATAACGGGCGGACTGCACTGATCTGGGTAGCATCTACGATATTCGGAAGTCATGACGCAGTGGCGGAGGCTCTAGTGGAGCTGGAAGCAGATAAAGAAGCGAGAGATAATGATGGGATGACTGCGCTGAGCCACGGCGCCTCCTGTGGTCATGAGTCAATTGTAAAGTTACTGGTGGAGATGGGCGCAGAAATAGAAGCGAAGCATAATATTGGAGAGACTGCGTTGATGAAGGCAGCATTCTCAGGTAAGGAAGCAGTGGTGAAGGTGCGGGTGAACATGGGGGCAGACAAAGCGGTGAGACGTTTTGACGGGAAGACTGCCCTGATTAGGGCTGCATATGGAGGCGAGGAAGCAGTGGTGAGGTTGCTAGTGGAGATGGGAGCAGATAAGGAAGCGATGGATAATGGTGGATTGACTGCGCTGAAGTGGGCAGCCCTCAAGGGTTATGATGCGATAGCGAGATTGTTGGAGTAGTACTAGCTGTACTGTGCTCGGAGGAAACTTTGTACCTATCATGCAAAAGGAGATCAATATTGGACATCCACTAGTTCGCCAGTGTTACAGTTAATGTACGCTTTGGAGAAGATTTGTGCCCGTTCTAGAAGTGTGCTTCTAAGATTGAGTATTGTTATATTCGCTGCGTTATGATCACTATTTCCTTCGATTAATGTTCTGGCATTGAGCGCACCACATTAACGAAAGTGGCTCCGGCGGAGAATAAAGACTAGTAGTGTCGTCCAATGCCCTGACGTGTACTGAAGATATTGGGAGATTAGTCTGGAAGTTTTTTCCTGTTCTTCGGTGTCCTTGCTCCGGTGTTTTACTTTATCTATTCAATATAAGTACTAAGTAGCTTTGAATGTAGTAAGTAGTAAGATGGCTATGGAGGAATGCTGACGTAATGTTGAGAGGCTTTAGACGAGGAATAAACTGGAGGATATAGGTTTAGCAGTGTGAATCGCATCATGGGGCCAGCAGGAACAGGTTCATACTTTCGTTACTCGATTAGATCACAATCAGACTTCGAATCATATGACATGACTCACCGCATCAAGACTCAAATGGTGGGAGCAGCCTGGCTCAACTACACCCAAACCAGCTACCAATAGTAGGGGAGATACCAGATAGAGGGACTGCAAACTGCGGAACATGTGCCCGTCGCCCAATCAGGAAGACCCTCACCCCACCAGGGCATCCCATTCCTTCGCTCATAACTGGTCCATGCCTCTAGTATAATCAGCCTCCACTTACCGGTACCTGAGTTTCTTATGAACTGTGAAAATGGAATGGATTTGATAAAGGGATTTTGGGGTCGAAGTTAATGTAATCACAGAGTTCTTGAACACACCAGAGCCTCATTTGCCTCTGTCGAGAGACTGGGGACGAGACAAACAGAGTTCACAGAGTTACATTTTCCAGAATTGAGTCCATGCAAATCCACGAATGAAACATATCCCTCCGAAAATCGGCCGTCAAATAGAGACATGGTGTACGGCATGATGGATTTCCCAGGGTGTCACCATCGCTTCCCTAACCCTTTAGCATTAGCATGATCACCGATCCTTTAGCACGCATAGATCATTTAGACGCATCGAGCATGGAGGGTCGGAGGAAACACCTGCTTTGAGAAGGATTGAATGTCCCTGCAGCCGTCCGTCGCAATCCCATTGATTAATTGTAGTTATTGTAGGTGCGGCAGGCGAGGGCGGTAACACTAGGTTAATTGGATAACGGTGGTTGCGATGTGGCAGATAAATAAATAAAGCGATATTCGACGAATGTGTCTGGTGTTCGTTGTTGCCGACCACACTCGTTGATTCACGTCACTCTTTCACTCTTTCACTTCTCCGTCACTTCAGAGATAACAACTATCATGAAGGTGGGTATTTGTCAAAATAATTCCCTCAATTGGGTATACACTTACTACAGCAGTTCGCCGTATTACTATCAGCGGCTTCGCTCTCGCTTCTTGTCCTCGCTCAGGACGGTTCAAAGCTGCTTACTTACATTGAAGCATTTGGAGAAGGATTCGCTCCCAGCCGTACTTCGCCGTTCTGGACCGACGCCAGTACCGACGGCACCTATGTCGTCTCCGACGACACCAACTCGCTCATCTTTCGCAACATTGTCACCGGCTCCGAGTATACCTTTGTCGACTCGAGTAAGCTCGGGTTCACGTACCACGACTTCTCGATCCAGCCCTCGCGTGAGAACGTGCTCTTCTCGGCGAACTACACAAAGCAGTACCGTCACTCGTATTTCGCCAACTACTTCATTTACAACCGGGAGACCGAGAGCGTGCAGCCGTTGGTGGCGGACCAGCATGGTGATATCCAGTATGCGGAATGGAGTCCGAAAGGTGATACGATTGCGTTTGTGCGCGGGAATGACCTCTACATTTGGAGGAGCGGTACCGCGACAAGGATTACGAATGATGGCGGCCCCGATGTGTTCAATGGCGTCCCGGATTGGGTGTATGAAGAGGGTAAGCCATTCGTAGTGAGCCTGGAACCGAGCTGACGAAATAGAAATCTTTAGCGATCGGTATACACTATGGTTCTCGCCTGATGGAGAGTACCTCGCCTTCCTTCGCTTCAATGAGACCGGCGTGCCGACGTACACGGTTCCGTACTATATGGACGGTAAGACGACGGCACCACCGTACCCGCGCGAGCTCGAGATCCGCTATCCCAAAGTGTCCGAGACCAATCCCATCGTCACCTTCAATCTATTGAACGTCGGTAGCATCGATTCGGGGGTAGACGTGAAAGAGATCGTGTTTGACACATTCGCACCGGATGATCTGATCATCGGCGAAGTTGCATGGGTGGCGGAGAAGCACGAGAAAGTCATCTTTCGCACCTTCAATCGTGTGCAAGATAAGGATAAGCATGTCCTAGTTGATGTAGTAACCGGAAAAACCAAAGTTGTCCGGGAACGTAACGGTACTGACGGTTGGCTCGACAATAACCGTGCTATCCAATACGTTGGCACTGTCGGAAAGGGCAACAGCTCCTACTACCTCGACCTCTCTGACCACTCTGGGTGGTTGCATCTGTACCTCTTTCCGGTGGAGGGCGGCTCCCCGAAGGCGCTCACCTCCGGCAACTGGGAGGTAACACGGAACGTCAAACTCGACGTCGCACGAGGCCTAATCTACTACCTCTCCACAGAACGCCACTCCACCGAGCGCCACCTGTACTCCGTTTCCCTCACCAACGGCAGCAAGAAGGCGCTCGTTGACACCAGGACCGCTGGGTGCTGGAGCGCCTCGTTCTCAGCCTCGGGGGGCTACTACATCCTCAGCTACAACGGCCCCGACATCCCATACCAAAAACTATACTCCATCAACTCCACAACACCTCTGGACACCCTCAACTCCAACGACGAGCTCAAAACTAAACTCGCCGCGTACAAGCTCCCCATCATTCGATACCTAACCCTCACCCACCCCTCTGGCTACACCCTCAACGCACGCGAGATCCTCCCGGCCAATTTTGATCCTCGGAAAAAGTATCCGGTGCTCTTTGACCCCTACGGCGGCCCCGGCGCACAAGAGGTAGTAAAACTGTACATCCCCGTCGGCTGGACCACTTACATAGGTTCCGATCCAGAGCTGCAGTACATCAAGGTGACCGTCGACAATCGGGGGACGGGGAACAAGGGGCGCGCTTTCCGCTCGCTCGTCTCGAAGCAGCTCGGAAAGCTCGAGGCAGAAGACCAGGTGTGGGCGGGTAGTCTCTGGGCAAAGAAGCCATACGTGGATGCAGACCACATCGTTATGTGGGGCTGGAGCTACGGCGGTTATCTTACCGGCAAGGTCATCGAAACCGACAGCGGCATATTCTCACTGGGATTGATTACCTCCCCAGTCAGCGATTGGAGGTTTTATGATAGTATGTATACCGAGCGGTATATGAAGGTGCGTCCCTGCGTGTTTTGCTCCATGAAAGTGACGTGTACTGATGAGACAAGACGCTGGAAATGAATAAGGTGGGCTACACAGAGAGCGCGATCCTCAAACCGAACGGATTCAAGAACATCGCCGGAGGCGTGTTGGTGCAGCATGGCACGGGAGATGACAACGTGCATTTCCAGAGTATGTACATTGGCCCTTTCCACTCTTTCCCGCTAACATCTACACAGACTCCGCGGTAATGATAGATACTCTCATCAACGCGGGTGTTCCCCCACAAAAACTTGACGTGCAATGGTTCACCGACTCGGATCATAACAACGATTTCCATGGAGCTACGAAGTTCTTGTACAAACAACTTACCGGGAAGCTGTTTGATGAGAAGAATAGGAAGGTAGCAAAGTTGCACCAGTGGTCGAGACGAAGGGTGGGAGAAGCATAGGAACGCGGGGCTGTAGTACGGGAGTGTACGAGTAGTGTGTTGTAGAAGTTATAGAAGTAATAACTATAAATGAGGCATCGGGAAAGTAGACGAGAGATGCAGGTAATCCCATGTAAGCTAGCGAGTTTTGCCTTGCTGTCAGCAACAAGACTCCCAAAACGCATCTTGCTTGATCAATTCGGGCTGTGGCAGTGGATGGCCACCGATTGTCTCTTAAGTGGGGTGCACGATTCATCCTGTACTGGTAGTGATGTCGGGTTTAGATTTCCAGCGCTGGATAGCTAGGGTATCTTGCTTCGTGCGGATATTTAGCCTACCCACAACAGGTGAGCCGTTTCGTGCCCCACCTAATCTCGTTACGGGCTGGCTGTAGATCTAACACATCTTGCCAAATATAGCAGTTACTCAACTGCTGGGTGTAGGATTGGTGTTTGATTAGGCCGATTCATTTTACCTATGCTACACAAACACGATAACTTAAAGAGTACTTGGACAATAGAAAGAGCAGAGTGTTCGTACTCTCTTATTGGTCACGGGAATAGTTTATTTCGACTTCAAGATTCGGGGTGGGTAGACCAGCACAACTTCGAACCCTGATCACAGGTTCACTTCTCGGTTAATACCTATGTTAAGTTATCGTTCTCGGATTCGATAACCTTCGAATAAACGACCATTCAGAAGTGAACCTCGAAATCTCTCAAGAACCGTTGAGGGATGCGGGACTTTGGTATCTCAAACCAGCCATTCAGCATTGAAGTGGGTGTTCCTTGGACCCCGAGAGATCTCGTAACCCTATATTAGCTATATTTCTAATTTCACCACTATATTGCGGTCTTCCTGGGTAGCTACTTTTTATTACCGCCACGCCCTGTAAGTATACCCAATTATCCGGGTTTTTGCAGACGTCTTTCCCGGAATCCGCAACCCGGAGGATAATAATGATCCCTTAACAATATCCTTGGCCTAATTACAAGCGGCTGAATGCAGAATAATTTCAACCCCTCCCCAATTATGCATAAACACGAATACACATAATAAACTCCGAGCTATAGCTACTAAAACTCAAAGATCTCCGGTTTGTGGCCGGCAATATCTCCAGCCCGTGGTGGAACCGGACAACCGTTCTGAACATGGTATATCACTCGATTGCGAACTACATTGAGTTGTTGTAATAGTACTTAGGGAAGAACCGTGTGTAGATTCTATGATATAGTGAAGAGAAGGAGAGAAGGAGAAAGACTCGATTTATATATAGAGAATCATGAGAAAACTTGGATGCTTCGCCACTCTGAGTCACTCACCACCGGATATGTAACATTGAGAAAAACGCCGTGTCTCCGGATAGTCAATTTGCAGTCAAACCGCAGCAGTCAAGTTTGATTGTCCCAAGATTCTGGCAGAGTAACAGCTCCAAAATACTGCTGATTTGGCTTGCTGCAGTAGAATAATTGTTGACAGTAGGAGCCAATTACTATTAATATTACTGTATTACTGGTGTCAAACGAACTTGGGGTGCAGTGTCAACCGCTGCTGGCAGCAGTGGAGACACAGATATCTTGTAGAATCACCCATATTACAGAGGCATTGGAATTCCCGCAAATTTATAACCGCAGCGCATTCCTACAATGTCTAAATGACTGTTAGCCCCAAAGTCTGACACTCTCGCATGGACTCAGAAAGTCTCCAGGTTCCGACAAAGCATTATGAAGACGTTAAGTTTACCTTAGTTTGTGTATTCGGCACTTAGAGTAAAAGAATGTTGTGTTTCGTGATGGCCTTCGCTACCTGCGGCCTTTGCATACTCTCCGCAGGTCTCTACTTGGCATATCTCGCCTGCTACTCGCCTGATAACCCTCATGTGACTGTTAGTAGTACCGGTGGTAGTGACAGGATGCACCGAAGCTACTATGGAAAGGAAAGGAAAGGAAAATAGTTCACTAACAACATGGACAACCAGACGAGTGAAGAAAGTGAGCGAACCCGCGCTAGTTTCACATCGCGCAACCCCGACACGTTCCCAGGCTCCCACTCCATATATAGTCATGCCTAGCCACCCTAACGGCAGGAGAAGGGAGTCAACACACAAACAATCCATTTGGGCTATTCAGCTAAAGTCTGAAGGCCATTCCTTTTGTGAAATGCAATAGAAAATTGGAATGGGATAAACTGCCATTCATCACATTGTCAATGACTGGTACAAGGAGGGTGCAATCATCAATGTATGGTCAATGTGGAAAGTGCACTTCAGAAAAGTAATGCGGGACCCTAAACAACGACCTCAGGGCTGTGAGGAAATTATTATTGTCATGCAGCGGTTGTGGGAGGAGTTGCCGTGGGAGCATATTCACTGGAGGATAGATGGCATGCCTAAGAGGGTCTGTACCCTGCTTCACAACAATGGTGGTCCTACACGATGGTAGAGCTTCTTACATATGTATACTACTTGTAATTCAATTCTTAATCAAATTGACCTGTGTTATGTTGAGGAATCGACTTTCAAACGTTGCGCGTGATTCGCGAAAATGCCAAGCGTCCGCTCACTTTCTTCACTCGTCTGCAACTTTATGACCCAAAAAAACTTGGATAGTCAAAGTTGACTGGTGCGATTTGACTGCAAAAATTGACTATCCGGAGACATGGTGATTGAGAAACGCCGGGTCTCCTAACAGTCGTTTCTAAAAGCTCAGTTCGCGGCAGTTAACTTTGATCGTTCCCATGTTGAGGAAAGCCGTCCATGTGGTCACTATAGTATCCGCCGTAGTCTCGCCACATTAATTCCAAATAGTTATCAAAGCCGTTCCTTCAGGCTTCCCTATTTCCTCTGAATAGCAGACAAACTCTTCTAGTTTTTTTCTAAGTGATAAACTGCCCACGTATACTCTAGGTACTCTAGCCTTCGCTTTCTTACGGAATCACAGTTAAGTCCATTCGCTAGGTTACTGCACTCAATAAATATGTAGGAAACGAAAAATTGTCAGCTACGGTCATAGAGTTATGAATACGAGGCTCAGCCATATCTAAGCATAACATCGCCAGGTTATGACTACAGTGGGTGACCATGTAGGAATCGCTAGTACTGTAGTCTTGCACCTCTTTTTGTCACCAAACTCCAGGTTATCCCTTACATGCCTGGTTTCTTAGATTTGTTACACTTCCTATTTGGAATGCCGATCATAAGATTTGACCAATCCAATGACCAAGGATGCCTCAGCCTGACATTAATCGACCAAAGAGCTTTTAGGGCTGAAAGCTGCAACAATCTAAGATAATCTAGAGTGTTTGTTTGTTTGTAATCATATTGCATTCGGCCGCTGGCGGCCATGGCATATCCCGTACATATTTCCTCCCCGCTTCTTCCGTAACACAAAGGAAAAACAGAAGCAAAGTCGCGAGTCCTCATCTCCCAAAACAAAAAAAAAAAAAAAACCCCCAAAAACTACATCAACTTTTACACCCCCCCATCACTCGACTCCTTGCGATCTGAGTTCTCCGCCTCCTCCACCACTCCGCTAAATCTACCAACATCTGTACAAGATAAAAGATCCATCAGAGCCTGCGAACATTTTTCTTCTGCAAAAACGAGAGACATTGGCAATGAAATCTTTGGCTTTTTCAAAACCGTTTCAACACCCTTATACCTATCCTCCCCCTCTTGCCCATCAACCCAAAGCCTTTTTTGTTCTCGTTTCCATCTTTTACACCACTTGAAATGGTGGTCTCTTGTCTGATATTCATGCCCGCACCACCAGCATTTCATATCCCTTCTTTTTCCGATCCGCAATAGGTATTTCGCTATCAGTGCATGTCCTGACTTAAGCAGATAAAACCTCGCCGCAATCGTCTTTTTGGTGCCCATCACCACACTGTTACCTCCCCGTTTCACCAAATCATACTGGTAACTATGCTTTAGCTTCTTCCCCATCTCTTTTATTTCTTTCTTACTTTCTTCCCATTTCACCTCGGTCAGCCTTCAGCTAATATGGGAGAAAGAAACATAATCTAAAAACAGTAGCGGATTTTGCGTTTTGGTATAACTTCCGCAATGCTTATATGCCGCCTTTGTTGCTTGTTGATCGGCTTCTTCATTGCCTTCTATCCCCTTATGGGAAGGTACCCACCGGTACTCCATGGGGATATTTTTTCTGGCTAATGCATCCACCCAGTTCATTGTTCGTAGCGCTAGCACCTGTCCTGGTCCTGGCTCGTCCCATTGTATTTGTCTTAAGGTTGCCTGAGAATCGGTAAAAACCGTAACACTGGTAACCTCCTTATTTCCTGCCATCTCATCCGCAATCTTCATTGCTTCTGACATCGCATACATTTCTGCATCAAATGCCTCTTTCTGCCGGCCTAGGTGCACCCTCCTCTTTTTCCATCTTCCTTCTTCTTCCCATACCACTGCACACCCAACCCACTCATCTTCTTTTCTCAATCCTTCAGTCCAAAAAACAAGCCCATCCCTTTCCAACTTCGCTTCTAATAACACTGGTTTCTCATCCTGAATTATCACTTTGCCTTTAAGGCATCTTTTTTCCGTCGGTAATGTCGTCCTCTCATAACTCCTCCTTTCGAAAGGTTTATCCTCCGGGATCAACTCATCAATCCCCTCCACCCTCTGTAAGACATTCCTTCGTACTTCTAACATTCTCCCTCTGCCTTGAGCATTGGGCATCATCATATATCTCAACTTATGCCGTCGTACCTGGTTATTAAGAAGAGCTTCGCTGGTCGTAAACCCGCATCATTCATCAATGCTCCTTGAGGTGTTGTCCTAAAGCATCCGGTTACTCTTCTGCCCTGTTCATTCAACAACCTTTGCACCTCCTGAGCTTGATTTTCTTGTCCATGCCACCACAATTCAGACCCATACAATGCCACTGCCTGAACCGCCACAACTTGAATCCTTTTGCACCCTTCTGAGCTTAATCCTTTCTTCACCATCAAGGATCTCACCCTATTTTGTGCTCTCCTTGCTTTCGCTAAGGTCTTTTTCATATGATCATTCAGGGTAAGCATATCATCCAGCCATACCCCCAACCATCTTGTCGCTTCTTTATTATGTGAAACCTCATGATTTCCTACCCTTACTCGGGCATTCATCTTTGGTTCCTTATTCTTTCTTCGTCGTGTAAACAACATCGCCTCCGTTTTTTTGATGTCGAACTGACAGGCATTCTTCTTTGCCCAAATTGTTGTTTCCGCGGCGCATCTCTCCAGTCGTTGTGTGCATTCCCCCACATCCTCCCCTTCCACCACCCATGCCACATCATCAACAAAAGATATTCCCTCACTTCCACTTTCTTCTTCTTCCCTTTCAACTTGGCCGAACAACCCTGAAAGGTATATAACGAAAAGTACTGACGATACTGGCGACCCCTGCAGAACTCCCGTTTCCACATCCATACTATCTCCCTCCTTTCCGTCCATCGACATTATCACTGTTCTCTCTTCCGTAAAGCTTTCCACCCACCTCACCAGGTCGGCTTCAAACCCCATATCTTCCATTCGTTTTATCAAGTTCCCTTTTGCCACATGTGGGAAAGCTCCCTTAACATCCATTAACGGCACTGCCGTGGTATTCCCCCTCCCCCACGCTTCTTCTACTCTCTTCATCAACCTTCCAACCGCATCTATTGCTGACCTTCTCTTTCTACATCCAAACTGTCCGTCATGAAGTAGCCTCCTTCGCTCACACTCCTCCGCTATTGCATTGGCTGCCACCTTCTCAACAACGTTTCCCAGACAATTTAACAACGTAATCACCCTATATGCCTTGGCAACTGCGTAATCTGGCTTATTCGGTTTTGGTATAACCACCCCCTTCGATTCCTTCCAAACTCGTGGGTGTATTCCGAACCTAAAAGACGCTTTAAGGACATTAATTATCCTTTGAGAATCCCATTCCCACAATAATCTTATCGTCTTAAAACCCAGCCAATCTGGGCCAGGTGCCTTTTGAACTGACTGATTAAACAGAGCCTCTCAGATGTCTTCATCAGTAATCTTTTTCCACATTTCTCCTCCCTCTTCTTGGGCCTTTCTCTCCACACCCTTCAAAGGTTTCGGAAATGCTTCGTCTTTTATCAACTCCGCTTTTTCCTCCCAGGATTCCGCCACCTCCCCACTTCTAGATCTCAAAGCTTTTGTCATTTGTTGTCCGCCTGGTTTCGTATATCTCAACGCCTGCCACACCTGATCTCTCGTGGCTGAAGTCAAAAACTTCTTCCACATCTCCGTTTTCGACTGTCAGATCATTCTTCTGCATCAAGAAAATGTATTTCAGTCTCTGGAAGACTCCAGGAGTGTCTGAGAGGATGTGGAGTGTAAACTTAGAAGCGTCAATTTCAGGAGAGTATCAGACCCTAGGAGGGTATTCCGGCCGGCC
>Ga0307515_10017330_pt1 | contig 13127 bp, 17 predicted proteins | sample 17_EM_MG_FD_194513 | JGI IMG/M metagenome (GOLD analysis project Ga0307515, IMG submission 194513) | Populus trichocarpa ectomycorrhiza microbial communities from riparian zone in the Pacific Northwest, United States - 17_EM | ecosystem: Host-associated > Plants > Roots > Unclassified | place...
CAGCGGTCGCAACAGTTTTTGATCATGATCATCGCAAGAGGCAAGACCCGCTTATCTGTGACAGGCACCGAGCACCCCCCGTGAACACTGCGGGTACCTGTGTCGAAGAAGATTCGGGCCGACGCAAGCGAGGACAGAACAGGGGCATTCTGGACTTAGGTGAGCGGAGGTGGACCGTCAAAAACCGCATCTTGATGGTGGCCCTATTTGACAGCTCAGGGCAACAAATGATAGATCACACCTCCACTTTGGGATGGAGAGAAACAGGATGGAGGATTGACAAACGGTTCCTGTGACGCCGCACACGACCAGTCATTAAACATTTCATCTAACATCGACGAAGGGAGAAGTGAGCGACCATGGACCTCGGCTGTTCGGGAGAGTGAGGATGGGTGCCCCCCCTTTCTGAAGGTCGTACTGTATGTCGGCGTGGCCAGAAGCCCATCGGACTTGACATATTCAACTATTCAACTCTTTCACCCGGGATCAGATATAGTAGCAGTATGCTTCGGCCAATCAATAGCCAAAGCCCCGATCAGAAAACTAGAAGGTGGAAAATGATGCATTGCCGGGGTCCGCTTTCCAATCATTTTCTTTTGCATTGGTGGGAATCGTACGATGGAGCAGGCTTTGGGTGTTGATCACGGCGAACGGTTTGATAGGCAAGAGAGCGATGATAGAGGGGCTGAGAAGGAGAGGAGGGTCGGTCGGCCCTTTGGAGCAGAATGAAACCCTTCGCCCGTGTGGGGATAGCGGATTACGGGCCGAGGATTTTCCAGAGATAAACACCGGAACGCACAACACTCCACAGAGATCTGAGCATGACGAAGGGGTCATCAAAAAAGTCGATCAAGAAGGTCCGTTACGCTGCGCCGCATAAGCAGAGTGTTTGAAGATTGAAAACGGGAAACCTGAGACGGACCTGCACTGCACGCGGCGTAGCAATGCGCAAGAGTCGACAACCGGAAAAATATTTCCGGGCGGCAACCCGCGTTCGAGCGTTTGGAGAGGGTTCGGAGCGCGTGATGTGGAGACTCTGTTCGACAATCATATGACGCAGTAGAAGTCGTAGCGGATGCGAGGCGAAGCGGACGGCCCCTAAAGGCCTAAAAGATAATGCGGTGCAATGATATGTGATCAAAGGGTCGGGCGAGGGGTGAGGGTGAGTAGCCGGATTGACGGTAAAGTAAGTAACGTTTAGGCTTTGTAGAATGAAAGGCTGATGACGTGAAACCTCTCCGAGAGGCTTAGCACGGCCGCGTCGGTCACTTTGTAAACCGACCAACGGGGAGGGTTTACGCGTTATACTCGACCCGAAGACTGTGCGGACGGGCGGAGCAAGCTGCGATAGGCGAAGCGGAGTTGGCTTGGGTCACCTCTCGGCAATTGCCATCTAGTCTCACAACAGTACCATGTCTGGTGTAACATGGCATTATGTTCTCAAGTTCATCATCACTGGCGAGTCGGCTCAATCTGTGCATCTTTGTCGTTTCAGAAAGCTGACGGAGGATGCGATCGTTTCGCAGGCGATGCCGCGGTGGGCAAGTCATCGTTGCTTATACGCCTTACCGACCAACGCTTCCTGGCTAATCCGGACCCAACGGTCAGCTACGAATGTTCACATGTCTAGTGAAGCCCCTCTCTTTCTGATGAATTGTGGCTGGACATAGCTCGGAGTGGAGTTCGGCTCAAAGCTGATTACCATACCGGAGGAAGAAAAGGTGGTGAAACTTCAATGTACGTCCGGTTACTTCCCTGCCATTCATCTACGTTAACGACTCGCTTGGATACCGGTATGTAGGTTGGGATACTGCCGGTACCGAGTCCTTCAGGTCCATAACCAGATCATATTATCGTGGCGCAGCTGGTTGCTTGCTCGTCTATGACGTCTGTTCGCGGCAGAGTCCGTCAACTCATCCCACTTTGATAATATCCACCCGATGCAGTGCTGACGCGCAGGATCTCAGGTTTCTTGAATGCCCGGACATGGCTCCGGGACGTTCGTCAGCACGCGGACCCGCATCTGACGTGCATCCTGGTCGGCAACAAAACCGACCTGTGTTCGGATAATGCTGGACCGGCTAAGCGAAATCGAGAGGTGACAACCGAAGAGGCTGCGCTGTGGGCAAAAGAGGAAGGACTGTTGTTCGTCGAGACTAGCGCGCGCTCTGGAGAGAACGTGGAGCTGGCATTCGAGCAGGCAACTAGGGATATCCTGGTGAAGATCCGCAACGGCGTCTTTGACGATGATCGGGTGAGTTGAGGATACGCCTTCAGGCCCTTTCCGGATATCTAGGCGCTGAGCTGGTTCGGTTCGACTAGTCGCCTGGAGTAAAGACCTCGAAACCGTCTGGAACGAACCTCGCGTTAGAACAGTCCGCCAAAAACGGGTGCTGCTCATAGACCATCCGATGGTTCCGACTTGTTTCAAATATCGCGGCCGCCCATCTGCCCATGTCAGCAGCTGTCAATGTGCATTGGATGTGGTCCACCCTTCATTCCGTATAGCCTTGGACGCGATCATTCCCATCTCACCCTCCGGACGTTCCGTTTTTTCCGCTCCCGATTGTCCATTTCCACTATAGTACAAGACACGGGGATGATGGTTGATGAATATTAGCACGAATGGTCTATGTGTACAACTAATTGGTGATAGATAAATATACCTCTTCTACGCTATGATTTTTTGGGTGTGCGAAAGATGTCGGGGGTAAAAAGGTATGTACACGAAAGGGGTGGGGAGGAGGTCGCGTGTAGGGTGGGGGAACGAAGACGGTGCGTGGGAAGAGGCAGGCTGAGTCCGATGCTACATGGGGGTGGGGTGAGATGTGATGAGAAGAACACGGGCCGGATGGCTGTGCCCGCGAGGCGAATCTCGGAGGGGAAGGGGGGTGGGAGTGCTATGATGGTGGTTGGTTTAGGGATCTGGCGTATTCGTCCAGCTGGCTGATGAAGCCACGATTCGGCTGCGCGTTCATCCGTTTCGACTGGACGTAGTTCACAGCCTGGTCCGTCGTCCAGCCGTACCTGGCTATGAGGTACGCCGAGATGACGCTGGCGCTCCTGCTGACGCCCTTTACGCAGTGAACGAGAACCCTGGCGTTCTTGTCCCGTAACGCGTCTGTGAGGAAGTCGGTCGTGTTCGGCAAGAACGCCACGAGTTCTGCAAACGGCGTGTCGAGCAGGGGTACTTGGAGCTTGCGGATCGGTAGGGTGGCGGGTACGTGGACGGTGCCACTCATTGCGGAGAGGACGTGGGTGATGCCCAACGAGGAGAGGGTGGAGTGGCACTCTGCGACGTTGATGTCCGAGATGTAGAGGTTGGGGAGGATCTCTGTCAGCTCTGACTGGGAGGAGACCTCTGAGGCGGTTGTGGAGGTGGATGAGGATGATGAAGGGTATGCGATTGGAGAGGATTGGGATGGAGGTTTGAGGGCCAGCGGGGCTAGGGCTAGCCGTAGCTTAGGGAGCTGCTTGGGGCGAAGGGAGACGACAGACATTGCCAGGAACGGAGGGAGGAAGAGGGACGGGGGGGATCAGTTTACAATGTACTTATATCTGACGGGGGATCAGACGTGTACTTGTAATCCGGGATTTCAGATTTTCTCTCGAATTGAGCCGCACACAGACACCCATACTATCTGCTGATTTTTGATTGCCTCGGCCCCTCCTCTCGACCGGAATGATCTCACTAAAACAAATGCGCTGCCGGCGCATAGCCCCTCTCTCGATCAAGAACCCGACAGAGTCTCCACGCCAAATCGCTGCCCAGACCACGCGGGCTGAGGAGTGAGCATGTGTTGGAATCGTTTCATATTACCGGTGCACGTGGTGTACATTCCAATCAAATACAGTGAGTGATGCTCAATGTGTGGGAGTGAATAGGAGAAGAGAGAGGATGATAACAGTATAGGAAAGAAGAAGAAAAAAGCGAGAAAGAGTCCGACACCAGAAAACAGTCGCCTCCCCGCCGCAGATCCCAGGGCTGCGATTTGCGTCGTTGACGCGGAATGGATCAGGTTTGGGTGGTCCCTCTTTGGGCGTTGTTATGTGCGTAAGATGGATGATCTGCGAGCGGAGGTTGTTCCGTGAACGGTTAGACTCAGGGCGAAGGCGAATTGCGAACAATGGCGAGAGAAAGCGAAAGAGAGTAGTGCGGGAAACGGATAATGATCTAGATGAGGTCGCTACATTTTCACCTTCCATCAGCAACCTGTCCTTCAACTTAAAACGCAAAGATCACTTACGCGACGTTCAATGGCATCTCATCGATTTGTGTGTTGTAAAATTCTATACGGCGTGCCAGCGCGGTCAATCTCTCCTTCTCTCAAGAGGGCGCATCAGCCACACTCACGTTCAATGTCCCTCAGCATCCTGATGTCATCGGTTGTCACAAAATTAATGGCAACTCCCTTCCGTCCGAACCGCCCACCACGGCCAATACGGTGGATGTAGTTCTCCCGGTTTGTCGGCAAGTCATAGTTGATCACCAACGACACTTGCTGTACGTCAATACCGCGAGCAAGCAGGTCCGTGGTGATCAAAACACGCGAGGAACCAGAGCGGAACTCCTTCATCAAAACCTCCCGCTGCTTCTGATCCATATCTCCGTGCTGTCATATAAAACGATCAGCTCTCCCCTAATCCTGTCGTGGCTATCGCGGGGAACACACCATAGCTGACACTGTAAATTCTCTCGCGTGCATCTTCTCCGTCAACCAGTCAACCTTCCGGCGGGTGTTACAGAAGATGACAGCCTGTGTGATGGTGACCGTTTCGTAGAGATCGCACAGAGTATCCAACTTCCATTCCTCCTTTTCGACGGCAATGTAGAACTGCTTGATACCTTCCAAGGTCAATTCATCCCTCTTGACAAGGATCCTGACCGGCTCTCGCATGAACTTCTTCGTCACCTCGAGCACATCAGCGGGCATGGTGGCAGAGAGAAGAACGACTTGGGTGTCCTGAGGGAGGAGTTGGAAGACCTCATAGATCTGGTCCTTGAAACCACGGGACAACATCTCGTCGGCTTCATCGAGACAGAAGATCTTGATGTAGTCGGTCCTGAGGGCCCTGCGGTTGATCATATCAAAGACACGACCGGGAGTGCCAACGACGACATGGACACCCTCCTGCAATTTGGCCATGTCCTCGCGGACGTTAGTTCCACCGACACAGGCGTGACATTCTATGTTCATGTAGTCGCCAAGAGCGACGACAACCTTCTGGATCTGCTGGGCAAGCTCACGGGTCGGTGCGAGGATGAGTGCCTGAGTGCCTTTGGTGGAGAGGTCGAGCTTTTGGAGGATGGATATGGAGAAGGTTGCGGTTTTGCCAGTACCGGACTGGGCCTGAGCAATGACATCGTGGCCCTTGATGACGGGGACAATCGCACGTTGCTGGATGGCAGAAGGGCGTTCGAAACTTTAGGGAGAGAAAACGTCAGAGATAATCGCCAGCGTCATTTTGCCAAGCATACCCGTAAGCGTAGATACCGCGGAGAAGTTCTGGCTTGAGATCCATGTTGTCAAAGCTGACAAAAAAGGATTCGTTAGCGGTGCCCAGTGTCGAGCAAAGGACGTAAAACACGAACTTATCGACGACTTGATCCCAGTTGGACTCGATTTCGGTGTCTTGGATATCTTGGAGAGGTTCTCTGTGACATAAGGGTTAGCATCCGGGTGCACGAGGTCGGAGATGGCTGAATCTCACTGGGCAGACATGATTGTATGTGGTTAAGAACAGAGACGAGTCCTCCTTTTTTTTGTATGAGACGTGGGTGAGGATGAGTGTAGGTGAGTACAAATTACAAAAATTTTCGGTGCCGCCCTCCCGGTCCCTTCGGTCGTTGCCGACGTACTCCCATCCCAGCTGAAAAATTAAGCAGCAACAAAAAATGGCCTTCGGTCCGTTCAAAATTCTGCCCGGCGCTCTGTCTCGCTAACTTGCCTTCGTACAGGTGATTCAGGTGGCCGTGGTGGTTTCGGAGGTAGAGGCGGAAGAGGCGGCGGAAGGGGCACGTTTCAATTTTCTCCCGTTCTTCACCCTCCTTATCTCACGCGTTTTCTTGTTTTTGTCAATCAGGCGGAGGAGATCGTGGAGGACGCGGCGGGGGTCGTGGTGGTGGTTTTGGTGGTAGTTTTGGTGGGCGAGGGGGAGCACGAGGTATTCTTTTTCGTTCGCCAATTTTCTGTCTCCCTCGTCCTCATTCGGTTTATAGGTGGTGGTATCCAAAAATTCGGTGGTCCCCCGAGAGGTCGGGGCGGTCCAGGTAGAGGTGGTCGTGGTGGAGGACGTGGGGGTGCCAGGGGAGGTGCAAAAACTATCCTCGAGCCCCACAGGCACCCTGGTATTTTCATCGCCAAAGCCAAGGAGAGCATGTTGGTCACAAAAAACCTTGTTCCCGGAGACTCCGTCTACGGCGAAAAACGAATTACTATCGAGGGTACCGAGCCCGACACCAAGGTCGAATACCGGGTATGGAATCCCTTCCGGAGCAAGCTTGCTGCTGGTGTTCTCAATGGTTTGGACGAAATCTTCATTGCACCTGGCAAGAAAGTGTTGTACCTCGGTGCTGCAAGTGGTACAAGTGTTAGCCATGTTGCTGACATTGTCGGACCGGTTCGTTTCTCCCGGTCACCCCAGATATGTCAAACACGTCCAACTAAGTCTTGTTCGGATTCCAGGAGGGTGTTGTCTACGCCGTTGAGTTCTCGCTGAGGTCGGGCCGTGATCTTATCAACATGGCCAAACGAAGAACGAACGTTATCCGTCAGCCCCTGTGTTTCATCGTACCCCGTGGTGTTGGTCTAATGATCTCCTTGCAGCAATTGTGGAAGATGCACGCTTGCCTCAGCGATACCGCATGTTGCTTTCAACAGTCGATGTTATCTTTGCAGATATCGCTCAACCGGATCAAGCCCGTATAATTGGTGTGAACGCTCATCACTTCCTCAAAAACGGTGGCCACGTCGTGATTTCCATCAAGGCGAATTGTATCGACTCGACCGTCCCCGCTGCCCAGGTGTTTGCCAGCGAGGTTGAGGCATTGCGAAAAGATAACATGAAACCAATCGAGCAAGTCACGTTGGAACCGTACGAGCGAGATCATGCCATGGTGTCTGGTAAGTCCAGTCGAACTTCTTGAGATCGGTTTCCGACTCTATTCTTCCTCAGCTCAATACCTCCGCGCGCAATGATGCCCGCCCTCCCCCTTTGCTGCATAAGTGTATGGTATATAGATAATTTAATCCCTGTGTATGCCCGTGTACCAACCGCCCGCGTTGCCCCTATGCCACCCCTCGCTCGATTGATGCGCGATGTGATCTATTTCGGAGTGACACGTCGTCGGTATCAGTCTCTCAAACTCCATCTTCTGCGTGCTTCCGTTACGGGAACCACAGAAAATCGCGACCGTCTCTGCTGTTCGGACCACAAATCTGAGGTTCTGGACGCGAGAACCGAGGGCAGCGCTACATGCGACCGTCTGAAGTAACTCTCAATTTCGGGACACCGCAGGATTCGCCACGCACTTCATCTGATTTCGAAGAGGTTCCCTACCCCCACCACTGGTCTTCGTCTCAAGGGCAGCCTGAAGAGCTTCCACTATACTACATGAGCGAGGAGACTACTCGCCGTCGCCTGCACCAGCACCCCGACCATCAACACCCACCATATGGGCCGGCGGGGTACGATGATTACCCTGTCGGTCCTGCTGAGCAGGATGATGGTGGGAAAGATGTGTATGCTAAAATGAGGCAGACTCATGGTGGTCTCGGAGGAGGACGGCCGAGGAGGTTGCCCCCACCACCGCCCACGTCTGTGGTACGTCTCTCTGCTTCTGCGATCGCCTTTTTGCCCCGTTCATTGTCAACGCCTGACTTTATTCCGCTGCAAGCGCGAGTTCATTTCGCAAAATCTCGAACACATCCCCCCCGTTTTCTACACCCTTCTCTCGTGTTGGACTCGTTTCCATGGTATTGGGAAGTCAAACGTCGTCGTCTGGGATGAAGCGCACTTTGGAAAGTTCGGCTCGCATTACCTCAAACGCGAGTTCTACTTTGATGTCCATCCGCCGTTGGGGAAGATGCTTGTTGGGCTCGCGGGACTGTTGTCTGGGTATAATGGCGGTTTCGAGTTCAAGAGCGGGGAGACGTACCCTGACCATGTACCCTACGTCGCCATGCGGGTCATGATTGCTACGTTCGGTGTTGCGATGGTCCCGCTTGCGTGGTACACCGCTGTCGAATTGGGGATGTCATGGAAGGCTTGTCATATGGTGGCTCTTATGGTGTTGTTAGGTCAGTTCGCTCTCCTTCGATTGGCCGCGCGGAAAACTCATACAGTTTCAAGATGTCGGCTGGTTGTGCATTTCCCGCTTCATTCTTTTAGACTCTATGTTGTTGTTCTTCACTTTCACTACCGTCTTTTTCCTGACAAAATTCCATAATCAACGATACTAGTGAGTAGGCCCACGAATCCGTCCTCTCCTGATCGGACTAACGTGATTTCCAGTCCATTCTCTTTTGACTGGTGGATGTGGTTGCTATTCACCGGTATTTCTATTGGCTGCGTAACAAGGTACTTGTTCCAGAGTCTGGTTGGGATCCAAGCCCTGTGCTGAATTTGTTTGCAGCGTGAAACTTGTTGGTCTGTTCGTGACAGCTTTGGTTGGCGTGTATACGGTGGAAGACCTGTGGCATAAGTTTGGTGACCTCAAGATGTCGTTGGTCAGCTCCTTTCGCGCCTTGCCCCACAGTCCTTTTGAACTAAACGAAACCAGCGGGACCAACTTTGGCACTGGGGGGCCCGCGTTGCTTGTCTCATTGTCACCCCGATCATCGTCTACATGATAACCTTCAAGATTCACTTCCTCATCTTGAACCACTCCGGTCCTGGCGATTCGCAAATGAGCTCTCTGTTCCAGGCGAACCTCGTTGGAAATGACTTCGCTAGGAATCCCCTAGGTTAGCCCATACACACCGGCCACTTAATCGGTGCTGACCTTTTCGCTGTGGGTTCTAGAGATTGCGTTCGGGTCCAAGGTCACGCTCAAAAACATGGGATGGGGAGGGGGTCTGCTTCACTCTCACGTACAAACTTTCCCCGTTGGTTCGTTGCAACAACAGGTCACTTGCTACCATTACAAGGATGAGAACAACGAATGGATCGTTCTGCCACGGTGGGACGAACCGGCCTATAATCCCAATGCTGCTCTGAAGTTCCTCGGGGACGGCGACGTCGTTCGTCTGAAGCATTCGCCTACTTCGAGAAACCTACACTCCCACCCGATCCCAGCTCCCGTCACAAAACTCAACCACGAGGTGTCTTGTTACGGAAACGATACGATCGGCGACCTACAGGACCACTGGAAGGTTGAAATCGTGGACGACGTCAAAAGGGGGAGTAAAGGTAGCTTCGAAAAAATTCATTCTTTGACGACCAGGTTACGGTTCCGACACGTGCACCTGGGGTGTTATCTCAAAGCTGCGAATGCGGTCCTGCCTCAATGGGGATTCAAACAGATCGAGGTTAGCTGCGAAAAGGAGAACAACCCCGAAGATATTCATACCCACTGGAACGTGGAGAGCCATTGGAATGATCGACGTGAGTCCAGGCGGATGTGTTCTGATCTGATGCTGACCGCTTCACACAGTACCGAGCGGCAATGCCAAATTCTACCGCTCACCCTTCCTCCGCGATTTCTGGCACCTCAACGTTGCTATGATGACGTCCAACAACGCTTTGGTACCTGACCCTGACAAGTTCGACGTCTTGGCGTCCGAGCCGTTTGATTGGCCATTCCAACACCTTGGACTTCGCATGTGTGGTTGGGGCGACCACCAGCTCAAGTACTACCTCATTGGCACACCGTTGATCTGGCAGGGATCTACTATCAGTTTGTTCATCGCGGTACTTCTCCTCGGGTTTTACCTGTTCCGGCAGCAAAGAAAATATGCCGACATGGAACCTCGTGCGGCCTTTCATGCCCCTGACGTCGTCATTGACGGTACTAAGCGTTTATATCCAGGTGAATGGGACCATTTCCTTTACGTCGGGAAGATCGCATTCTTTGGGTGGTTCTTCCATTTCGGTAAGCCAGTCTCACTCCTTCCAGGCTGGCGAGATCTGACCTCACACCTTCACCCAAGCCCCGTTCCTCATCATGGGTCGTGTCACCTACATTCACCACTACGTTCGTATACCCCTTGATGTTCCCTGATACGGCCGAAAGCTGATCTATCTTATCGATCTCATTCCCTCCCCCCTTTTTTTTCTATGTCCCCTTAGCTCCCAACCCTGTATTTCGCCGTTCTGATGCTGGCTCACCTCCTCGATCACTTCATCTTTTCCGCTAAGCGGTATTCGGAAAAAACGAAGAACATCATCTTCGGGATCAATGTGTTCCTTCAATTGGCCTCGTTCTATTGGTTCAAGGAGTTCGCTTGGGGAATCGAGGGGCCGGTTCATGAATACAGACACCGTGGATGGCGTCCTGTGAGCTTCTTTCCCAGCTCCCTCCCCTGACCCTCACAGAGAACGAACTCAACTGACGAACGTGAACCCCGTTTTTGAACCTACAGAGCTGGAATCTATATAATTAGGTGGATAGCGAACTTATCTAAACCCCTCCCCTACTTTTTGTCTCCCTTGTTGTCTCAGTTTAGACACTTTGGAGCGTGATTATATAAGTAATGTCCTTGTAGGAGAAAACCAAACCAAAAAGGCGGTCGTCGTAACATCTCTATATACACTGGCTTGCCCTCCCCTCTCTTTCCCATAGTGATCCTCTACGGTGGGTACCCGGCACGGCCGTGATTACTTCCCCCAAGCAGTGGCTACCTTTTTGTAAAACAGGAGGTAAGGGCATCTGTGATCCCTATCTGCTTCAAACACGTCCTTGGGCAGAACGTCTGAGACGAGCTCGTCGTCGATGCGTATCCATGCTTCGCGCAGCTTCAGGGTCATGTCTCGGTTCGGATGGAGAACATCGAGGGTGTAGTGACCGCCAGAGGCAGAAAGGCCGTGATGATAAAGGACTGTTGGGGGGTTGTCAGACTAGTCGGCGGATAGTGATCCGCCGGTCTCTTTTAACGCTTACCTCCGAAGAGCTTATACTTCGCTTTCTGCGATCGCCCGCGGCCTGGAGAGATCAAGCCTGGGAAAACTAGTATGAGCAAACAGGAAATGGAACATCGGACTATCAGAGCATACTTGAATCGATCTCCAGCTCAGCGGTGAAAGAAATCGGTTTCCCAACCTTGACTACGTCACCTACTTGTGTATCGTACAGGAAACGTTTTAGATGAAGAACCAATATTGGTGGCAGGGACTCGATCAAAACCTGCTGGTGTGCATCTACCGATACACCAGGTCTCGTTGGCGAGGTCACGGTCACTAGTTGAGGATTAGAAATGCACTGAAGAGCCTCCCCGATAGTGTTAACTTGTTCGCGCTACAGGAAATACTGTTAGGTGACGCGAGAGATCCGTTTCGATTCAGCAGTGACAAACCTGGATGTCTAGTTGTAATGCTCTCCAACTCTCCACAACCACGGAATCCTTGTGTTGCGGTACGCGAAGTGTAGAACGAAAGGTACCTCCGAAAATGCGGGTGATAGGGGAGTCGGTGGCCTTGGCCTGTGTCCAGGGTTAGAGCTTTCGGGTGCAGAGAAAGGGGATTCATACCGTTCGTGTTATTACTGTCCGATTCTTACGCCCAACCTCCATCCATCCATCTTCCTTAGGTGTCTCTTCTTCGCGCTCCTCAGTGCGGTTGAAGGTTTGAGCATTAGGCTTGGGAGAAACAGAGGTGAGGAGAGACAAAAGTTCGTCCTCGAGCGTGTCAAGGTAAAAACCCAAGAATTCTTCGGCGTCTTCTTGATGTCCACCCTAAGATATGAGCTGAGCCAAGTGCTTTCGCGGTTCATCATATCCATTACTCACTCTCATGTTGTCAAATCGCTTCTTAGCCCTCATCGCGTCGTACACGCTAACCGGGGTGAAGGAGTCGAGGAATACATCCTCCCCATCCTCCTCTCGCCGCCTCCTTTCCTTTTCAGAGAGAGGGTTGAATTCTTTCAAGAAATCAATGGTCCCGGTGGTCAAGGAGGTTCTGTTGTCGGAGGGTTTCTTATTGTCAGACGACGACGATCCAGGCAGATACTTAGCCAGCTCGGTAAACAACCGGTAAAAGGGGGGGCAGTAGACGAGGACTTGAAGGACGGCGTTCGCAAAGCACATATTCCCACTGTTAACCAACCCACGAGGACGAATCTTTGGTACCTGACCGGGTCCTGAAGGGCCAGTTGTCAACAGTGCAACGAGCTCCTGCTTCTTGGTTGGAGGGATAGGTGTTACTGAGGAATTGTCGACGAGGCCACCTGGTATTGAAAATCCAACAACCGTAGACTTGGGCAGAGCGTTCTTTCCTGTGGATGTAGCATCGTCGTTCTTCAGGAGCGAGGCCCAAGACTTTTTCACAGGAGGAGCAGCAGGGACCGGAGGGGCAGGAGGTGTGACCTCGACTTCCGTAGCTTCGTCTTGCGGAGGTTCAGTCGCGACAGGTATCTCAGGAGGCACAGCTGTAGGAGGTGCCGAAAGAGACTTTACTTCTGAGGGTGATGTATTGGATATCGACGTACGAGAGGATATTGGGGAAACGGGGATGGTTGTATCGTGGACGGAGGGGGTAGCAGTTGTTGTTTCTGTGGCCGGGGATGAGGAATCCAACGTCTGTGTCTGGACTGTAGGAAGTTCGTCCGGTGTTTCAGCTGTTTCAGCTCCTTTGTCTCGATCCGGGTCTTCAGGTATGTTGACTGCCGCCTGAATTGGAGTGAGTGGAGGAGTTGGAAGATCGAGCGCATCATCAACAACACACGGAGGCGGGTGTGCTCGCGAAGAGATGATTATAGCAGGGGCTGCCGAAGGATCCTTTGGTCTCCGTGACCATATAGCGACCTCGTTTTTGGTTTTTTCGACGGGTAAATTCGCAGGTTGTTTCGTCATCAGTGGGGAAGTAATGATAGGTGATGGCTCTTCAGGTGGTGGTGTAGAGGGTACGCCTGGGGATTGTGGGACAGGTTCCGACACGGGTACAGGCTCGGATACAGGTTCGGATACAGGTTC
>Ga0307515_10017331_pt1 | contig 13126 bp, 15 predicted proteins | sample 17_EM_MG_FD_194513 | JGI IMG/M metagenome (GOLD analysis project Ga0307515, IMG submission 194513) | Populus trichocarpa ectomycorrhiza microbial communities from riparian zone in the Pacific Northwest, United States - 17_EM | ecosystem: Host-associated > Plants > Roots > Unclassified | place...
CTCCCCCCTCTTGCTACGCTCTGTGGAGCAAGAAACAAACAAACAAACAAACAATTGATGTGCAACTTGTGATTCCCATAGTAGCCTCCTTGAAACCCTGCTTGAGGAGTGAGCAGGGAAAGAGTAATACCGTAGCCTTAAACCTTAAATTGACCTCGAATTACCATAAACCTATTCCTTTCGTGAACTTCGTATGCTTATCTTTGGTCGGTGCTTATGTTAGTATATCTGCCACATTTTCGTTCAAGTGGATGTAGGAGTAGTTGGCTATTCGGTGTTTGTGCAGATCCCGACTGTTGTGATAGCAAACGTGGATGTGCTTAGTTTGAGCTTTGATGATTCCCGTGTTGATTAGGGTCAGAGCTCCCTGATTGTCGCACGTGATTGGCAGCGGTGGTAAGTCTCTCCAAGCACTGTGAATATCCTTTTGCAACTGGAGTAACCATTTAGCTTCTGTAGAGGCCTCCAAACGGGCGATGAATTCGGCCTCGAGAGTTGACATGGCGATGAGGCCTCGCTTCCGAGACTGCCATGAGACTGCTCCATTGCTTGCAAGAAACACATGACCACCCTGTGATTGGCGGTCCATACTGTCATTGGCCCAATCAGAATCCGAGTACCCTACGAGACTATTGCCGATGTCGATGCTGATGCCGTTGCCGGTGAAGTGGAGTCGATAATCGGCTGTAGATTTGAGATACTGAACAACCCTCTTGGCAGCGGTCATATGACTGGGGAATGCCTGCGAATTGTAACGAGAAAGAGCAGCGACCGCTTACAAGATATCTGGCCAAGTTGCAAGTGCTGGGTACATTAATCATCCCACGACTGGATGATAGTCTGTGCTGTCATCCAATTCCTTCTACCCCCAATCGTCGGCCAAGTCCAACTTTACAATCTGATCCATGGGTGTCGAGACACCGTGAGTATTCTCAATAGCAAATAGTCTGAGGATTGTGGTGATATAGGCTTTCTGACTGAGACTGATTCCACAATCATCGGAGTGGATTTTGATGCTGAGGAATTGGCGTGCTAGGCCGAGGTTAGTGATTTTGTACTTCTCTGAGAGTGTCACTTTGACTTCAATCACAGCTTTGGTAGCAGCCTCCTGGTAGGACATAGAGATATCATCGACATACAGAAGTATCACAATACCATCGCTGCGAAGATAGTTGTTGGGATCTGCTGAGGACTGTGTGAATCCAAGAGAGGGTAGAAAGGCATTGATATTGTCATGCCATACCCATGGAGCTTGTGTAAGGCCGTAGAGTGCTTTCTTGAGTGCGACAATGATCTTTGGTGTGTTGAGGATCTCTGGCCATCCTTCTGGCAAAGTCATATAGATGTCGTCATCATTGATTTCGGGGTTTAGGAAAGCGGTAACCACATCCAACTGGTCCTTATTCTTTCTGTATCTCCCAATGAGAGAGATGAGATACCAAAATGTAGTTAACTTCCAAACAGGGGCATAAGTCTCACTGAAATCTGTCTACTCGTATCCCTTTATAACTAGCTGTGCTTTATACCTTGTGGACCCATCAAGGTTGTGTTTAGTCTTATGAACCCACTTAGAGCTAATCAGCTTGACCTGCAGTGACTGTGCTTCACGGGAGTTGCGAGCAGAGAAGGTGTTATCGAGCAGGATGGATGTGCTTTCTTCCTCCATGGCTCTGTTCCAGTGATCTCCTGGAGGGCTTTCCATAGCTTCCGTGTAGGTGAATGGATCTCCAGTGGCTGTGGATGCCGTTAGTGCTTCTGCAGAGACTTTACCTTGACTTCTTGTGACATGACTCCCTATTGGCAGAGCTGGAGCTGGACATGCCGGTGGTACTTGGCTTGATTTCTTGTAAGCTGCTGCCAAATGCTGCGCAGTCTGATCCTCTCTGCCGAGGCGCTTGCTGTGGGCGATGTTTTCTGCATCTGCTGCCAAACGCTGGGCAGTCTGATCCCCATGGCAGAGGCACTGCCTGTGGGCGTTTCCTGCTTCCTCGTCATGAGCTTCATGCATGTGAGATTCGGATATCTTACCGATCTGCGTAGATTGACTATCCTGTCCTTGGTGAGGCTCATCTCCGGTATCTGTTTCCGTGACATATTCCTCATCTTCTGGTAACCCAAATATGTCAATCTCATTGTTTCGATGCTGACATGAGATGTGTGCATTTCTTTCTGTGTCGAAGATGACTTCTCATTGGGCTTTCACCTTGTGGAATTCTGGATTCCATATCCTCCACAACGTCTTTGTATCGTGTGTGTAGCCTACCATCATGCAGAGCATTGACCTTTGGCCAACATGCCCTGGTGGTGTTGAACTTCGCGAATGGGTCTACTGGCATAGCATCCAAATCAACATAAGTTGTGGAGAGAGGGTTGATATGATATTTCGTTGCCGGTAGCATCTGGTGTCGGTTTGCCAAATCCATGCAGCATCTGGTATTGCGTTTTGTACGGTGCTTGATACCCATTGCAGTCATTTCTTTCCAGGCCTTTATTCAGCGATCTTCGATGGAGATAGACTGCGGTATTAACTGCTTCTCCCCAGAACTGAATGGGAGCCTGAGAGTCATTCATCATCAGCCGGGCCTGTTCAGTCATTGTACGGATCATTCGATTGACAATACCGTCCTCATGGTGAGAGTATGGAGGCCATGGCTCGTATGTAGTCCCGCAGGCCACGAGGACATACCAGAAGGTCTTATTGTCGTATGCTCCCCATCGGTTATCGCATCAGAATCGCTTGATCCCATATCCCATTGAGTCTACTCGGGCCTGAAATGACTGGTAGGTGGAGATCCAGGTCTCAGCTTTCTTTTTTCAGAGCAGCCATATGGATGAGTACCTCATGTAGTCATTGATGAATAGTATATAGTATTGATTGTCTCCCAAGATTGGTGTAGAGAAGGGACTGCACACATTAGGATTTACAAGTTCAAAATGCTTCTTAGTGTGCTTGACTGGCACTCTACTGAACCTTTGCTTATGCTTGGCTTGGATGCAGACTGTGCACATTGAATCATCGTGTGAATATCTGCCAATCAGAGTTTTCATGGGGGTAGGATCTATATGGGCTAGTCGTCGGTGCCACAGTCTGGATTCTGAGATTGTGAGAGACTTTCGAGTGGACTTAGTTTTTGCTGCGGTAGGTGCACTTGGAGGTGAGCTTTCTGTTGGAGGTGAGCTTTCTCTCTTTCTCTTTCTCCCGTTCTCGGTAGTCGATGATAGATGCCCAGTCGCGGGAACGAGTATATATATGCCATTGATTACTTTTCCGGCAAGGGTGCAGGACGATGGTGAAGTTAAGAAGCATTTTCTGTTCTGAAATATAGTCGTATGCCCACCCAAATCCAATTGATTGATCGATAGAAGGGAAAGTCGAAAAGTAGGAGTATGGAGGGCTTTGACTTGATAGCTCTGTATGACGTTGACGAAACCACAATGCGTGGCGGTGACTGAGTTGTTGTCTCTGAGTCTGATTAATATAGGAAGTGAGAGCTTTTTGAATGTTGAGAAGCTACTGCGGTCATTGCACATGTGGTGTGATGCTCCAGATTGAATGACCCACTTCGGAATTGCGGCCAACGAAAAAGTACTTAGGCAGAAGGGATCACAGTCTCCGGTTGTAGCGAGAGCTGCTGTAGCAGTGGCTTTCTTCCCTTTCCACCACTCCTTTATACGTTTGTAGGTGACCCAATGGACTTTGACGTGGCCTGGGAGCCCGCACCGGAACTAAATGCGCTCAATGTTGTTTCCTCACTCCTGAGCGCGTTTCCGCTTTCTGCATGCATCTGTATTATGGCTTTCTATTATACGATAGGTGCACTTACTCTTGTGGCTATCTCCATGTCCACCACTTCCACCGCTTCCACCGCTTCCACCGCTTCCACCACTTCCACCGCTTCCACCGCTTCCACTGCTTCCTCCGCTTCCACCGCTTCCACCGTTTCCACCGTTTCCACCGTTTCCACCGTTTCCACCGTTTCCACCGTTTCCACTGTTTCCACTGCTTCCACCACTTCCACCGCTTCCACCGCGTCCACCGTGTTCACCGCATACACCGTGCCCACTGCGCCCACTGCCATGGTAGCCGCCACGTTGGGAAAATAGTGTAGCCCCCATGGATCCATCTCCAAGTTCCTTGGTAAGGCTGGTTGTAGTTTCTTCTTCTAGGAGGTCATGCATGGCTTCTTCGGATGTGTGCAAGGGTCTTCTATGCTTGAGGACGATAAATATCATTGCATACGGTGATCGCAATAATGTGACTATTTGCATGCCAAAATTGCAATCGGTGATTGCATCGTCTGTATTGTCCAGTTCAGTGCAGTAGTTCCTAAGATTGGTGAAGTATGCTTTAAGTGGTTCGTCCTCCTTGGGTTGGCAATAACGGAACTGGCGAACGATGTCCTGTCTGCCGAAATAAGATCCAGCTGTGTCCAGGCTGGTTTCTAATGTATTCCACACATCAAGAGGGTTTCACATTCCCTTGACGATACGCCATACTTTTGGGGAACAGGAAAGTCTGATCATAGATGCAGCTTCGGCTTCCTGAGCCTTGCAATTATCATAGTTGTCATCATGGTCAAAATCATGGTCCTACAGTTCAGGATCATCTCCGGTGACGATTGGGTATGCTCTGATGGCTGATAGCATGCGTATCATATCAAGTTTCCATTGGTCGTAGTTTGCGTGAGTGAGCTTAGGAATGTTGCCCCACCTGCTGTTGTTGATGCTGGGTTCTGAGGAAGTTATCAAGGAAGGCATCGTGAGATCGTGGAGATGGTGTTGAGGTATAGGGTGCTTGAGGTTTACGGTTCTTGAGGCTTAGGGTTTTTGAGGTTTAGGGTGGTTTAGAAATCGTGAGAATAGGATTTTATATGGTAGCAATAGCCAGGCTCATAACCTATTGAAATACTGATTGCTTCAAGCTTAATTCAACTATCTAACAGGGCCACAAGGCCATATATATATTGTACGAGCATGTACGTACTCATATAAATGTAGAGATGACCGAGCTCTGTCAGCCCGTATCAGAGCAAGCCCTGTCAGCCCGTATGAGAGCCAGCCCTGTCAGCCCGTACAAGAGCCTGCCCTGTCAACCCATATGAGAGCCAAGCCCAGTCAGCCCGTATAGGATCTATTCATGCAACAATACATATAATGTATTTTACCGGGTGACTGCCCATGACTAGTAAACCCACCACCCACATGAGGTGTTAGCAACGGGTCCGGGTAACCCGCCAGCGGTCCGGTTTTTGGCTGGCGGTTCGGTTCGATTTGGTTCCACACCCGGCCAAAAACCCGACTCGCATTGGCTAGGCGGGTTTGTTACCTGGACTGCACATACACCTGCGGGTTTTCGGCCGGGTTGGAACTGGACCGCAGTTCCAACTTTATGGTTCCTCCACCTGTGCCACCAATTAAGTATTTGGGTTCTCATCGTATCGTGACATGATCAGTACGTACATTGTGCAGTTCTGGCCGCTCTTTCACCTCCCGCTTTCCAATTTGAGATCCGACTGATATTCATTGAGTGGATGTGAGAAAGGGCCCTTTTTAAGCGAAATTAGCGGGTTTTCGATAAGGACTCAACGAATATTGGTCGGATCACAATCTGAGATTGGGAGGTGAAAGAGCGGCTAGAACTGCACAATCTACATACTGATCATGTCATGATACGATCAGAACTCAAATACTTAATCGGAGGCAAAGTTGTGAGGTTGAAATGCCGGGTTTTTGGTGGTAAAACCGGCCCATTTCCAATGGGCCAGGTTTTTCGTGTGGTAAGATCCGTTGCCACGGTCCGGTTTCGGGTGGATCCGGAACCGGAACCGACCCGGGAATTTGGACCCGTTGCTAACACTACCCACATGTGTTATTTATTGACCCAAATGACATGTCTTAACCACTCTCACTTACCTAGTCACTACTGGCGGTTGACTACTAACCCCTTCTCTCCCTTTTTCATGCTCCATAGCATTCTGTAGGTTCAGCATATCACCAATATATATAACAGAGTCTTCCTTCCCCCATTCTCCTCCTCATCCCACCCCTTTCCACCCAACATATCTTCTTCCTCATCCTCCCAATCACTAAACACAATTACAGGTACCTTCTTTGCATCCATGACCTTCTCTTCCAGATGTTTAGAGCCCTTTGACCCCTCTCCAGAGGATATTAACTTTGCTACAGCCTTTTCTTAGCGCATTTTGGCTTTGGCTACTTTTTCTCTGTCTAGCCTCTCTCTTTCTTCCCTAAGCTGAACCACATCCTCAGCGGTATACTCACAAGCTTTACCAAGGTGGCAGCAGTCCTCTGCTGCTACTGCAGTGGTGTCCTGGGCCCCTGAGCGAAGTGTTCTCAGCATTGCATCTCATAATTCCTTATCTGCAAGTGCACCCAGAGCAGACCTTCCCAGCTGTGCTGCAAGAGCATTCAGCTTAAGAGAGGAAGGAGATTGGCAAGTGACACGGTGAAGTGCACTGCGGGCTACTTGGCTTACAGCGCTGGGCTGTCTGGTGGTTGCACTGAGCAGTGGAGTGGGAGTGGCTGGCAGCGATTCAAATGAAGTGATATTTCGTGACTGTCGAATTAATACATTGCATGCGTCCAGAGGCCAGATTCCAGTTGCCTCAATGGCACTCAAGATGTTGTTCTTAGTATATGCTGCAGCTCTAGCGCATGTGACAAGTCTGTAGGAAAGCATTAGAGTGGAGTATAGAGTGATATAGCAGGTGGACTTACTTATAAAACTGTCCTTTCTTAATTGCATTCCCTCCTTTTCTAACCCATATATCCAGCTTATTGCTATAGCAGCGGGAAAGAGGACCAAACAGCCCAACATCTAGAGGTTGTAGGATATGTGTAGAGTGTGCAGGAAGGCAAATAGGGTGAATATTTCTTTTCAAGCAAAAATCGAAAAATTGCCATGTTAGATGAGAGCCATGTCCATCAAGGATTAGAATCCATTGCCTACCCTTTGCACTGTAATAGTTAGCATGAGCAAGAGGTCAATCTAATCGTACAAACATCTTAATAGTATATTTCTCAAAGTTCTGTTCCACCCATTCCAGTACCAATTCATTGTCAGTCCAGCCTTTAGTGGACCATGCAAATGTTGCTTGCTCTTTATCTTGCACACCAGCATGCTATCCCAGTAGATGCTTTCTCCCCTTGTAGATGTACATGGGTGGTATAACTCTGCCATCTGCAGCAATACACTATATAGCTGTAACTATTTCGCAATGTCCATCCTGGGTATAGCGGGGATTCATTCTACCTTTGCGGCATATAACCTCCACTTTGAGAGCCTGCCCAAGTAGAATGCCCTTTTCATCCATATTGTAAATGTTTTCTGGTTGTGCATTGAGCATTCTGACAAGTTTTCCAAGCTATAGTGATGAGTATTAGCTTAAAATAAATGTATAGACTAAAATGATATACCTTGCAAAAAAAGTCCTTTAAAATTGCAGGATCATTTGCATTAGCCCATTGTTGATCTAGACATTGGCTATACTTTGCAGTGATTGCAGGATAGCTGTTGAGAAAGTGTGTCATCCAGTGCTTACCACGTTGTCATCGCCGATGTGGGGGTGGAAGGGACATTGCAAATGCCTTAACCATCTTTGCTTGCAACAGATGTCCCAAGTCATCTAGAGTCTCACAAAACCTGACAATTGATTTCTCCTCTGCAAGAGTCAGCAGCTGCTCCTTCTCATGTGCTGCACTCCTTGGCTGTGCTCCTCTAAGTTGGTCTTGCAAGGTTCCACATGTTATACCATATGTTGAAGCTGCAGCCCGGATAGATGGTTCAAGACCTGAATGGTATGCATGTTTGGATTCACGAATCTGATTCTCTCTGTCAGTCACTGCATCTCTGCACTTCACTCTACCCATCATTGTGCTGTTGCAGGGAGAGAGTGAAAATTGAGTTTGTGTGCAGGGTAATTAAGCATCCCTGCTTCTAGAGCCTGCGTGCTTTTTTGCGTGATCGGTTGCTAGGTCGTGGGCGGTTACACCATAAATTACGTTATAGTCGGACGCTGGGGCGTCGGAACAATCAATCTTCTCTCAATTCTACCACCTTATGTCCTCGTTCTCGCGCACGGGTTTCGTGACTCCCTGTCAGTACTAACCGCGACACGCGCCCAAAACATTTGGGCTCCACTTTGTTGTGTAATTAGGGACGCCGGCTATGCCGTACCAAGTGAGTCTCGGTGAAGCTACGCACACCTACCAAACTTCAATATTGATCGAGTCGAGGACATTCAACATACGTATGAAATCGCTCTTTGAGGTACGTAGAGATAGTAGGGAATAGACGAAAACCGGGGAAATAGATGGATTCAAGAAGTCTCAAGCCAGCGTGTTTGATTTCTTGTTGCTTGTTAGTATTGAGATGCTTCTGCCGTAGAGAGCGTCAAACTGTACATTCAGTATACTTTCCGGGGCAGAGATTAGACAAGTGTTAGAAAGTCTTGGAATTACGGTTCACGTCTGGGCCTGGCAGAATAAAAAGCGTAACTCGTGTGAGGTGTACATAGGCACGAGTGGAGAGTTATTTAAACGAATTCACGAAGCAACGATATTTATGCAATTTATGACGAGTATTCTTTCATGCTGCCGAGAGAAGTCGATTTTGTCTGCTCCATACGCACTGTCCGAAGACTCCTGCAACTACAAAAGCTCTAACACTGGTCTTGTATATCACCCAATATTTCGACTAGCTAGTCTTTCGTGCCTACGCTGTACCGTAGTTAGTAGGAGGCAATAAGATGCTGTGTGGAATTAACCTTCATCCATGGGAGTTTATCATCGGAAACCTCAATACATGTAAGGTAGCCGAGCTCTTGACCTACTGTGAACGTAGTGGAATCTTTAGTAAACTCCGACACACGACTTTTTACTGCGGAGACCATAATATTGAAGCAACTTTGAATTCTCGGCCTGGAGAATTGATTGGAATTGTTCATTAGATGTGAGTCTGTGAGAAAGCCGTGGTTATGAATCTTGCGAAATAGGCGAGCGTGGTTTGTGGTTCCTGATCCTGCTTCTCTGATTATTCCTCCCAACGTTGCCCAGAACATCATCGCCGTAAGTCGAGTTTCATTGTCCCAGTGAGACGAAGGTTCCAATACTTGTAGGCTTAGTAGTTCATACGTAATCCTCTGGATCCGTCGTTGCAAGGCCACGATCTCGTCAGTAAGAAGACATCGAGTTTCGATCGGTAACCCCTTTTCACATCCAGAAAAGGTTTCTGAGTCTTCGACAAGTCTGCCTACGGCATGAATGAGGGCCTCTTTGAACAGGATCTTAGACTCTAGTTTATTCGCGAGAGTCAAAAATTCTAGAGGAAGGCACACTAGCGCTTCAACCCACTCTTTCCATTCTATAATGGCAATCTGAATAATTGGAGACACCGCTACGAGAGCATCGTACTCATCCGCGAGCTCAACGAGCTGGATGCAGGACTGAGCATCGCACAAGGTAATCGGCTCTTTATAGAGCGCATTCAGCAGAAGCTTGAAGGTCTTTACGAACGATGTGACTGCATCCGTGTTGGGGCTGATGTCCGTGAGAGCGGGCGATAGTTCCGAATCGCAGCTAGTGTCCTAAAAACTTAGATACAACGACCATGGCCCCGAATTGAGACGACGTGCGCTCACCTTTGACACTGATGCTAGATATGGGTCTCCATCTATATCCAGTTCAATGCGATAATAATATCTAAAGTCACTCTCGCCATCCTTCCTCCACTGGCTCCATCTGTCAGAAAGACTCTTTTCGAACCATCGAGAGCCGCTCTTGAGGGCGTCCGAATGAAGAAGGTAAATTTCATCACCGAAATCGAGCTCGACGTCTGGCGCTCTGTCAAGATAGTCGAATAAGATATGTTTCGAGGCCATTTGCTATTTTTAACGTGCAGCGACGAGTGCGGGGGAACAGTGTGCGCGGGGAATGGCGTTTGCGGGGTTACGGGCTTACCGCCATCCCTAATTTAGCTTGTGTCTTAAAACTGCTACTGTGTAACCGACACTAAAGGAGGTGAAAGCCGGGAAAGTACGGCGTAGTGCAGCGAGAAGATGGAAGGGAGAGTGGTGCCATTATTTGGAGCGTAGTTAGTGTGTGCTGTTTAGGGAATTAAGGTAAGTAGAAGCAGTGAGAATATCTCCTTTGGCCAGTTCAAATCGGAAGAGCAGGGAAAAAGTGTAAGAAAGGCTGTACCGAGCATAATATAATGGTTTATATGGGCCCGGGAAGCTTTTGTTCAAAGACGACTAGTGTAAGAGCAATAATTATTGGGTATGACGGATACTTCTGGTAAGAAACAGCTGAAAATCGACGGATGAGATGGCACCCTGTGATGCATGACATCCGAATCATTGCTACAGTATATTTTCCACGGCTGGGTGCGGTGTAGTTGGGGTAAAATAAATACTTCTAAACACCAATTGCTACAGGTTCGGTCATTGCGTTAGAGCCACTGATTGCCTCCTAGAGTAGTACATACTAAATCGTAAATTAATTGGCAGTACTGTACCTAGCACAATGCTTCAGAAGTCATGCGCCACGAAGATCTCGTCTAAAATGATTTTATTGCAGTTTTCGTCTATTCCTAGGGCATTCAGTATTGAAAAAATCTAAAATCTCGTCCCAATAACACGCTCATTACAGTAGTTGAGAGGTAGAACATCCTGCGTCTCCCTGGACTCAAATCCTGGTTTGAGATCCATCTGGAAAATCCCATTCACTCTGGCTGGGGGTGTTCAAAATGTGTAGTGTGGAGTCCTCCATGTCACAAGAATCACTTCCACACCTCATTCAATAAGAAGACTCAATAGCATAGGGAAAAGATCTTCTTTCAACGCAGGAGAAGTCGTCAACAACTTCTGGACCACACTCTAAACTTAATAGTCTGGGGTTAATACCCTATTTCTCTGTAGCAATGGTAAGCCGAAACCCCTTTCCTCAGTCCTTGCCTTAGATGCAGAGACTACAACTCTGTGGATCTCAGAGCTGCTGGAATCATGTCCAGTTTTGCGGAAGCTATATGAGAATTTTATCCCTCACTAAGACACCAGTGCACCTTTCAAAGCTGTTCCCGCCAAAGTGGCATTTGCGCGCAAGCTAACCCCCGCTGAAGATTTCATGAAATAGAACGGAATACAGCCACGAAGATGCTAGATCGGTTGATTGCTGAAGGGAACTGGAGTTTGCAGTGGTGGTGGCGGTGGTAGCCAGGCACGGGAACTCATTTTTTGTAATTTATATAAAATTCCTAGGAGCCTTACTGGGACTAAATGCTCTTCCGTGAGATGGAACTCCATCGTGTCCAACACTTTGTCTGTTGCCACAATGTGAACCTCATAGTCACCATGAAAGCAAGACCATGAGAAAACAATGTCACAGCGCGGCAAGAATTTGAATACCGGCGCTAGTATAGCGGTATTAAGGACTCTGTGAATGATGGCCCACGACCGGTTTATTCGGCCAAGAGCAACTAACCTAGTTCATTCCTCCTTTATTTTACGTTAGGTCCTAAGCGTGGAACAGCTGTTTCTGGAGCTCACGAGATGGAAAATCAGATCATACAGCCTCCATAAAGCCTCCACCAGCAGCGCACTCCAAATCTTCAAAAAAATAAAATACGAGTGATAAGGATGATGTAAGCACTGGTACTAATACATCCTGCTTTTCCAGATGGAATTCTAGGTCTGGGGTTATACCTCGACCCCCTTAGTACCCACTGTAATACCGGAACGCTGCGTTCAGCTCTCAGAAGTACGGAGTCATCAATGTCATAACTCTCGGTGCTTCATGTTACGTGGGCTCCGACCTAGTGCTATCAATCAGCACCTTCCATCCCTTCCTTCTCATCTGAGAATATAAGAGTGCCGGGGGTACGCACTTATAATGGTATCAGTAAATCCACCATGACAGTGAAAAGTCCCAAAACCCACAGAACTCTTCCACCGAGGTATTAAACCCTTCTCGGCAGCTCCGACTTCTGATGACGCCGAGCGCCGGCCAAAATCTTATCTGACGTCAGACCGAGATTTTTGTTGGGTCGGCGGTCACTCCGATAACATACCGCCACGTTCAGATTGGCCGATTGCATTATGCAGCAACTAAGCCTCGGTTCATCTCACGTGATTCGGGGACTTAGAGCTCCGAATTGGCGAGGGTTCAGTTGTGATGAACTACGGAGGTTTTTTCCAACACGTTTTTCTCCCTGCTTTGCTTCCTGTTCCTCTCCTTCACAGCTCGGCTTCCAGGGTCCACACGACACCGCGATCTCGGTTCAGGGACATCAACGCGATACGAGGTTCCTTGGCTGTTTACACGTGTAACCACCACACAAAATGTTGGCGTCGCTCGTTTCCACCCTCGACCTCACCACAAACACAATCATGCCGGCTCTCTGGACCGCCGCAAGAGTCCTCGCCTTCATCCTCCTGCTAATCAACATCAAAACCCTTCCACTAACCTGGCACGTCCGTATCCCTTCCCCCCTTCCTACCCCCACGCTGACACAGATTGCAATCAGTTCCGATTCTACCGCTCCCTCTTCCATCACTTCCTCCTGCGCCGCCGCATCCTTCCAAAACCATCCCACCTCTTCTCCCCCCTCACCACCACCTCCCGCGCCTCAACCTACGAATGCGATCTCAACGGGCACAAGTCGAATTCCACGTACTTCTCCGACCTCGACATCGCACGCACACACTTGGTATGCCACCTCACCAAGCGCTCGTTCCGGGTGCGGCGGGAGCGGAAGGAACCGGTCATGTACGTCGCGCTCGCGGGGGTCGCAGCGCTCTTCCGAAAAGAAATCCCGCCGTTTAAGAAGTATACGATTTCCTCGAGAATCCTGGCGTGGGACCGGAAGTGGGTTTTTGTCGTTTCGCATTTTGTCGGGGGCAAGGATGGGAGGGAGGTGTATGCGAGTTGTCTGAGCAAGTATGTGTTCAAGAGCGGGCGCAAGACTGTGCCGCCCGAGACGGTGTTTGGCGAGAGCGGGTTGCTCCCTGAGAAGCCAGAGGGGGCGGAAGGGGTTGAAGATGGAAGTGGGGGGAGTAGTGGGGCTGAGACGCCTTTGATTGGATTGAGGGAGGGGAAGATGGGGGAGGAG
>Ga0307515_10017332_pt1 | contig 13126 bp, 6 predicted proteins | sample 17_EM_MG_FD_194513 | JGI IMG/M metagenome (GOLD analysis project Ga0307515, IMG submission 194513) | Populus trichocarpa ectomycorrhiza microbial communities from riparian zone in the Pacific Northwest, United States - 17_EM | ecosystem: Host-associated > Plants > Roots > Unclassified | place...
AAGCCATATTTAGCGTCTGATAGTAAACAAGTAACACCGTAAAGAGCCTTAATAACTAATTAACTATAATCTCTAATATGTAAGGCGGGACAACCAAATATAGGCGCAAAGAGGGGCAGGATAAGGCAGAGTTAAATAATATTTACGGATAGGATAACGTAATAGAAGAATATACAAAAGATGTCTCTTTTATTAGATGTGATTCTAAACTATAAAGTAAAATATACCAGAGAGAAGAAGCACAATTACCTATAAATAAAAAGCAACTATAGCGAGCTAAGCCTACCAAAACACCGAATATAGCAATTACTAGGTCTAGAAGGACGATATTAGAGCGGCTTTAGGGCAAACAAAAAGTTAATAATTAATACTTTTATAAGGCTAGGGGGCTACAGAAATAAACTCTAAAGGAGATTCTACCTATTTATAACTATAAATTTCCGTTAATAAGGATATATTAAACCTTTGCTAACTATAGCTTATTAGATAATTCTAATAGGCTCTAACTCCTTACTTGCTTATTCTTTACGGTTATTAGCTAAAACGCTTTTATATAGCTATAGAATTCCTATCTTACTATTTAGGAGAATATAAGTATAGTTATTCTTTTTTTTAGTAATATAGTATCCGCAAATATAGAGTTTTTAGATTAATTAGATATCTATTATAAAGTAAGTATAAGCGGCGATAATATATAGCAAAGTAGGTATTATTAAGCTATATATATAAACTGTATAATAAGGTCAAGACGTTACGTAAGGAAAGAAGGTAGGAAAACGGGAAAAAAGGGTATATATCGTTAATTTAGTTGCTTAGTTAATATATATACGGAGCAGAATAGGATTCAGGATATGGTCCTAGCAGAACTTAGCAAAATTTAGTAAAACTTGGCAGAGTATAGCAGAATTTAGTAGGACTTAGTGGAATATAGCAGAATATAGCAGATTGCCGTTAGATTGCCATAGGTTGCGGCAAATTACGGTCTTATAGACGGTAGAAGTAGGTAGGCGTGTATAAGGTGTTACGGGGGTGTCCTACAACAGTACCCCCCCCTTTAAACTCAAGCTTCTACGAGGTAGGGCTATGGTAGTTCTAGATAAAGTTTGTGAAAGTCTTCTGCGGCTTATATAAGTCCTATAAAGTTAACGGATTCCTATAAGGGCTTAATAAAGCCTTTCCATTTTGTAAGATATATATATTAGCGTTTCCGTTTATTATATTTAATATTATTAATTCTTTTAATAAAGTACTTATTCTCACTATCTACTTTAACTAATAGGGGAGGGTCTTATATCTGTCTAGGCAGGGCGTCTAATATAGGGGCAGTAGGGCGGAGGACTAACGTATAGAATACGGGGTGGATTTTAACCGTATTAGGGAGCTTTAGTTAGTAGGCATAAGAGGAAACAACCTTCTTAATCTTATCCCTTAACCCGCCGACGTCTACTAAGTATATGGTCCGTGCGGGAACACTAGAATAAGAAGTAAGCGTATAGCCTAAGTAGATTTAATCAATACAATACTATTAAATATGCCCTCTAATTGTACTTCCAATAATATAGACCTTGTTCAGCCGACTTAATATAACGTTTAACCAAATTAGGTCGCTAAAAGCCCACCACTAAAGTCGTGGTCGCTGCCCGATTTTACAACGGCTTTATATTTCTAATCACGACGATTTAATTGCATTGGTCTTATTGGTTAACTCTTATCGATACTAAGTGGACGAATTTCGGCGGGTTAAAGGATAAGGGCCAGCGTTCTTCTAATTAAGTTTCTTAGTAGGTTGTTTTATATTTAGGTTTCTTATATCTAGCTAGATAAAGTCACTAATTTAATAAGCTGGTGCTAGGGTTTATTTCTTATTTGCTATAGCTTTATAGACAGATTAGGCCCATATTATTTTATTAGTAAGAAACTATTATAGTTCCTCTATCTTCTCTATAAATTTATTTACTTCTATAACTTATAAGGTGTAATAAGCGGGGCGAGGAACATTACTAAAAGGTTTTGTCGGGAATGAGGCAAGCGGTCGTCACGTGACGCCGCGGCACTAGCGTGGCGAGGAGTCTTGGGCTCCTCGCCCTTCCTCATTCCAATTAATAAGCTTTATTACCCAATATCACTGTAACCCTACTCGAGTAGTCGTTATTGGTGAGTCACCCTATATGACTAATACTAATCAGTAGTTAAATATACAGTTAACTATAGAGCAGCTAGGTTTTTAAATAGAAGAGATAGTCTTATATAGGAGTGCTATATGCGCTTATATGGAATAGATTCCGGCAATACTATACTACCTTAAACTTACGGAAAACTAGTAATAAAAGTGTTACTAAGTACTAGGAGATACCAAGTTGCGTCTATTATATAGAACAACTACGTTTATAAAGATTTGGTTAAGTACTTTAGGTTAGAAGTATTACTAAACCTATAGTCCCAAGTTAACGTCTAAAACGCGTTAAATAATGTCTAAAACGCGTTAAACAATATCTTAAATTGCCTACCTCTTAATAGTAAACCTACGAGATCCTATAAAACCGAAAATCCTACTTACCTTTAATATACGACACCCTGTTAATTCTATACCTATTATAGCGTTAACCTATCTAAAGAAGTATAAGAAGGATATTAACCCGGAAATATAGAATACTAATATAATCGACTTTATAAACGTTAAGCAATAGAATCTAAATGGATTCTTATTATACCGTATAGTATACTATAAAGACAGCGAATACAACGACACTATACTATAGTACTGTGTAAGGGAGGACTTTATTAAATAGATAAAGGAAATATAGACTTTTATAAAGAAGGATATTATATAAGACTTCCGTAACTTCTTGCGGAAGTATAGAGTATTTATACCTATAGATAGGGGTACTATTAGAAACAATATTTAGGAGTAGGTTATTAACGCAAAAGAAGAGCATAAATGGACTCTATAAGAGATTAAGCACTAACTACGCACTATAAGGAAGCTTAACTTACGATAGAATCTAAGTAATATACCTCTAAAGACGAATCTACCTCCGCCCTTAACTCCTCTATATCTAATTTAACCTATAGCTTTAATATTAGATATTATACCCCAATAAAAGCAGGCACAGGATCCTATTACTCCGCGATTTAATAACCTTTAGACTCTACCGATCAGACCTATATCCCCACTGCAGCCTATAATACAACTTCTACCTCCTCTATTTTAATCTTAAATTAGAGGCGGTTTAAAATTGCTTATAAAGCTTATAAAGCTTTATTTAGATTAGGAGAAGAAGTTTAACGGGGAATTATATAATATCCTTAATTCAAAACTATATATCTTCTATAACTATTACTAAAAAGTAGGAATAGAGTCTAATTAATACCACAACGCCTATTCCGTTATGCTTAAGGGCCGAGCTAATACCTTCTATTATAACCGTTTGGCAGGAAAAGGATATAATTTTAACCGCATAATATATAAGTTAAGATACCACTTTAAAATAGAAGAGAATAAGTAGCAGTATATATTAGAATAGAGAGAGACTACCTTTTTAAAGATTATTGCTATAAACCCAGGTGTCCCTTAGCTTAATTACCTTTAAAAGCTTTTTAATTAACTTTAGATAATTTAGCGTGGTTTATCTAAATTATATTAAAAGGATTTCAGCCTATATAATTAAGTTATTAGCGTATATTAAGGCGTTAAAGAATATAACCTTATACTCTTTAATCCTATAAATACTTATAAAGGAGTATATGCTTAATTAAGATCTTCTATTAGTACCGCTCTACGCTTTTAAAAAGTATAGTAATTTAATACCTAACTCTAACCTACTTTAATTGACCCACCTAACTAATATAATTATAACTAGACTGATTAAATATATAGTAGCTAGGGTAGATAATACGGTAAAGGGTATAATTAACGACTATAAGGTAAAGGTAGAGGCCCTTATAGAGGTTCATTTCGAAGTAATCGCTAAAAGAAGTACTACGTTTATAAGAAACCAAATTACTAGTTAACTAGGCATTTTTTTAATAAGCAAAAGGAGGTATATAATAAGTTTCGCCAAAGTATAAGAAATATTAAAAATTATAAGGTTACTGTGGCCTACTTTTAAAGCTTCCTAGTTTAATATAAAGGCGTAAAAGATCTTAAGAGTAAGGTTAATAAGGCCGAATAGCTCCTTATAGATATAGAAATTAAGGACTACTCTCCTAACTAATACTTCACTAAGTATAGTAAGGTGAATGGTATATAAACCGTTACTATTCTTAATAACCAATCTATACTCTATTCTATTACGAAATTAAATATTTTTAATAAGCTAAGGAAGAGTTCTATGTTCTCCTTTAATAACAAATACTTAGCAAACGTCTTCTATAGTATTATGCCAGATACTAAAGCTGCAGGAGTATCTATAGTAGGAGAACCTTAAGTTTAAGCCCTTTAGCAGCTTAATAGCTCTATTTAAATTAACTATTTAACTACAGGCCAATACACGATTCGTTTTAGTAAGGGTACTATAATCTTTTTTGGTATAATTAGGGTCCAAATCCCCTTAGGGTGCATTACTTTCCATATTATTCCCACAAATACCCTATTTCTATTTTGCATTAGAGATATAGATAAATTAGGCGTTAAGCTTAATAACCTTAAAAATGTACTTATTTAGGGAGATAATTGGGTACCCGTTATATATAAGTGGGGTTACCCCCAATTACTCCTTTACTAACTAGAAAAGAGTATTGCTTAAAGCCACTTAACTAAGTTAAAGTTACGTTAACTATACCGTTGCTTTAGCCACCTATCTATTTACTAATTACTTAGGGTCCTTTAGCAAGTAGGCTATAAAGTTAAGGTTAAGGCGATTAAGCATCTTATAAAGTACTATTATTACTACTAAATAAACCAGAAGTCCCCTAGCCGATTTAAGTTTAGCCTTAAAGATAACTATAACTTTAACTTCTATATTATTGTTAACGTTATATATCTTAGCGGCAAGCCAGTACTCTAAGTTATTAACTTTTTAACCTCCTTCTAAGCCGCACGTTTTTTAAAGGATATATTAGCTAAGAACGCATAGGATACCCTTTAATTATGCTAGATTAATATCTACTTAGGACCCCCTAACTAAATCGTCTATAATATAGGAAAGAACTTCTTATCTATAGAGTTTTAATAATAGATAAAGGTAATAGCAATTAAGGTTAAGGAAGTCCCTATTAAGGCATATAATAGTATTAAAAAAGTAGAGCAATATTACGCGCTATTACGCTATATATATAAGATTATCTCTTTAGAACTAGAGGACGCTAGCGAAAAACTTACCTTATAAATAGCTATTAAAGCTATTAATAATTCCGCTAGCCCAGATAGACTTATACCTATATTACTAGTCTTTAGCGCCTACCCTTAAATAACTAATAATTCTCTACTATTTCCTTCTATTATATAATGAGCTAAGGCTATTTATAAGGCAATAAAGGAGGTGTGACGTCTTTACGCTATATGCTAGGTTAATAACGCACTAGGAATAAGAAATGGCCTAAATACCTTAACTACGCTTAATCTGCCACTTTAGTTTAAGGTACGCGCATAGCGTAAAAAGGGAGGGTAATTAGGCCTATATTAACTTATTATAATTAATAGTTAAACTTATACTATTTAGATACCTTATAGACCCACTTAATTCCATTTAACTGTTATTAAGCTATACTATAAAGATAACAGTTTTAAGCCTTTATAGGATGCTATAAAAAATGCCTTAAAGGAGAACCACAATTAACGTGCTCTAGAAGGTGACCATAATTCTAAAATAATTATAGTAGATACGCCGCAACTATAACGTGGTAGAGGTCGCCTAAAGGGATTACAAAATTACTAATATCTTATTAATTTTAAAGAGTAATTTATTACCGCTATTGAGAATAAAGTCGAGCTATTAATGGCCTTTATAACAGCTAAGGAGAAGGCTAACTTTAAACTCGTAAAATAGCTCTAAAAGGAAGGTTATATTATAACTCTAGAAGCTCCTTTCTAAGCATCTAATAAGTAGGAGATTAATGGTCTTATTATAAGAGGAGTCTTTAAATTTAAGAAGTATAACCCTACTAAGTTCGATAGAGTTTATATCTTTAAGTTAAGAATAGTTAACGAGATTAAGGGTAAAGCTATTAACGCCCTATTTAAGAAATTAAGGCTTATTATCTAAGGTTACAATAATAATAGTAAGGAGGTAATTCTTACGCAATCTCCTATAATTTAACGAGCTAGTTAGCGAGTTATTATTACGCTAGCTTCCTCCTTAATAAAGAATAGAATAGCGGTTTATTTGCGAGATATTACTTAAGCCTACACTTAATTAGAGACGCCCCTTTAGCGCTTAATACTAGTATACCTTCTAGAGCAAATTCGCTACTAATATCCTAAAGATATAATTATGGTTATACTTAAGCCATTATATAGAATTGTAGAGGTAAGAACTTACTAGTAGGCTACCTATAGCAAGTACCATAAAGAGAAGCTTTTAATAACTACTTCTATATTTAACCTATACTTCCTTATTATAACTATAGGAACTCTATTTAGAATTATTGGTATATAAACTAATAACACAATTATCTTAGAAGACGACTAATTCTTAACTCTTAAAGAGGATAAGCTAGTAAAGGCAAATCTTATAGTAAAGCTAGGGGAAAAGCTTAATTTAATAATACTATTACTTTTTAATAAATGCATCCTCTCCCTAAATAAGGATTCTATTACTTTACGCCAGAAGGGTTAAGGTAAGAAGATCGATATTATTAACGTTAATTCCCTAAAGTAAGGATATGTGGAGTAACGCGCTTATAGAGCTTATATTGCTTCTATCTATTAACTTAAGGCTTTATTTAATTTCTCTATTACCACCTAATACTAGGAACTAACTAAGAATAACGTTCTTGCCCTAAATAAATATCTTTCCTAGCAAATAAACCATCTTAATTAGGGATTACTCTACGTACCTATTAATCTTCCTACCGCTAAGCTCTTTATATTTATTAATAGATTATTTATAAAAAATAAGGATTTTAGCTCCTAGTTAGGATATAAGATTATTATCACAAATAAATTTACTAGAGAGAATAACTTTATAATCTATAGTAACCTTATTTATTAGAGCTTAACTAAGAGCAAGCGTATTACTTAAAGCGTTTTAGTATTAGAGATATATAAAATGGTTAGCGGAGTTAATATAGCAATTATAATTGGAATTACCCTAAAGATAATTATAGATCGACTCAAACTTCCTATTATCCCTATAATTATATGCACTAACTTATATTCCCTCTATAAGTATTTAATTAGGCTTAGTACTATAAAGGAGAAGCGCCTTATAATCGATATTATAGTACTTTAGCAATCCTATAGGCGTTAAGAACTCTTTAAGATTTAATAGATTAATAGCTAAAATAACCTAGTAGATGTAATAAACGAAGGCGAACCTAAATAAGGCACTAGAGACGTTTGTTAATATAAATACTCTATATATATAAGTTAAAGGTTAGGTTAAAAGAAAGTCCTTAGAAATTTCTTAGTTACGTAAGGTCTTAAGATATCTAGGAACTTTAACCAGCGGTTAAAGTTATTTAATTAGTTAGTGTCTGTACGAGTAGAGGTTACATAGTCATGTCTCTGATTAGTCATCCTTACGGTGACTCATCGGCCCCCTATTTAGGCGCCGCGATCCTTACGATCCTTTACGAAAGAACACAAATGAATCGAAAAACCTGTTACCTTATATTACAATTGCAGTACCCCCCCAGGTAATACCAACACTGATCAGTGATATCACAGATCAGCCAGGTGTTATTACGAAGAGAGACAACACGCGATCGCTCCTGCAAAAGGCCCGTCAATCGTGTCGCGTTTGCTAAGGAGAACCCTTCCTATATAGGCCCTGGGAACTTAAAGAACCGACTCCTCCAAGGCTTCGTTTGGTTCGCGTCTACCACGCAAAATTAATACCCAGTACGACCTCTTTACTGAGCGCCAGTACCCCCCAATACCTATTAACCGCTTGATATGTAAGACCACAACCTACACTACAATCTACGCTAGTTAATTATGTCTAACACAGGAACCCAACGTCTAAACTGGAGCAATGGAATTACCTTAACTAACGAGACTACCGCAGAAGATATTACTAACTATATTAACTTTAAAATTAATGAGTACACTAAATATAACTTTAAAGACAAAAGCCTATGGGAATTATATTAAGAGGACTTCAATAATTTTAAGGTATAGACATTTAAAGACGCTAATAGGCCTGCACTTATAGTACTTAAATAACTACTCCAACATAACGGAGTATGGGTCTTTAATAAGAAGAGCAAGTTAGTACTATAAGCACTGTATAATATCGCCCACGAAGACAACCCTATGGAATAGTTAGATATAGAAATTAAGCTATACATCGACAATAAAGGACGCTTTAATTTGTATATTATTAACCGCCGTCTTAAATCACGTTCATCAACTCCCTTAACGGCACCTACCCCGACCCCAGCTGTCTCAAATAACCTCCCTACGGCCGAGCCTCCCTCACCTACGAACGTCACGGCTCCCCCTACGGACGTTACGGCCCCCTCTATAAACATTACGGCTCCCCCTATAAACGTTATAGCTCCTTCTACAGAAGCCAAAGCCACCACCTATAGTAGAGACTTAGTAACCTTGGCAAAGATATATATAGAGGAAAGCAAGTATAGCGGAGAGGATAATAACTTTAACCGCAAGCTTACGATTTTCAACGACCTTTGTAATAGGGTTGATATACTATAAGAGGTAAAGATTAAAGGCTTTCTGATGATGCTATGGGGTATTACTCTTAACTTCTACTATAAGAACAAGGCAACCTATACTACCTTTAATAGCATCTATAATGCCGTACGCAACTACTTCGAAGGACTAGAATATAAGCGTAGAATCTTAACAAAATAGAACGCTATAACCTTAAAGACCGTAATAATGAAAAATGAAGGCAAGTCTATAGGGGACTGCCTACACCTACTGCTTAACGACCTCCGTTATTTATAGCATGGTCTTAACGCTAACCTCCGCAATAATAACTTCCTATACAATAAGCTCATCATCGCTTGTTAAGACATTACTGCTTACCAGGCAGCTTGCTCTAACCCACCTACTATATTTACTGGCCTTATAAACAGCCTATAATTGTTAATTGTTACTTATAAAAAGATTAATGGTACTATAGGACAACCTGCTAATGTGTTCTTACAGCCTACGGAATAGCCTATGGACGTATTCTTTACTAACCATCACTACTACCGACTAACGTCTCAACTAAGTTTATTAAATAATCGTTACAGTAATAATGCTAGGACGTGCTTTGTGTGTAAGAAAGGAAACTATTAGTTAACTAGGCACACTAAAGAAGAACGTAATGAAGTAAGAGAAGGATTTAAAAGACGTGTCCACCAGTACCTCGCGGATAATGATATTAACGACGACTTCGATAAGGATATAACGGCTATGGTATTTAATATATTAACCCCAACTGCAGTTCCTACTAGCGGTAACTTCTTTTATAACGACTATGGTATTAAGCACTTTATAACCTCAAACGGACCAATACTAATTAAAACGGCTAAGAATATAGTCACGTCTATAAACAACGATGCCTTTGCCTATAGCCTTACGGGTAGTATAGAGCCTAGTGGTATAGATCCTGGTGGTACGGAACCTAGTACAGTAAGGCGCGGTGATGTCAATAATAAGAGTAGCAACGACAAGGGCAAGAGCGCCACCTACCTCTACGACAATAACCCTCCCGACCTTACCGTTGATATCGACTTCCTTAACTGTCATTTCGACGACAACGGATAGGACTTAGCTCTTCCACCTATTTTTCCCCTATGGTCTGTAATAGCTCTATAACTCTCATACCTTCCGAAGCCGCCATACCTTCGGTTCTGACTTCAACTACGCTCTATTACGGGACACCTCAGTAACACCTTGTACGCGCCTACCTGTCTCCACCGCAATATCCGAATGTTCACGATATCCGCAATATCCGCAATATCCGTAGCGATATTCGCAATATCCGTAGCGATATCCGCAATATCCGTAACAATAGAGGGCACCACCACCTCGTGCACGGTACCACCTCGTGCACGGTTTTCCCCCACCAAAATACACCAAAATACACCCTGTTTAAAATTTTATAACTTAATAATTATAAAATTTATTACTATAAAAATTGAAATATAGTTTATTAAATAGTAAATTTATCATTTTATGAAATAAAAACTATGAAATTATAATATATATATTTTATAAATTAAGTTTAAAAAAGATCATTTTAATATTATATATAACTTTCAATAATAATTATATGCTATCTATTATTAAGTTAATTTAATTTATTTTATATATATGTTATATAAATAAAGGGTTTTATAATATTTTAGGCTTTATAATTATATAATTATATTATTTAAATTCACATCTAATAAAATATATATTTGTTTACATTTAAATTATAAATAATACTTTTATATTATAAATTATATTTTTAATATAATATAATATAATAAAATATAATAATAAAAGTATAATTAAATTTACTTTTATGTTATGCATAATTTTTTTTATATTTCTTTATATTTTTGTATAAAATTATATAAGATTATATAATTTTATTATAAGTAATATAGATAATAATATTTTTTTTCTAAAAACTAACTTAATATAGTTTAGTATAATCATTTAAAATTATAAATTAGTTAAAAATTATTCTGTTTATCAACTTATCGACTTATTAATATAAAGTTTAATATTTTAATATTTTAATAAATACTGAGTATTTTTGTAAAAAATAAATTTATAATAAAAATTTGCATATTTGGATATGCTATATTTAAATTTCAAGTTATTTTATTAAAAGGGTGATTTTTAAATATAAAAAGACTGGAAAACGTGCATGAGGTGGTACCGTGCACGAGGTGGTGGGGCCTTCTATCCGCAACGTCTGCAATATCCGTAATATTCGCAATACCCGAGACATTCGCGATTACTGCCCTGAGCACCTGTTGACCTATATACTTCTCCTTTATACTTTCTTACCTTCTTTCCTTTTTGTAAATGTCGCCAGTGTCTGTACAAGTAGAGGTTACGTGGTCATGTCTCTGATTAGTCATCCTTACGGTGACTCATCAGCCCCCTATTTAGGCACCGCGATCCTTACGATCCTCTGCGAAAGAACACGAATAAATTAAAGAACCTGTTACCTTATATTGCAATTGCAGTACCCCCCCGGGTAATATCAACAGTTAGATTCTCTTGCCAAGACTTTTCTAAAGGGGGAGTATAACATTCTACAGACCCTAATTCTAACTAGCTAATTAGGATTTTCTATCCCCGGGATAGAAAATCGCTATTAGCTTGCTTACAACTAGCGCCTTAGCGGCCCCGATATGATATCCACCTATAACTTTAAGTAAGAAAGCACCATGTACTAAAAAGCAAATTTTAGGATAGTGAGACTTATATTATAATAGCAATAGTAAGTAAGGAGGATTAATATTTGTTATACTAGTTAAGCAAAATTTATATATACCCGTGCCGCTGTCGCGATCCACTTACCTCGTTACCGAGGTAAGTGCCGGCCAGCTCAACGAGTAGAGCCCACCTCAACGTCAGATTTGCCAAGACACCCAAATACTATTAATATTCTTATTATATATTATCAACGCCATGACTACTGAGTATATTCGCGTCGAAAATAAGATTTAGGAGGCTCTTAAAGAACTCCAAGAGTCTACCAAGCCCAATGTTGCAGAGGCTGCGCGCCGACACGGTGTTCCTGAATCACGCCTCCGCGCTCGGTGGAAAGGACGTTAATCGCGTTGCGAGAGGCCTGCAGCAGGTAGAAGGCTTACTGACGATCAAGACCTTGCTCTTCGTAGCTATATTGATCGCTTGGATTCCTTATATACCGCCGCTCGACTACCAATGATACGTTCTGCAGCAAATTAGATCTTAGATTAAGCCAACGAAAATCCAGATTAGCTACCTCCTGTTAGCTTTTACTTTGTTAAACGCTGGCTTAGCCGCCACCCAGAGTACTATAAGCGTAGGCAGAAGACAATGGAGCTTAAGCGTACAGCGGTACACAAGCCAAAGGATATTAAGGCGTGGTTTCATTAATACCGCGACGTCATAATTGAGCATGCAATTATGCCTACGGATATATATAACTTCGATAAGTTAGGATTCCGCGTTAGTATTGATAAGGACCAGTGGATTATTATAAGGGAGCCTTATTAAAAAGCTTACATCTCTACGGATACGAATCGCGAGCTAGTTACTATAATGGAAACAATAAGTGGTGACAGAGTTGATCTACTACCTATGATTATACTTGCGGGCGTATAGTTCCTCTACTAGTAGTTTAAGAATTCAGCCCTTCCTAACCACTATCTATTGGGCCTATTAGAAACAGGCTATTTAAATGACGAATTAGCTTTTAATTAGCTTAAGCACTTTGACGCGTATAGCTCTCGGCGCCAGCTGGGTGCATATAAGCTCCTGATTTTTAACGGCCACGGCTCTTACCTTACGAAGGAGTTTATTAAGTATTGCGACAATTAAAAGATTATACTATTTACCTTACCTCCGCATACAAGCCACCTTTTGCAGCCTCTTAATGTCGTTGTATTTCAGCCGTATAAACACCACCATAGTAAAGTAGTTGAGCAAGCGACACGGACGGGCTGCACCAACTTTAATAAAGTTGAATTCCTCCACGCGATTAAATTAATTCATCGCCAAACGTTCAAATCGAGTATAATTAAATCAGCCTTCCGGCAGGCAGGCCTCGTTCCTTATAACCCTCAAATCGTCCTTAATTCTATACGCGAGGCGCGTCCTACTACCCCCCCCCCTCCACTACCTTATAAGCCACCATCTACACTATATACACTAAGATCTTTGCGTATAGTTTAGAAGAAAGTTTTACTGCTAGCTTAGGAGGTATACAAAGATAATAAGGAGGCCATGGATATCTTTATGAAATTCGCAAGAGGTAGTTCGGCAAATATGCATGCACGACTACAAGCCGAACGCGAG
>Ga0307515_10017333_pt1 | contig 13125 bp, 4 predicted proteins | sample 17_EM_MG_FD_194513 | JGI IMG/M metagenome (GOLD analysis project Ga0307515, IMG submission 194513) | Populus trichocarpa ectomycorrhiza microbial communities from riparian zone in the Pacific Northwest, United States - 17_EM | ecosystem: Host-associated > Plants > Roots > Unclassified | place...
AATAAAAAAGGTGAAGAACTAAGCCTAGAAGCACAGAGTAGGCAATACAAATTCTTCCTGGTGGAATTTGTTTGTTGGTTTTTAGATCCCGGTTTCATTCCAAATGTTTTGTTTTTTACACTGTACACTACCATAATGCTTGCAGCGAGTTGTTTGTGCATTTTCTATTAACCTATTTCCTCGTGTATTTTTATCTTAGGAATTTGAGCCTGTCTGCTTATTTTGCAAGTTTTCTTGTATTTGTAATGTTTACTACTGTGCTTATATTGATAAAAGTTGCGATGATCAATTTCCAAATGAAACCAAAGCAGCATTTTTACTGGGAGGACAAAGGGATTGTGTCATTTAAGCTTCTGTATTTCATGTTTTATTGGAGGTTTGCAGAAAGGTGCAATTATAATAATTTCCAACACTCTTTTTGGAGGTAGGGGCGTGGAATTCCTTTTCCTTTCTGCTTTTCTTCTAGCCTCAAGGAAATGCCTAGCTGATAACTGTCGTGATCTCCAACTCCCCGGACAGCTAAGAACACCCTCAATAATTGCAACTCAATGTCTTAATTTATGTCTGTAAACCTAGATGCTGAATGGTGACCTGGATTGCAGAAAGCAGAAGGATCTTTCCAGGGATAAACAGGCAATGGTGTCAGCTAATGTGCAGACAGCAGAAAACTTAGCTGGATTGAAAAAGTCTAGTAGCTAGAGGGCATTGTTCTAGAGTCAGTAATGGGGCTGTCATTGACCAAATAGGGTTTCTTTTTTTCTTATATTGGTTAATAGTTTATTAATAATTGCAAATAATGCAACCCAGAGGACAGTCGGATGTGCCAACGACATCCTACTACCCTCTATCAAATTGCCGACTAGATTAGCACTCTTAATAATCGAACTGCCACCACATTAGGACATGTACAAATCATGGCTGCCACTCTGCATTGAAGACCTTGGTGCCTGCGGATGGTAGACAAGAGCAGTGGGAGTTACGTTAATGGTAAGCATCAAAGATTTTCTCTTCTTCGAGATTTGTCAACGAATAATTACAACAATATTGAAAGATCCCATGCCATTTCACCATGCAATACTAGCTCCTTGTGGCTATTCCAATTTCCACTCGATTCCCATTAAAACAAAGGGAGAAGATACTAAACTAACATTGAAAGTTAATATTGCTGTGTCGTATAGATTGTTTCCACGTTAATTCTAGTTCATATAGGACATGTAAGGTAGGATCACTTTCTTGAGTGATCTCTAAGGTTGAATGATTGGTTTCGGTGGTGTGTATCTCAGACAAGACAATTTTAGAGAGAATCAACAAAGATCTCGAGTTAGCATCAACAAAAATATGTTAGTCCTAGGTCAAGTCTTTTCCCTTACATGCCTATACGGATTTGGTTCATCCTTTCTTTTGTTGGGTCATTTTCTGCTTTATAGCACTGGATTTCATTTTCTAAAGAACTTTCTTGACAGAAATACTGGATTTCATTTTCAAATCAACAACCTTAACTATTGTTAATTTAGATAGACAACAAGGCAATGATTAATTTTCATGGACAACACTTAGATTCAAAGAATGATGCCAAGGATAATTGTGTTTACGGCAACCGCTCTGCAAATTTATGAATCTCTGCAATGCATGTGAACATATATGACTGAAATGTGAAAAACTCATATTTATAGCTATTAAACCCACATGAGTCAACTTGGCACAAGTCCGAAGTGATGGGTTTAACTCAAGTTAATATATATATATATTTTAAAATCAAAATAATATTATTTTAATTTTTTTTAATCAATTAAGTTTTCATTAGGTTGATAGAAGGATATAATACGACAAATTAAAAATGAGAGTTTTGAATAGTCAAGGGATTTACAACTAGACGAGGATATGTCATAAATAGACTATATATATATAGATGACCTAATAGATATTTTTGTGAACTAGAGAAAAGGAGCTAGGTCTAAGATATGGCTGAGCATTTTCGGTCCCGTCCGGTTTTGGACCAAAATAAACAACCAAACCGATTTTTTTTTTTGTTTTGGAACCGAACCGAAATTTTTCAGTTTGGTTCGGTTCGGTTTTTTTCCTTTCCAAACCGGTTCAAACCGAAATTACTCCGGTTGAGTTTTTTCTAGGCTTTTTATCGACCACATTTTTCAGCACTTTTGTTTTTTTACTTGCTTCCATTTTTCAGAAAATTAACTCCAATTTTTGTTTTGATAGATCCTTGCCCAAAAGTTAAACCTAGCAAAAAAAATACACAAAACAAAACAAAAAAGATATCCCCAGCTGTGACTGCTTTCTTTGCAGTTAGGTTAGCTAGTCCGCTCTTTCCTGTTCTTCAAGCCCAATGAGCTTAGGGTGCCGTTGCACCCCTTCAATTAGAATATATCTTGATTTAGTGTCCTTTCTTCCCAGGGTTTTGGAATTTTCTGAAAAGTGTGAAATAAGAGTGGTTAGAACTAGGAATCGTTAGAACTAGATGAAAGCCAATGCCAATTCCCGAATATCTAACGAAGCGATTTCAAATACTACTTACAAAATTTTGTAATAGGATAGCCTCAAGACTAGAATTCTTAAACCTTTATTTGCATATTCCCGCCATCTGAGATGAGAGATGAGAGACAGAGAGCATGGAGAAGAAAAAGACATATTTGAGAGATGAGAGATGAGATGCAGAGAGCATGGAGAAGAAGACAGATTTGAGAGATGAGAGACAGAGAGCAGGGAGAGGAGGCGACTGAGAAAATGAGAATAGTGATTTAAGTTTAGGGTTAGAAAATATGTTATTTATACTTGTTTTTTTTTTTCAAGAGCTAGCTTAGTTGAACTGGGCCGGTTTGGTTCGGTTTAATCGGTTTCAAACTTTGAAAACTGAAACCGAACCGAACTGAAAATATTTTATGATTTTCTAATTGGTTTAATCGGGTTTTTTCACGGTTTAGTTTTTTCGATTATTTTTTTTTTGTTTTCTTGGTTTAATTGGTTTTTCGGGTTTTTTTTCACCCCTAGTCTAAGAGGAGGTCTGGTCATGTCAAATCAACATAATAACTAAAATAGACTATAACTTTTGATATGATCGTTGAATCAAGTTTAAAAGATTTTCAAGGTCTAATTCTATAAAAGATTGTTTTTTCGGTCCATCTGTTATATGGAACTCCTTAAATTAGGTTACGAAGATCATGTTTGATTTTGTTTTGTTATTTTTCCTGATTTTTTTTATTTTATGATTTTTAGTTGCAAAGGTTTAACTCATGGTGCTTATCTTTTCTTATACTAGAATCTAAAATTTAACAAAAATCATTTTCAAACATTGTAAAAGCTATTGGTTTCTTAGTATCAAAGCAACGACATCTGACCTAACATACTAACTCAACCATGGATATCATATTGTCTTAACTTAGCATTTAATGGTACCAGAAAGAGAAGGGTGATATGGATCTGAGCTAAATCACAAACCCCACATGGTCCCACTCTTGAACAAAATTAGATCTGAGCTCATACAACTCAGTTTGAACAAATTAGATTTGTGCCCGAAGCAATAGTGCAGTTTCAAAGGGGACTTTATTAGGTTAAGCAACGTCATACAACTCAGTTTCAACAAATTATACCTGATCCACTAGAAGCAAAGAAACTGGATTATTTAAATTTGTTTGAAGACAATATATAGCTGTAGCGCTGTCCATTTGCTGGAAAAGAATAGGAAATGCTTGAGTCTCCCGATGTATGTTTCTCAAAAAGGTAAAAAAGAAGCAGCCAATTCTCTGTGAAAGTACTCGAGAAAGAGTAAAGAAAAGGAGCATGCATCTTTGAATTTTGAAAGAAAGTTGAAGAACTCCAGGAGTAAGTGGCCTCTTTTAGTCAAATCATTGGTTCAATGTTATAAAACCTTTTCCAACTAATAATGGATTGGGAGATGCAAAAGCATGGAGAACAGAAGAAGATAAAATCATATCCCATGAGGAAGCATGCCATATTGTTGATTGCCAAGAAATAATTATAGAAAGTGACCGTTATCCTAAGCATGAACCGAGTAAGTGTCATACTGAATTATGAAGAGATTTTGTTGGAACTAGTCACCGTAGAGAGAGAGAGAGAGAGAGGCAAAAGCCACATCTTCCGAATGTAGTCAAGGGCTGTTTCCCATTTACATCAGTGGCAAGAAATCTCTGTAACCTCAAGTAGGATGTTTCTGTCTTGATCGATATGTCACAATGAGAAAGGCAAGACCAAGTCTTTGTCCAAATCAAACCATGAATGGACATGACCCTTAATTGATGATCAGATTGACATAGCACCTGCCTCTCAAATCATGATTGTTTATTGCATAATAATACCTTGATTATTCATCTCCTCTGAAAAGTGCCTATAAAAAACAAATAAGGCCGACATTCATGCTTGTAAATCTAACAGAATCTCACGTACCAAAAGCTTAACATTCATGACCAAAAGCTTACAAAGGAAAAGCACCAAAGTAAAAGATGCTAAAAGAATTACAGGATCATGTACTCAACTGAAATAACTTGCTAGTTATTCACACTTACACACAGCCAAGTACAAATATTAATAATGTTGGAGTTCTCCTATGAAATACGACATGAAAGGTAAAACAAAATGCAGAAGTAAACTGCAGCTACGAAAACAGGCAAGGGAAAATGGACAGAAGGAATGGAAAAGGAAGAGTTCATAAATGAAATGAACCCGAGAATAAACAAACAAATGAAGTGCTACATTAAACAATGTATGGAACACCAGGAAACATTGACAGATTGCTGATGTTTCTTTGTCCTTTGAGAAGATGGTGGTGCATCCGAATCAACTCAACAAGTATGTTAAGAGGGCTTGTCATCTACAATGTCATGTTCTTGAGAGCTAGAGCGGCAAAGGTCCTCAATCTGGCTTCTCACCTTGGACATTGAAGGGCGGTTATCAGGATATTGGGCAGTGCAATCGATTGCGAGCTGTAAGAGCTGAACCATATCTTCCTCTACAGTCTGATATCGAAGAAGCTCTAGATCAAACACCTCAGCAGTCCATTCTTCTTTGACAACAGATTGGACCCATCTTGGAAGGTCTACACCCTCATCATTCAATTGTGAATGTGTTGGAGCCTTTCCAGTGAGCAATTCCAACAGCAATATACCGAAGCTGTAGACATCAGCTTTTTGGGATACTTTACGAGCATCTGTCACTTCTGGTGCACGATAGCCATCGATACGGTTGGGAGTGGGTGTAAGACCTGCAAGGTGTGCAAGGCCGAAGTCGGAGACGCGGGCTTCAAGTGAAGTAGTAAGGAGGATATTTGATGACTTGATGTTTCCATGAGAGCTTGCAGGGCCTTGAGAGTGGATGTATGCAATTCCTCTGGCAGCTCCAAGGGCAATGCCAGACCTTGTCTCCCAATTCAATGGAGTCCTGCCAGACCCTTTATTTCCTGCAGTTGAAACCAAGTGTAATAAGAAACAAAACCAACGTTCCAAAAGTTATCTTAATCTTCTGTGCTCAATGAATCTCAACATAATCCAATGATTCATCCAAATCATGCCAACGCTAATATTTAGACACAAAACCATGATTGAATACTTTCAAAAGACCAGTATGCAACTGCAAACTGCAGTTGTCTAGATATAAGTATTCCCTCAAGGCAGTTTGAGAGGACTTTAATTGTTAGCTATCCAATGAGACATGATTTCTACCAAATAAAGGCAGCTTAATAGTGAAAAATATGATCTATTTCAGGTGAGGCAAAAACGGAAGTTCAAAACCATGTGTTCAGGATTTTAAATTACATGTGGTAAATCTCTGCAAAAGTTTTGAGGTTTCCAGTAGTATGCCGAATTATCAACAAAATTATTACATTACATGAAACAAGCATGTCAGAAAACCCAAATCAAGTAATTAATTTAGAAAGATAACAGAATCATCTACTAGACATAAGAAAAATCCAACAATAAAGGTGATTAGGAAAGAAAGAACAACAATTATAACAAAAGAACCAAAAGGAATAAATCATGATGCAAAAGAAGGAAATGCTCACCATGCAAAAGCGCAGATAAACTTCCCATGGGCATGTAATCATGAACAAGAAGCTTTTCATCCTGGCTGTAATAATAAGCCCTCAATGGAACCAAATTCTCATGATTCATCTTTCCAGCCCCTTCAATCTTCTCTCTAAATTCCTTCTCCGGTACCGTTACTTCCTTCAGCCTCTTCACAGCCACCACCAACCCCACATCCAGAGTGGCCTTATAGGCAGTGCCAAAAGTCCCCTTTCCCAGAACCTCTGCAGAAGCTTTCAACAAGTCCTCCAAACCAAATGCCCTCGCCGTGTTCCCAAAGAACACCAAATTCTTAGTCCCACTACTCTTAGCTTCACTTTTCACCACCGCCACAGCATGCCCTGCGCTTACATTACCACCTTCCCCAGCCGCCTTCCCACTGGGGATCTCAACTGCTATCTCCTTTGGCAGCTCAACATCTTTAGACCCTACTGTTTTGTCTCTCTTTCTTCGACACAAGAAGATCAAGATCATTAAAAGTAACAAAAATCCAATCACACATCCAACAGCAATACCAGCAATTGCTCCACCAGACAACTTATCATCATTACCATTCCCATTTGAAGCACCATTGCAAGAAACCAAAGGCTTCCCACAAAGCAAGGTCCCTTGAAAAGAACTCAAGGGCTTGTTAGACAACTTCTGAGGAACAGGACCAGTCAAATTGTTAAAAGAAACATTGAACTGATCAAGTGGCAAATTCAAGTCAGGAATAGAACCAGTAAACTGATTCTCCTCCAAATACAAAGTATCCAGCCTAGTCAAATTATTAAAACTTGGAGAGATCACACCTGAGAAGTTATTATTAGCCAAGTTTAACCTTACCAAGTTCTGCAACCTGAACAAGAATTCAGGAATCTCCCCAGAAAAGAAGTTCCCTTGCAAATAAAGATTACGTAGAGAAACAATATTGCCTATATCAGCAGGAATTGGCCCTGAAAGTGCATTGAACCTTACAGACAGCGATTGCAAACTTGTTAAATTTCCAAGTGCAACCGGCAACCGCCCTGAAAGTCCCATGCCAGGTAACCTTAACTCAACAACTGTGCTTCCCTTTTGATCACAAAACACTCCCACCCATTGACATGGATTATCTGAAAGATTCCACAAGAGTGATCTGCCTCCAACTGCATCACGCAGAGTAACCAGAGCTGCCCTCTCTGAAGCTAGATCTGACTCCACAGTAGAAAAAGAATTCAGTGAAAGAAACACAAAGAAGGTTATCAAAAGCAAAAGGCTTGGTTTCGGCTTCATTTTTCGTGGCAAAACCAAAAATGCACCAAAAATGAAAACCAACCCAGTAGAGTTAACTAGCTGTTATTAAGGTTGTCTTTGGTTTCTTCAAGTTTAGGACAGAATCAAGAAAGTTTATATTGGGACTTGAGGGTCCTCAAAAATGGAAATGGGGTGGTATGGATTCTTGAATTTTGTTGTTGTAGCAGATGTGAATGTGTTTATGACTTCTTTTAACTATCAGATGGTTGTGACCCCAGTGGGGGCGAGAGAGAGAGCCGCAGAGACAGAGACAGACAGAACTTGTTGTTGCTGTTTACTGTTAAAAGCCAGGCCAGTGGAGGGTAGAACTCACTTCCTTTGCTGAGTTGGCTATTGTTCTAGTTTAATAAAGAGTTTCCAACAATGATACAGTGATTCTGGAATAGTGATGACGATTTGGGAGAGGAAAGTTGCCATACATGTTTCACCTCAGAGCCATAGTTGTTAAACTAAGTTTAACTCGTCAGGTTGGAAAATTTACGATCTGGAGCTTAATTCAATTTAGAAAAAGACTAGTATGCTGCCCACGATGCCGCGGGACAAACAAAAATTGTTTTTTAGTGTATAAAAAATAATAGGTTAAAAAAATTCAAGCTCAAGGTATGGCAATTTAAATATTTATATAAAAAAAAACTAATAATAGTAAATAAATCGTTAAAAGAAACTACATTTGAGCCTATTCAGATTATCAAAAACAACCCAATACTAACTTAACTAAAATAAATCCGAGAAATAAAAATCAAACTTCAAAAAAAAAAAAACAACAGCTTAAAATAAACGGAAAAAAAACAAACAAACAAACTTAGACAAATCTCATAAATATAGTCCAATAAAAAAAATTGCAACTTGTTAAATTATGGATCCGAGTTCAATCGAGAATTTAAATGTCATTTAATTTAATTTTGAATGATAAAATTATTGAAAAAAACTATTAATAAAAAAACTTACAAAAGAAAACGAATAGCAAACAAACATTGGGGCTAAAATTTGACATAAAAAAAACCTAATAAGAATGAAATAAAAAAAAATATCACAAACAAAAAAAAATTGCAATTAAAAGAATTATGACCAAACTTGAAAGATTAAGAATTGATAAAGGGTGAATTTGAAAATTATTTCTAATATGATAGATTATTTATAAATTAAAAAAAGATGAAGGTGAAGTAAAAAAAACTGTGGAGGGTTAACCCAATAGAATCAAACCAGAAAAAAAAGTAAAAAAAAATAATTAAACAAAAAAATAAAAAAAACAAAAGTAAAAAAAAGATAAAAAAATAAGACAACATCAATTCAGAAAAAGAGAAACAAACAGGGCAAACCTCTTCAATCTGGTTTAATCTCTAAAAGTCACATTCCGTAAATTTTTTTACCTAGATTCAATCAAAAAGCATAATTCTCAACCAATTTAATTTTGAAAGATGAGATTGGTAGAAAAGTATTGATAAAAAACCTACAAAAGCAACAAAATAATAAAAAGAAAATTTGATATGAAAATCTCAATGAGGATGCAATTTAATGAAAAAATAAAAAAAAAATCTCAAATAAAATAAATATCAATTAAAAGAAATATGACCAAGTTTTAAAGATTAAAAAAAATATAGGGTGGAATTGAAAATATCTGTAAAAACCAATTAAACCCAGACAAATATCCTAAATATGGCTAAATCTTAAAAAGCTCGCAACCTATAAAACTCTGGATCTGAGTCCTATCAAGAAGTCTATTATAAGCCAATTTAAAAATATAAATTTAAAAAACTTGTAAAAGCAAAAAAGATAACAAAAAAAAGTCCTGAGTGAACTTGATAGACAACTTGGGTTAACATATCAAACACATGACATACAACATGAAATTAGGATGTCCTTATAGATAGAAAAGCAAAAAAAAAAAAAAACTAGCAAAACAATATTAAAAAAAATGAAAGTCAATTTGGGCTAATCCTTCAAATCTATTACATGGGTTATGAGATTGGAGTGACCCTATTAAAAACAAACCCAAAAAACAAAGAAGCGAGATTCTTAATCAAACAAACATTAAGAGATGAAATTGAAAAAAAAAAATCAATTAAAAAAAGTAGGACTGAACTCGACATAAAAATTAAATGAAATTAAATATCTAGGAAAAAAAATCGAATAAAATTAAATGTTCATAGATGGAATTGTACAAAACAAATCCATTAAGAAAATTATTTAAAAAAATAGCAAATAAAAGAATTAGGACTAGATTTGATATAAAAATTAAATGAAAATAAATGCTTAGGGGTGGAATTGAAACAGAAACAAATCAATTAAGAAAATGATTCAAAACAAAACAAATAAAAAATAAAAGAATAAGGACCAAATTTTAAAACAAATTAAAAAAATGAAATGATCAAGGATGAAATCGAAAATAAAATCTAATTAGAAACAATCAATGTAAAGAAAACAATTGCAAATAGGATAAGAGGGACTTAATCAAAATAAAAAATAAATTGAAGGGATGGTATAAATTTTTGCATGGCCGGCACAAAAATCAAGGAAGAAAGAGAAGGAAAAGAATGAAAGAAAAGCAATTCTGGGCCAAATCACGTCGACCCACCATACACGTGCCACTCATAGAGGAAGAGGACACCAAGATGAATCAAATAATGCAGCAGATTACGGTTACAACTGCTTAAGCTAGCTGCACAGGCCACCAGGAGGCGATGTAGCGAGTGATGTGTGCGAGACACGTGTTGACAACTTTTTTGTTTTATTTTGTGCAAAAATAAAAATATCATTAAGACTAAACAATATTAACATACAAACTATTATGAAATGATAACCAAATCCCAAAAAATCAAGGTTAAAAAATTTGAATTGTAAAAATAATGTAGTAATTCAATTGTTTTATAAAATTTAAAAATATAAAAACATCCTTGAACAGAAAACATTAAATTATTTTATTAAAGGGTTACATTAGTGATTTTATATTAAAGGGTTAACTAGGTTTTGTTTTTTTAAAAAAATAAAAACTATGTTAAATAATTGTAGATGATAAGTTGGTAAGAAAATTTTGAGATGGGTCCCACTAGCTAGTAACTAATGAAAGTAGTTAAGCTAATTTTGGAGCTTGCTTAGTTGGTACGTGGGATTTGGATGTGACTAATATGTAGATATATTTAATTAAGGGAAGGTTTAAAAATAGTTTAGGGAAATTCTTCCCTCATTTTAAGTAAATCCTAATAAAATTATATATTGTGAAGCAAGGATTAATAATTTGTTGTTAAGAAAGAAGTTGTACTTCACATTTGTATCTCTGCAGTTACTACACCGACAAATCAAATACAAGGAAATGACCTTTTCCTTATTTATACAATGAATAAGTTTTTAATCTATTTTTAATTGTTTTAATTTAATCTTTTAATAAAATATTCCTCCCAATTTATCTATTTTTTCAGCCAAGTTAATAACATGATTTATGCATGATTTTATTTCTTTTTATATCCGAAATATCTCTTTCATCAAATCAAATGAGTATGAGATGTCTTTAATGATTCCTTATATATATAATGTTAAATTTATGCATATTGACTATATCTTAAATTTAAATATGAAAATCAAAAGATTCTCCTCTAATTAACAACTCAAAAAATGCAAGGCAAATGCATAATTTATTTGTTTTTTGTATGTTTAATTAATACATGACAAAAAATATATTTAAAACTAATATTAAAATCTTAATTAATATATGTTTGTCTCTTGTTTTTAAGATATCACATGTGTTTTTTTTTATAAAAAAAATAGCTGAGATTAATATGATATATTATTCAGATTAACTAAATTTTTTCAAGAGAATTTCATACGACTATGAAGTTTAGTTTTCATATGAACTACCCTCCCTTTGATATCTTACATAAAATCAAGGATATAATTGATAAAATTATACATATAAAAATACAATGAAGAAAGCAAAACAAATAATAATAATAATAATAATAATAATAATAATAATAATAAATCCTTCTAAAGATTTCAATTCTATAATTGCAAAGATTGATTATTCTCAATCAAGCATCTTTTGATTCAAATATTATTAAAAAAATTAATAAAAAATCTCGACCAAGCTGTCTTCTTTTAGTTTAATAAGTTCAGAAACCAGCTCGTATTTAATAATTTATTGGGCAGTTCATGAAATTAAAGCAGCAAGAAGTACTACTTGTATGGTTGTCATTTTTTTTTCTTTTTTTCTTTGAGCACCGATCGATTCCAAGTGGGCTTCTGACCTTTTCATATCAAGATCCCTTAACAAACTCCAATAAATTACTTAGGAGTTTTATAATAAGTTAATGAATACACGTTAGCATGCAATTAATTATGTTTGCGTCGAACATTATTAATTAATCTAGCTCATTCTTGGAGATATTAAACAAATTGGGGATGATTCTCTTACTTTCACACCATTAATTTAAGACCAGATGGTATTGATTCTCGAGAAAAAAAAAAAAAAGGATTGATGATTTTAAAGCTTAGTTGTAGGTCGACATGTGTATTTTCAAGAAATTTAAACATTAATTAGGAAAGATTGTAAACAAATTATTTTTTATAAGTGCATTAATTTAAATATGAATAATTTACTTAAAATCTGATTAAAAAATGATTTTTAAGGTGCTTAAACTGATTCAAAATTATTTCAGTTCAGGCATATATATTGCTCACAGTTTCACTCTGATGACTTATTTTCATGAATTGTAAAATTACTGATCATAAGATTATGGATTGTTCTTGGCAGTTCATCGTGCTGCTGGTGTGTTGATTCTGCTCGGGAGTGGCAGTTTCCCTCCCTAATCTCCATGTTTCAGAATGTTAATGAACCTTTACTCCTCGATGGTGATTTCGATACTCTTAATTTTGAGTCAACATGAAAAAATGGGAGGCAATCTTTGTGACTCTACATGAGCAATGTTTATATATTTTTGTGTTTGAAATTATATTTAAATTTATTTAAAATATATATTTGATTTGAAAAGGTATTAAATTTATATTTTGAAATTTTGTTTTTATGATTTTGACATGGTAACATAAAAAAAAATCTAAAAAAATAACATTTCAATATATTTTTGAACAAAAATTATTTTAAAAAAATATTATACATTACAATACCAAACACAAACTAATATCACATGCTTTCATGATTCCATCGACCTTATGAATATGGGCTATGATAATTATGCTTTCACTTAGAATAATATAGGGGCATTTAAAAGTGTGGTATCAGTTGTTTTTCAAAGTGTTTTTCACTTGAAATTTTATTTAATAATATATTTTTTATTTTTAAACAACTTAAGAATTGTTCAAGAGCATTTTGATTCATTTTCATTCTATCACACACGCTTTCAGGTAAAAAAGATATTTAAATTTAAAACATGTATAATTCCATCTATTGAACATTAAAGTCTTAACATTATTTCTACGAATTATACCAAATTAAAAGTTTAAAACTATTGAATGAGGGAATGATGAACATGGACTTATACGGTACTTTTTTATACATGTTTTTCAATAATTTTGATATATTAATATTAATAAAAAAAATTAAAAATATATATTTTAATATATTTTCTAGCAAAAATTACTTTAAAAAATATTAAAAATCACAATACCACACACTAATATCACAGATATCACATTCTTTTATGATTCTATCAGCCTTATGAATATGTACTATGATAATTATGCTTTCACTTAGAATAATACAGGATCAGGCATGGTTTGGTTTGGTAGAACGGGCGTTTACTAGCAATTTGATTCTCTCTCTAAACTCCAGCAATTTTCTTTGAAA
>Ga0307515_10017334_pt1 | contig 13125 bp, 8 predicted proteins | sample 17_EM_MG_FD_194513 | JGI IMG/M metagenome (GOLD analysis project Ga0307515, IMG submission 194513) | Populus trichocarpa ectomycorrhiza microbial communities from riparian zone in the Pacific Northwest, United States - 17_EM | ecosystem: Host-associated > Plants > Roots > Unclassified | place...
AACCAATATGAAAAAACGAGGTCCCATCTGGCGACCTCCAAATAGCAAAACACGAGATCCCTTCTGGCGATCTCCTTCAACTTGGAATCCCATCTGGCGATTCCTTTTATTCAAACGAAATACGAGGTCCCATCTAGCGACCTCCAAATAGCAAAACTCGAGATCCCTTCTAGCGATCTCCTTTAACTTGGAATCCCATCTGGCGATTCCTTTTACGAAAAAAACGAAATACGATGTCGTTCTTCCTGATGGCAGGGTTCAAAACTTTTCATTTTCTCTCTTTTTCTTGTTCTAGTTAAAATTTTAGGATGAACGGAGCTTGGTAGTGCTAACAAAAAAAACTGTCAAATAAAAGCAAAACAACTCATTAAGGGTAAAATGATTATTTGCCATTAAAAAATAAAAAAAATAAGCTCTTCCTTCCTTTTATATGTTGCCAACTGGGAAGAAGCAGAATAGAAAAAAAAAAGAAAAAAAAAGGCAAGAGAGAAAGAGAGAGAAGTAAGGGAAAAACATAAAAAAAAAATCCAAGGAAAAAAATAAGAAAAGTAAGAGAATAACCTTATAAACTTACAAAGTCTAATTTATAAAACCCTAATCTAAGAAAGAATCGAGTGAAGGAAGGAGGAATTGAGAGAGGGGAAAAAATTAATTACTTTGTTTTCCAGTTGACATGAGATTGTTATTTTATCCCGATTGAGTGGTTGTTATAATATCGATTCAGATTCGATTATAGATGAATTATATTTCATAAAACATCGAAGGATGTAACTTCAATAGTGGGTTTCTTTTTACTTTTTACTTTAATTTTATGTACTTTCAAATTTATTTTTTAATATTTTAGATAATGTATTTGAATTAAAACTGTAATGTTAACTTCAAAAATTCATATACATGAGTTAATAATTATTTTTTTAAAAAAATATTTATTTATTTAATAACCTAGGACAGAAAAAATTTCTGGCTCTGCCCTTGGTTGAGATGGTTATTTGACATGGTATCAAAGCCTTGATAACCAAGCAGTTACAAATTTGAATTTTACCATTCCTATTTATTTGATAAAATTTAAGCACAAGATAATATAAACATATGCAAGTTTCAAACCTAAAGAACTTTCACTTGAGGTGGTGTATTAAAGAATAATATAAATTATATTCTAGAACCTTATCTAACAGTTTAAGTTATTGGGTTGAGATGATTCTTTGAAATAGTGACGGTAATACAAATGATGACAATTATGAAAATACATTTTATGATACGCTTCTGTCATTAATTTGTTGGATGATCCCGTATCACAATTTCTGGAAATTGTCTCCAGATCTGAAAATGGATCAGCGAGGGATCGGATCGTGCAGAGATGTTTCTACCAGGCCTTGTGATTCATATGGTACCCCAACAAAGGTCCAGTGCGCTTGAAACAAATTTTGGAAATTGGAAAAACAGACTAAGAAGAACAATGCTGAGAAGGAGACAAGACCAACATCCTAATGGAGGTGAAGAATCACACTAAGAGAATACCAGAGCAAAGAAAGGAAAGAGAAGACAAATAAAGGCAAGGTTTATCTGCCGAAGATAGAGGAGGCTTTGCTTATTTAATTATTTACTTAATATATAGTAAGTTATCATGTTTTTGAAGAAGAGTAAAATGTTTAATTGTTGTTTTTCTAAAACACGACAATATTTTATCATGTTTAACAATAACAATATCTTATAAATATTAGATTTTTGAAATACAACAAGGTAAAAATATATTGTTTCGGTCAAAACTTTTTGAAATAGTATTATTCTATTAAAAATTTTAAATTAGTATGCTAATTAAAAAAAAATCACTCTTTGGTTCTCTAAACACGCTTAGAAAGGAGGGGAATAACTTCTTGTAGAAAGTTGTTAGTAATGCTAGTTTGGATGCTTTTTGTAAGGCTTGGCACTTGTGTAAAGATTAATTGTTCTCGGTTTGCTTTCGTTAGGAGTTGTAATTCTTTCTTAAACAGGATTTCTTCCTGTTTTGGTTGATTTTGATCAATGAAGTTTTCATTCATCAAAAAAAAAAAAAACAAGAAGAAGCTCAAAGAGTAAAGCTACCAGACATCGATCATATGAGGGCATGAAATGGCTTGACCCCAAGAAATCCATAAAATGTATTTTCATAATTGTCATCTTTTGTATTTTCATTATTGTATGTTGGTAACATAATGGCTTATAAATACCAGAGGAGGAACCAGCAATTAAAAGGGGGGATTTTTGAGAAAGAGAGGAACGAACCGGAGGGGACTTTTGAGAAAGAGAGGAACGAACCGGGGGGAGATTTTTTGAGAAAGGAGGGAAGCAAGCGGGAAAGAAGCAGAAACAGGGGAGGATTTTCGGGTTCCCAGCAGCTGCTCCTCTCTCTCCACCGTTTGGAGCAGCGCCACCGCCAGCCTCTCATCACCTTCCTCTCCTTGCTGTAACACCCGTGGACAAGAAGAAGAAGCAGCCCCTTGCAGCAGCCACCGTCATTTTGCCTTGTCACCAGCAGCGTCGCCAACAGCAGCTGCCACCAGCAGCAACAGAGGGGAAACCGAAACAGAAAAGAAAAGGAGGGAGACCGACAGTTTTCGAGAGAGAAAGGAGAGACCGGAAGAGAGAAACAGAAGGGTTTTTTTTATATAGAGAAAGAGAGAAATAAGGAAAAGAGGGAAGTATAGCAGGAAATAGGGAAGAAAACAGAGAGAAGGGAAGAACCGTGACCTCTCACTCTCTGGTCTCTCCCTCTGCCGTTTGAAACAGAAAACAGCCGCCGCTGCCCCGGCCACCGCGAGCCACCGTCGGCCCAACCACCGCACTCCCTCATTCCAGGTAACCTTCCTCCCCTGCTGCTGTCCATTTTTGGTTCGTCTCCATTTGCATGCAGAACGTGAGCAATTCACGTTCTGCAGCAAAATGAAATATAATTAGGTGGTTACTGTGTAGAGCACAGTAACCACCTAATTATAATTCACTGGTTACTGTGCTCAGCACAGTAACCAGGAAACAGCCCTGTTCTTACGGGCTGGAACATCAGCCCAGCCCACACGGTTGGGCTGAGTCCAGCCCTGTTGCTGCGGGCTGGAACATCAGCCCAACCCACGCGGCTGGGCTGAGTCCAGCCCTGTAGGAAGGAGACCTGATTTCATTTTTAGGCTTGATTTTGGCCCAGTCTCTTTTTTGGGTCGGGTCTGGCCTAGTTCCAAAAATTTTCAAAAAAAATATTTTCGAAAAAATTTGTAATTTTCCCGTGTATTTTGTTACGGAATTTTGCTTAATATTGGTTTGTATTTTATACCGTAAAGATACAAATCCGGTATTAAAAATACTCAGTTTTCGTCCAAAAAAAAAGAGTTTTTGTTTTCATGCATACGGCCAAGTCTCTCAAAGAAAAATCACGTCATATTTTCATACAACAAAGAAAAATTCAAAAAAAAAAAAGTTTTAGCATGCATTTTGACTTTAATAACCAGTTTATTAAAGTCACAAGAACTTGGCCAAAATTTCAAAAATTCAAAAAACATTATTTTGTTTTCTTTTAATATCAGGGATTACGAATTTATACGTAAAACATATTCCCGATATTAAAAAGGTAGTTCTTTTATTGACGTTAGGACGGTTAGGTTTTACCTGATAAGATAAGGATCTCCTTATCAAGGAGGACTTTTCTTAAACCATAGACAGACCAACAATTAGAAATATGATACAACCGTAGCATATATCAGACAATAAAACAATGCAGCTTACCTTAGGTAGGGCGTATTTGGGGTGCTAATACCTTCCCTTTACGCAACCAGTCTCCGTACCCGATCTCTGAGACCAGTTAGGGTTCCTAGTGACCAGAATACTAGGTGGCGACTCCCATTCCATTTTTCCACTGATAAGAGACAAGAATTCCTTGTCTCCCCATATTTTCCAGATACACCCACACAATTGAGCGAGGGAGGACGATCGCCGCGACGCCGCACACGTGTGACAACATACAAAACGTTACCAACATGTTTCCAGTGTCGTGATCATTACCTATTGACAAAACTTGTTATTGTTATTATTTCTGAACAATTTATGCATCAAATGTTGCAATATATTGTTTTTTCAAGTAATTTTTGCTATTAGGTTATAAACCAGATTCATTCAATAAATGGCCGAGCAAGCCAGTCAAAGGAGTTAGGCCCTAACCTCGAAGGTTATGATATTCCAACCTCCAAATCCTTTGCAACCAGTTCACAAAATATCCCAGTAAAAATAGATCATCAGAGGGACTGATATCAGCTAGTCCAAACAAAAACATCCTCGAACATTTGTTTTCTTTGTACGAAGAGAGATTTCGCAAATGGTGGACCCAAGACCCGAGCAAAGAAGACGATAAAAGGGATGCCATGTTTGGAATCATTGAGTAAGAAGCAACCCCAGTTTCTTTGGATGATTGAACACATTGTATTTGCCCACTGCAGATCATTGAGGGAAAGTGTAGGTACAACTGAATCTGGTGTGTCAGTCTTTAGCATCAGTTTGATTTCCTCTTTGTATTTGTTCTTGTATCTATAGGATGACTTTCAACTCGTCAGAGACTGTATTGTGAAAAGCAATTATTAAAGAATATCACAGTAATAATAGAAACTAGAAAGAACACAATATTTACGTGGTTTAATAACATTATTATATTCACAATAATAAGAAGCTTTATTTTTCATTATATTAAAATAAAATTATATGGTAAGTATTTATAATATATTATAAATTGCCCAAGAAAACCTAGACAATCAAAAAGTATTAATAATTTATTTTTTTATTTTTTTATTTTTTTATTATATAACCCAACCTATTAATCATCCTCTGTAACAAAACAAGAAATAAATTCCAAAGAGATAGAAATCGTTGTTTCGCTTCGCTCGATACGCTCTGTAAAACACAAACTACAACGGACTGTATTTCGGGTCATATCTATGATTCTAGTCCAGTGGATTTTACGAGTGACATAGGGAGACGATCTGTAATTCACCCATCTGTTCTTAAAATGTCTCATCCACCAAGAATACTATCCTGGATGGCAAATGGAATTGGTAGCAGTCTTGATGCTCTCTTCCTGAACAGATTGAATCACGGCGTGCTGAGTGTCATAACCCAATTCTGGGTTATACCTTAAAAATTCATTTTTTTTCAAAATAAAAATCAAAAAATAAAATAAAAGCTGGCAACGTGGAGAAAGCAGATCGGAAAATCAAGCTGTAATTTTTGGAGGAAATTCAAGGTCTAATTGTACCCCATTATGCTCAAAAATGGAGAAAAAAATGCAAATTCAAGATCAAATTAAATGATTATTGGATGAATTTGCATAAAAATTAAGTCCAATGACATAATTAAATTTTTAATAGGTCAATTTGATTTAATCATGGGCCAAATTGAATTTTAATTATGATTAAGAATTAATTTGGGTCCAATTGAAGGATTTAATTAAGTGCAAGCACTTAATTATACTTTAAATGGGTCAAATTAATTTTATTTGGGGCTTAATTGGTGAAAACTTAAGTTTGGGAGCCTAATTTGGGCTTAATTGAGAATATTGAAATTTTAAGAGACCAAATTTAATTTTTATCAAGTTAATTGATTGAAATTAGGGGTCAAATTGCAAGAAAATTGAAGTTTTGGGGTCAATTAGGGGTTAAATTGAAGAAATACGAGACCAAGGACCATATCGTAATAGGCGCGTAACTTCGGGGCTCCAATTGAAGTTCATCAGGGGCTTAATTGAAAAATTGTAGGGTTAATTAGAGGTTCAATTGAAAGCAATTTAAAGAGGAAGGACTGCAATGCACTTTGGCCAAAATCAGAATTTTGGAACTGTTCATCTTCTTCTTTAAATCTCTGAAATAACTACTCAGGTTACCTATTTTGCAGGTGCATTTAATGCACCTAAAGTCCACCAAAGTTAACCAAAATTGCACTAAAATTATCCTTTGTAGTTCCTCTACATCTCCATGTCAACATTTCAGTAGGAATGACAATTAATCGGCACTGGAACCGGCCTAAACACGCCAACTCAGGCAGTTTTTTCTACAGATTTGACAGTACACCATGCCTACTTTAAGCCAACGGTTGGGATCCTTCCCAACAGAATAAAGGGCTTAAATTTTTTTCTTATGTAGACGAGATTTCTCTATTTTACCGCATATAAATAGAGGTGGATTTTATGGCTTGAGGGAGGAGAAAATCGGGTCCAAAATAAGCCAAAAAATCAGCTTCTCCCCTGTTTTTCTTCCAGCCAACGTTCTCTCTTCTCTCTCTCTCCCCGCTGCTTCTTCAGCCCTTGGAGACCCCACAGAAACATTCCTCCTCCACAAACAGACGGCGCCTCAGCCTCCCCACAAACCCAAATCCTCACCGGCGATAGGCGCAGCCACCGCGAGGTCTTCCCTCTCCCCGCTGCAGATTTTCTTCTTCTGCTTCTTCTTCTTTCTTCCTCCGCCATTGAACACCCCACAGAAATCTTTCTCCTGCACCAACAGACGGTTCTCTAGTGGTAGAGAAGCCACTGCGTCTCTCTCCTCTCCTTCCTCTCCTCCTTCTCCCCTCTGCAGATTCCCCTCTGCAGATTTCTTCCTTTTCTTCCTCTTCCAGCTGCAGCCGCTCCAGCCAACTCAGGCAGCCAACTCCACCGCCGCTGCAACCACCGGCATCACACCGTAATCCTCGGCCAGACCACCGCCACGCAAGGTTGTCCGCCCTCTCTCCCCTACCCCTTCTTCTTCTTCTTCGCTGCCACTGTTCACTGAGTGAACAGTGGACGTGAATTATAATTCACGTCCTACTGTTCACGCATGAACAGTGGTCGTGAATTATAATTCACGTCCACTGTTCATGCAGTGGACTATATTTATTTAAAAAAAAAGTTCCAAAAATTTTCAAAAATCATTTTTAAAAAATGTGATTCTCTCAAATATTTTTCTACCAATTTTGCATAACATCGGGTTGTATATTTACACTATAAAATACAAATTCGGTATTAAAATACCCGGTTTTCTCCTAAATATTTCAAAAAAAAATCAAAACATTTTCAAAAAATTCTCAAAAACTTTTAAATCAATTTCCCTTTTCAAAAACAAAAAAAATATTTTTTTTCATGCATACGGCCAAATCCTAAAATTTTTCCAAGCATATTTTTCATAAAAAAAAAATTGCATCTTTTTCATGTTTAAAAAAATAAAAAATGGATTTCGTAACCAGTTTATGATTATCCATTAGGATTTGGCCAACATGTCAAAAATATTTTTCCAATCTTTTTTTAGGATCCAGATGTAGACTTTAATATTTGTGAGGTGTAAAATTACACGATAAAGTACATCCTCAAGTATTAAAGATACAAGGTGTTAAAATGCGATGCTAAAATTCAGACTTTAGAATGGTTAGGATTTAACCTGATAAGGTAGAGACTCTCGTGAAGAGAGATATACCTTGAGCCTTAGAAAAGACCAACGAATAGAAACTCGACTTAGAAAAAACAATCAAACAACAATGCAGCTTACCTTAGGTAGGGTGCACTGGGGGTGATGCATCTTCCCCTTGCACAACCAGTCCCTTACTCAGACTCTCGCAGATCATAGGTTCCTAGTGACCATAATACTAGGTGGCGACTCCTAAATATTAATCATAATTTTATGATTAAATCCGAAAACCTTCCCAACACACAACACCTCACACAGGAGGCACAACATAGAGCCTCCGCCGTCGCCAGACGACGTCACGCCCCCCGCGACACTGATCATCGGCGGACTCTGTACTCCTCTGCTGTAAAATACATAATATGTGCTCAGAGAATGATGATCTTGCTCCTTATCTAGACATTTGCAATCTCGGAGTTTTTGCATTCATTTTACTCTTTCCAGCCCCTTATCTTGGAGTTTTTGCTCTTTTTGTAAATTATTTCCTAGCTCAAAAAGGATTCTACTGCTTGCTTGAAAATAATACTAATCAAATCAATTTATAACTCAGAACTCCTCAAGTCAGAGACCAAGTTCTTTGAGGTTGAGTTGTTGTCTCCAAGGCTATTTCTGTCGCATATAAAGCCACTTAAATCTCGACTTTTCTTCTCCTTTTCCTTATAGGAAACTCTCTTTGTTAAATGATTTCTTTTATCGATTTTTTTTACCTAAATATAAAACAACAAAATTAAAAAATTAAAAAAAAAGAGCCTAGACATATTAGTACCTAACCTAACCCGCACTTCTAGACCTAGCTTTTTTTCATTTCTTAACAAGGTGAATTTTTTGAAATATTATAATAGATCCATGTAAATAGACTATTGATAAAATAGACACAACGTATTAGTATGAATAAAAAATAATATTTTATCGTTATCATAACTATTTCATTACCTTGGAATTGTTAAAACCAATTAAAATATTTTCTAATGACGAGGTGACTCCTTTTTGAAAAAGAATATGAGAAAGCTTAGTAAAATTGAACGGGTAGTCATCCGGTAATAACTATCAGAACCTGCCAAATAAAAAACAAAAATAAATAAATAAAAAATATTGGGTAGTTATTGATATAAGGATAAAAAGGATGATTGGTACTGTAAATAAATAAATGTACTAGTGGATCGTCCTCTATTTTTTTAAGAGAAAAAAAAATCAAGTAGATGGAAAAGGTCAACTAATTAATATGAACATATATAGAGGCACATTACGTATCAAGATTGGTACAACATGAATTGAAAAATAAAAGTAACGTATAAAAACTAAAAATCATTTTACAATAATGTATCCATATGCACACATATATATATTGTCACTATCAATAAGAAAAAACCTGTTGCAATAATTTTCAAAAATATATAAATTTTTTTAAATAAAAAAACAAGATTGTTCGTTGACTAAGAATTTTTCAGACATGATTTAAGAGAAGTAATTTTTAACTTTGAATCATAATTCAAAAGTTATTTTTCTATAAATAACTAATAATTAATAATAATAATAATAATAATTTTAAATGATATAAAGTTTAAAGTATTTTTGAAAAAATGGCTCAAATATTTTGTTTTGAAAAACAAATGTAGTATAAGAAGAATTTATAAATTAAAATTTTTTCACTTTTTAATAAATCAAGATTTTCGCTTAATTGTGTAACAAAGTTTTAATCCAATTTAAAAGTTATTTCTAACCAAACATGTTAATAACTATTTTAAGAATAAAATATTAAAAAATAACTCAAATCAATTTATAAAAAAAATCATAACAAACAAATTCTAATGCATATGCCTGATGAATTATTATGATTTGTTAATCACCCGTCCTTGCATATATATATATATATGGCTCAACCATTTAGGTTGACAAGAGCAAGAGAGAGAGGCTGAAATATACAAGAAATTAAGGGGCTCGCTGCCTGGGACTATACACAGAGATACTGTCGTCTGATCTCCCTCAGGTCAGCACTAACTAGTTTTGTTCATTGAAATGTTTACTTGCGATCTTTTGGATTTGGTTTAAGCTCTGCAGACCTTAGGTGGTTCTATATAAATTTATGCATTCTATCCATAAAGTTTACCTTTCCCGTGTAAAGCTAGGTCTAGGGTGTACGTATAGTTCCATTTTTATTTGTTTTCTTTTTAAAGATTAACCATTTTTATTTTTTATTTTTATTTTTATTTGAAAAAAAAAAACTATACGAGATCTGGCTTTTAATTAGAATCTAAGCAACCAAACAGGAAGAACAGATTTCAATAAGATTTGGATAAATGATGTAAATAGAAGTCAAGGTTTTTTTTTTAAGAGAGTGTTTGGTATATTATTTTAATTGAAATTTTTAAAGATATTTTGTATTATTTTAATGTGATGATATCAAAAACAAATTTTAAAAAAATATTATTTTGATATATTTTTAAATAAAAAATATTTTACTACTATTATAAACACCCCGTAAAATGAGCTCTATTAATTACTGGTACCAATAAATTTTATTTGATAGCTTGAGATTTGATCATATACAAGAACAAAATCTAGCTAATTATTTAGGCTATTTAATGTTATACCAAGTAAGAAATAGAGGGAAACGGATGATTTAAAGTGAGAGGGGGTAGAGAAGGAGAAAAATGTGTTATAGTGAAAAAGTTTCGAAAATTTGTGATGTTCAAGGCAAATTTATATAGAATCAAATATGGAAGAGCTGAATAAGGCAAGAACTCCAAACAAGGGAAAAGATATTGACGTGGGAAGTGCTTCAAACATGGAAAGCGATATTGAACAGGCAAGAGCATCAAATATGGAAGAGGATAAGGCAAGTGCTCCAAACAAGGGAAAAGATTTTGATGTGGGAAGTGCTTCAGACATTGAGATGGCTATAAAGCCTCTCAGAGATATGATAGGAAAGGGGCTCGCTCCCTGGGAATATACACGGATATGCGATCGTCTGATCTCCTCCAGGTCAGTACCAACTAGTTTTGTTCTTTGAAATATTTAGTTTTTTGAAATGTTTACTTGCCTTCTTTGGGATTTGGCTCATTATATGTTTAAGCAAAAGATTTTTTTTTAAGTTGATTTGCTTAATCATCTTTTAGTTTTCCAGCCTGTATTGTTCTATGCATGTTGAGGCCTTAAATTTCGTTGTTAATGTCATTGAAGCTGCTGAGGTTCGACTTTAGATTACTATGGGTATTAAGATAGCTGTAGGGCAAGGCTTGATTAGTGGTATTTTATAATTTCACACCACGTAAGCAAAGCTAAAAATCAACTCATTTTCTTAATTGTTTAGGCTATTTAATATTATACCATGTAAAATAAAAATCTTAAAATTACTTCCAAAACTCATAGGAATAGAAACCTCACTTAACTTAAAGTTTAATGTGTGTGTCCTCAAAAAGATAATAATAATAAAAGTGATGGATGACAGGATGCTATAAGATCTTAATTACCCATATTCAATATACCATGCATGACAGGATATAAAGATGCATGCTAAGACTTTTAAATAAAGTATCATTCATAGCAAATAAAAAAACAACAACATATAGAATCAACAAAAAAAAATTACCAAGCCTAGTCCAAGGGTCCCCAGTGGAGTCATCATCCTGTTGCACCCTTGCGGCGGAGCGGCGACCCTCGAGTGATTTCGAGTTTTTTTGTTTTGTGGATAAAGGAGTCGCCACCTAATATTTTGATCACTACGAAACCTAACTGGTCTTTCAGAGATTTTAAGGCAAGGGACTGGTTGCGTAAAGGAAAGGTATTAGCACCCCTAGTACGCCCTACCTAAGGTAGGCTGCTTGGTGTTTGGTTTTGTCTTATAATTGCTATGGTGTTGGTGTCTTCTAATCCCATCAGTTTTCCTAGGATAAGTTTGCTATGATGAACAAACTTGGACTCAAAGTCTAAAAAGAAAGAACCCTTAGTCAATGTGGATCACACCCTTAAATATGTCTACAAAGTACCAAGGAGAACCAATACAGATCTCTTGAAGTCTGTGTTTGATTCAAACTAAATTTATTAAGATAGAAATCCAAAGAGATTCCATGTGCTTTAAAAGCTCATTTTTCCTTTAGTATTTCAAGAGTTTGCGACTCGTAAATCGCAAGGAAGAGGGACAAAAATTTAGAAATCTAAGGAAATTTATGGCGCTTTAAAAGCCTATTTTTTTCTTAGTGTTTCATACTCTCACGGCTCGTAAACCGTGGAGTAAAAAAAATTAAAATGTCTTTGATTATAATCAAGGCTTCTTTTAAGGATGTTTGATGACTTATTATTCTTATAAAATTATTTTGGATATTTACCACTTAGGGTTTCTTTATCCAAATATTATCAGTGAATAATAACAAGTTATTCCCAATAATATTTTGGATATTCATCCCTTTGGGATTTCTTTATCCAAACATTAACGGTGAATAATAAATGAATTCCCCCCAAAATAAGATTTTTGTATTTTTTGGAATATTGACCAATACCCTTTGGAGTTTTACAAACATGTTTTAAAATCCAGAAATGCAAGAAAATAATTTGTGTTTAAGAAATCCATACGAAAACATATTTTCAAAACTTTCAATATTTTTTTATATAAAAAAAAAGTTCAAAACATGTTAGGGTATTGACCGTATGCAGCACACAAAAATATTTTTTATATTTTTTTTTACCAAACAACACAATCATCATAGTTAATCACAATTAAAGACAACAAAACCCAACCCGGTTACTGCCCAAACCAGTAACTGGTTCTGCCACAGTTGCATGCATATGCATGCTACAGTGGCACGGTAATTAATTTAGTAAAGACAGGGAAAGAAAGACTTACCTGCGAGGCAGTGGCTGGAGGCGAAGTGGGAGACAACTGGTTGCTGCCCACGTCTCATTTTCCCCCACGGTTGTAGCCAATGCAAGACGACTGGGCTGTTGAGAAGCGCCAGTGAAGAGATTGTTGTGCTAGCAAAGAAGAAGTTGCACCGTTGGTCTAACTGGTGTGAACGCCGCTGGTGCAGAAGGAGGAGGTGTTGTTATTGTTTACCAGAGCTCAACGTGCCTATGGAAGAAAAAGTTGCACGGCTGGAGGAGAAGAAACTGGAGACAGAAACGAAAGGACAAAGGCGATGGTGAAGGAGTGCTGGTTGGTCTTTCTGTGTTTTCGTCTGTTTATGTTCTTTCCTTCTACTCGTCCATGTCTTGCTCTCGTGTTCGTTCTCTCTGGTTTTTTCACTTTTTTTTGTTTCTTCGTATATATATGTAGTTTACAGATATAGGACGAAATCCCACTTTCTTTCTGTGTTCCACAGATGTAGTTCCTCTGACTCCACTGCCCACCTTTAGCGAACAAATGGGACTATGGTCTTTTCCTCCTCCTACCAACTCTGCACTCTGTGAATGCTTAACTGGGAATTTCACTCATCTTTCTATCGAAATGCTTGAAGCCCTAAGGTAAGGAGGGTGGTGGATGGTCACGGTAAGAAAGGGGAGTGAGGGCTGGTGTTTACGGGGGGGCTTTCGGTAAGACTTTGTTCCTCTGGTTTTGGCCAAAAGAGAGGGGGGGCTGGCCGAGAGATGGAATGGTTTCTTTGCCAAGGGAAGGGGGCGGCAGCTCGGGTAAGGGAGAAGATCTAGGGAACTGGTTTCGGGGAAGATGATGGGGGTAGGTCTCTAGTTC
>Ga0307515_10017335_pt1 | contig 13124 bp, 22 predicted proteins | sample 17_EM_MG_FD_194513 | JGI IMG/M metagenome (GOLD analysis project Ga0307515, IMG submission 194513) | Populus trichocarpa ectomycorrhiza microbial communities from riparian zone in the Pacific Northwest, United States - 17_EM | ecosystem: Host-associated > Plants > Roots > Unclassified | place...
TCTCGCCTACTCCGAGACGCAGGAACGAGGCCGACACAAGTCCTGGTGACGCGCGTCCATTCAAGGGCACGAGGACTTTGCGGTCGCGTATAAATTTCTGGCCTTCCGATCCGGGATCTTCTTCGCTTTCTTGCCTTATCGTCCCGCTTCCCCCTCCCCATTCCATCCCATCCCGACATGACACAAGCTACCTCCCCGAGCGATACCTCCCTCCCTCAATACGGCTTTGGCGCTGAGGTCGCCTTTGATGCTCTGATCGAGACTAATCCCTTCCTCTTCCGCGTATACACTCCGAGACAATCTGCACCAACATCCACTTCCACATCCGATGATTCCGATGATTCCTACTTCCTTGCTCAGCGGTTCGAGAACGACCCCCTGGCCTCGTTATCCAAGCCATCGCAGACGACCTACGACGACGTTGCCCATCATATGGACTGGACAACAAAGATGACTTCCCCCTTTGTTTCATCGTCGTTTAGCTTTGCGTGGGCCTTGTGGGAAGCTGTACGAAGATACCATGGCAACATGAAGCACGATGTTGAGATCGCGGTCATCGACGCTCGACTCGTCGCTGACAAAGCCGTAACCGCTATTGAGGTTTTGAGGAAGAGCAAAACCAAAGAGTGAGTCCCCACCCTCTCGATGCGACCGATCGTTCGAGAAACTGATCGAGGAAATCTTTTCAGGCGACACGCAGACCACTGGAAGTGGTATAGATTTGCTGTCGAATCCCAATGCGTTCTCATCCACCATTCTATCCCACGCAAGGCCGTGTATTCCTCCATCCCCCTCTCCAAGCTTCTGGAAAAGCTTCCATCCTACCTTACCACCTCCGAAACCGAGAAATCCTCCCCCTTCGATCGGCTATCTTGGGATTACACGCAAAAGAAGCAGTCGTTCGAATTGTTCTGTAAGGACGCTGCTGAGAAGTTCCTCAAGCTGCCGGTCGAGAAGAGGTTGCGCGATACCACCACCAGCGCGGTCCGACTTTCGCTCTCCTTCCTCCGACCATGGTTACATCGAGTATCTTTGGACGACGTAGATGCTGCCCAAACCGCTCTGACAAACCTCGCCATTGTCGTTGGTCGTTGGCCCGGACAACTCTGGGTCAGGGATCACTCGGAAGTCGCCGAGCTCTGCAAGACCATGGTCGAGATCGTCCTCGAAGAGATGCGCGAGAGCCAGAAAAATCAGAAGGCTGCAGACGTTGAGAAGATGCAGGGCATCGTCGATCACATCCGTCGTCTCTCCGTAGAATGCGAAAAGGAGATCTCCCGCAGGAGACTCCTTGAGGCCGTTACGCCTTTGCCCGATTATTCTGCCACGGTTGACGGGGTCGAAGAAGCGGAGAGAGCAGGCGAGACCGCCGTTCCCCACCCCCCACCCTACGGATTCAGGAAGGCCGACCAGCAGGCGCTCATCGGCAGGGTAACCGCTTCGACTTGGTTCACTGGATTTGTGTTTGGTTCCTTTGTCACGTTGTGTTTGCTCTCCCATCAGCGAAGGGAGCTCTTGTATTGCACATAGACTCGCCCCACCCCGTGTTGTTCTTTTTATTTTTATTTTGGGTTTTTTAGCTATTGGCAGGACCACCATTTGCTATCGCTTGTGCTTTTCTAAATTATCACTCTGTTGTATTTGTCCCTCCCTGCTTTCGGTTGTTTTTGGCGTCATCGTAGACTGTATTTCTAGGTCACTGCGTCATATGGGGTTATGAATTATAGGGCTTATGGAATACATGTAATTATGAACTCCCCTCAAACGTTTGAACTGTTTCTGTCACCCACAGAATGAAGTAAACGAAGTTTCCAGACACGAGGTATTCACAGTGAAGGGTTAGAGTATTCGGACGGGTCACATGCCTTCCAGGTTAGATGTGGCCCCATTATTAAGGAGGGGGGCTTTCGAGAACCCGATTCCAATGGAATCCCCCAGACCACCACATACCAGCGTATCCCGAGTATACTGGTTACTGGAGTTCGGCGGGTCGTACGGGCCAAGTTATGCGTGCGGATCCTGGCGTGTTTCTGAAGGACGTCGTTATCGCTTTCGAAATTTCCTGACTGCAGACTTCTTCTCCCGCCCTCTCGACCTAAATTCCCTGCGTTTTCAAGGCTTAGGCTCTGGGAACCCTTTGGAAAGGTGAAACTACCGAGCCATTGAGGGATACTTCAACGACAAGGTCTCAAACGAACGCGACTCACGATAAACTCTCCTGTCTCAGGAGACATGTATCGATCCTGCCATTCTCTTGCCTCCTGGTTCGCTTGCTGTAGCCCAAGCCGCATTTGATCCACTAAGCCGGGGAGAGGCATTTTGAACACCTCTGCCCTTGGGAAAACGATATAGGTCCAATCTTATACGAGGATGAGGGACGCTATACCCAGTGATTTTAATTACGAGTGCATACCGGGGAGAATCCAGGCCTGGTGGCCCGCAATTGTCTGATCACGGAGGAGGATCTTTGGTCCCTCCGAACCCGGTTTGTTGTTTTCAACCTTGGGGTCCCCAGGTCTGCTCGACTGTTTGGGTTTGCTTTCTGGAAACGGAAACGCGCCTCTGCGGACTATAAGGTCAAGGGCATTGATAATCCTTCTCTTGACCCTGACTCGAACTACGGCGAAACGGTGCACGGTAGCCTTAGGCGTAACTACCACAAGTGACAAGTCTGATCGCTGGGGAGAGAACATGAGTGACACACAGTTCGCGTGAAACAATCAGGCAAGTACCTCCTTCCTAGGATTCTTGGAGAGGATCGGCGAGTCCTCCTGTTCCTTTACCGTAAGCATCTTCTTGGGAATCATCCGGATGTCAAGGCTTGGCATTTGGATGGACGGAAACCGCGTCGCTTTTTGGGGCAACTTCTTCCTCGACTTCTGCTCTTTCGTCTTTTCTGCGAGGGATTCAAGCCTCACAGCTTTAGCAAAGTCATCATCGACCGCTCTCAACTTCTGGCTCCATGTGATATTAAGCTCCAAGTCGCCTGGTGTGCTTCTCCTCGACTGCCAGGCTCAGTTAGCCGTGAACGGGTGGTATAATGTAAAACGTACAATTAAAGGCGGCGTGCCTTCTGGCAACTTGGGAAGTCTAGAGAGGTTCAACGAGTGGTTTCTTGACTGAATCGCCCGGATGTAGCGCGATGACGATGCTCGGAACGGAGGACGGGTCATTGAACTTTCTCACGATTGCTACGTCAATGGTAACCCGAACACTCCCTCTCCTCAGCTATGCAACCACAGTGGGGGTCCACAGCTCACTGCTGCTTTTCACTGCTCTCTTCCTACCCCGCACTTCGCTAGTTATCTTCGACAATACCTCCAACTTCCCTTTCCTGCAACCCGCGTCGTCCCTTGATCGGCCACAGCCCGAGTTCCTTGAGGTTCTGACTGCGAGTCCTCCTTTGACCATCGCGTGGCTATGCGCAGGAGTTTTGTTGATATCGTTTTCGTGGGGCGGTAGAATCCGACGTCAGGCCTATGAACAGCACAAACCTGTCGATAGGACTGATTTTGAGGCCAAGGGGGAAGAAATTGAATGGCAGAAGCAGGGCGCTATAGTACGCCCGCAATTGTTCCTACATCCCTCCTCGGTGTCTCAAATCCCTTCAGAATCTGCACAAGTCGCTCATTTCAACTCTTCCGGTTGCCGCCATATTCCACGTAATCATCGTGCTCTTTGGTGCCCCAATCACGAGGTATGCCTCACCCTCCTGTCGACATGTACAACCACCCACCAAAACTTGCAGCTACCACCTTCAGACCTTTCTTCTCGCACTTCTCTTATCCCTTCTTATATACTTCCCCACTGCCTATGTCCTTGGGTCACCGTCGATCGCGATGTTCGAGGGTGGACACGCTGACGTCGTGCTGAGGTTCACATGGGTCAGGATATTTGCCGAGTTCAAGTGGGTTCACGTCGCCCTCTCTTCTCTGAATCGGCTAACCCGGGTTAGACCACGAACAGACACCGAGCGGGCTCTCCTGTATCCCGTCGTTGGCACTATGATTGGTGCATGGTGCGGAGTGATTCCAATCGGATTGGACTGGGACAGACCCTGGCAGGTATGTACCCCACCCTCCGTCTCTTCGGTCTCCAACTGTTTCTACAGGCGTGGCCATTGACCCCCGCATATGGTGCGATATTTGGGCACGTATTCGGCTCACTCATGGCGTTCTTTGTTTCCTCTGTCTACCTTCTGGCCCAAGCCAATATACAAGCGATCTTGGAGCTGCAAAAAAATGCAAAAGAGCCCGAAGTGTCGAAAACCAAAGTGGGAAAAGGCAAGGCAAAGAAGAAGATACAATAGCCAAATATATTCCACATTAATGGTCCCGTCATTTCTCTACCATGCTCGAGAGTATACTCCTCAGCACATTCGGGATATCAGCAGTATTCTGTACCCGGAAAAAAGTTTTTGGGAACTTCTGGGTGAGCCTGTGACGTACTCAGCAATAAACAACGAGAAGAAGGGAAATATAAGACATACTGAGCGACCTCTAAGCCGTCACCCAGGCAAACAACGGCGTTGTTAACCCGAGGGAACTTCCCCATGGCTCGCGTGATATACTCCGGGGTGATGTTATACCGCCCAAAGTTAGCGTCAGTAACCGTGATCACGAACCAATCGTCTGAAAACCGAGTGTCAGTCTTATCGCCAACACCCCGAATGGTGGAACGCATACCTGCATCGAATTTTGCGACCTCCTGAGAAGCCTTCTCAATTGCTTCGACTGTGTAATCTCCAGCAAAAGTATATTGTGGAATCATGTCCATCTTCTCAACAGTCTCCACACGGTCCTTGAGCTCCAGAGAGGTTTGGTGGGTTTCGACGAGGGGAATCTCTGGCGAATCACCCGACTACAAAAAACACCCCATCAGTCAGGCGTGTGAATGCGCTTTTTCTGTGGCCCTCACACGACCGTAGACCCATTAGAGTGGTGAGCCCGGTCCATCACTTTGAACCGCTCTTTTACTCACATCCCAGACATATTTATCCTTCCTATCCAACTTGGCAAACGACTCCATAAGCATCACCGCTGTCTCTTGAGATCGCAGGAGACGACCATCATGCTGAAAACGGTACATCGACGCGCTCAAGTCGAACAAGATCCTAATCCTCTTCGGTCTGTAGCTCCATCAGTCGAAATCACGGCCGCAAAAGACAGAACGCACTTTATCTGAGGACGTCCCGGGTCAGGCTCGGCCATCCCTCTCCTCTTATAGATCGAGGTCTCTCCTGTGAGACCGTCAGTGAGTCTGCCGAAATCAAGCTCTCCGTCAGTTTGACGTTTGATCCAAACTCGCTCTTCTTCCTTCGCCGCGAGGTCTGAACATGTCGTAGTAATGAGTATGGATCGACTCGGGGTATATAACACGTACTTTCGAGGAGGTCGTGAAGCTGGGCGACATGAGATTGAACGGATGACAAGAGTCGGTCATACGTTGCAGCTTCACTCGCACTCAAGCCCAACTCCTCAAGCCTACGAGCGAGCTCCTCCCGGGCCATCCGCCTGGCGTTTTCTTTGATATGTTCCGGGACATCTTCCTTCAGCAAATCTGGAATTTGCTTTATCTCTTGGTTCGTGAACAGCCTTTTATAGCCACCTCGACCCCCGAGGCCCGCGGTATCCCTTCCCCCGGTCTGTGTATGGGAATGAGCCGATACAACCACAGGAAATTTTGAGGGAACACACCCCACCAGCCCATTGATTTCCCCCCTGATGTGGTTCATTCTTCGGATCGTCCTTCCCATGTTTCGGTTCACTCAGTGAGGTATCACCTGTCGGCTCAAACTTGACATCTCTAGGTGTCTTAGCCGCTGCAGCTCGAGCAGCCTCGAGTCCAACATTCTCCACAGCCAACCTAAAAAGAGGTTAGTACGGGTCACCCCATGTAATCACCGGTAGAGAGTACGGACCCGTGACGTTCCAGAATCACACCCAACCTCTGTACCGTTTCTCTTCGATACACATCAAAATCGAACGTATTCCGTAAGGCAGTTTCGAGCGAGTCATCAGGATATGTGTTCAAATGACGAACGATATTGATCAACTCTGGGCATGATCTCGTTCGTCAATGCTACTTCACCGGGAGAACTGCACGCACCTCGCAAAGAATAAGGGTAGGCCAAATTTCCGGTGTTGTAATCCTCCCGAAGGTCCTGGAATGCCGCAACGAGGCGAGAAAGTGTATCTTTGTTGAGGTCTGGTGCGAGTTGTGCAAGCAGCTTCCTCTCAGACTCGGCGTCTGGGTTCGTGATGGAATGGCTTCGAGGAACACGATCAAATTAATGGCGACTGGGTTGTTCGAGTAACACACCAGCTGAAATTATCACCGAGCACCTGCAAGAAGTGGTTCCCAAGGAAAGCTGCAGGCAACTCGTTCAGACCTCATCGCATGCTAATGAATCAATCGCCACTCACGATATCCAGGTCGGTTAGCCAACAATATTAACCTAAAATTCGGGTGAACCACGATATCGTTCTCCCTTTCCCTCTGGAACCTGATCCTACGTCCATCGGCAAGGCTCATCTCACCGTGCCCAGCAAGACCCCTGAACACTGCGACAACATGTTCCGGGGCTTTGTCTGCCTCATCTATGACTATCACCCGTCCCAATGAAACTGCACGAAGGAGCGGTGAGTCCTCGTATTTGATCACCCCGTTGTGCAGCGAGGTTTGGAACATGAGCTGATTAACGGTTGAGTCCCTGTGGAGTTGAATATATTCCCGTGGCCGACCGAGGATCTGATAACGTTCAGCACTCAAAAAGTCGCGAGATGACGAAACATATAACCTGGCATAACCTGTCAATCAGCTTGTTCTTCCCAACACCCTATAGATAGTAAGTCATGAATCAGAAGGTCATACAGATTGAGTTAGGATTTAAGCCACCTGATTTCCGAGCAACACCAAATGTTCGCCCAAGAGCTCCAAATCCACTGCGAGGTCTCTCATCAGTCCCGTTTGCAAGCTGTTTTCATAAAAGTGATCCATGTGTGGGACGTGGACCGCTGCCCCTTCCTTGTCTTCGTCAGGGTTGAACCTTGGAATGAACGTGGCGTGGTGGTTAAGACCATCGGGGAAGGTCACACCCTCACTCGAGACAATGGGGGAAGGGTTCAGCTGCAGGCTGGGTCAGTGATCCATATGCAGAAATCAGGAGGCCAACAAATACCGCAGAAGGTCCTGGAGCGATATTGCACTCTTCCAACAAAGCCTCCAAAGCAGCCCTCTCTGTCGTGGGTAGAAATTCCGCCAAAATGGACCTATTAATGAGTGAATACAACTCATCACAGCTTCTGTCGCCATTCTGCGAGGCCATCGCCATCCTCCTAGCGATCCGTTTGATTGCTCGCGTCCCGAATTTCCTGTTCTTCTGAACGGAATCTGATGCAAGAGTGTTCCTATACTTCCCCGTGAATGCCAACAACCGTTCGACGATCTCCGCAGGGCATCCGGTGGAAAGCACTACCTTCCGCTCTTCTTCTTTATTCATCGGCTGAGAAGGGAGAGTAAAGAACATGTTCGCGTGTTCGTGCGTGAGCCAGTCTTTGGGCGGGATGGCTTTTGACGCGGTGACAATGATGCGGAAAGACGGGTGACAGATGGTGAGGTCATCAGGCAATCCCTGGATCCCAACGTTAGCCAGCGCAGACGTGTCGACTCTTCCAAAATACCTCTCCGGGATCAATCTCTGAAACGAGCCTCTTTGTCTCCCATAGTTCAATCTCTCTATCCTGAACCAGCCTCGCAAGCGAACCGGCAGTGGGGCCCACAACATCAAACCCGCTTAGATGGACCAGCCTACCATTCCAAGCGCCTTCTATTAGGGGGCTAAACCGTTTTGCGTCAATACTGACGCAGAAATGCTCAGGTAAATTTAAAAAGGAGGTTCACCTCGGTTCCCAAGTCGTAGAGCCATCATTTTCTATTTTTCGTCTCATCACTATCTCACGTCCCCCGAGTTCCTTGTACATATGAACGGTTTCCACTTCGTACCCGAGCAGCGAGGCGAAGACCGCAATAAGCGTAGAGGTGGAACAAGAGGCGGTCGAGGGCAGTGCTGGGGGAATGTAAGATATGTCCCATCCCAAAGCGTGGGCTTGTAGGAACGCAGATAAGAGCGCTTTGAACCGGGGAGAAGCGAATTTCGAATCCAGGTTAAAGGGCCGCAGTGGTCTCGGGCCAGCGGGAGCTTGAACGATGTATTGCGTGCCATCGGGGCTAACGAAGGTAATCTTGACGGTCTTTGCATCTACCCGTGCAATCGCAGTTGCTGAATATCCCAGCAGTCCTGTCGCGTCTTCCGGGCTGCCCATATGGGGGTTTCCAAGGGTACCAATACCCGCTTCTTCAGTCTGTCGCGATAGCAGTGCCCAGGTCACAAACGGGGTATACACCAACGCTGGGTGTATTGTCAATACCAAAACCGCCAACTGGTTCGGTGAGAGCATCCCCGGTGGAGAGAACATGGTGCATAATGCCGAAAGTTTCCCCAATGCTGTCTGTGGGAATTGTGGTAACGTTGACGTAGAGATCGCCCCGAGAGGTCCAGCAGCCTCGCTAGCGAACTGAATCGAGAGGATTATCTCCCTGAGCTTGGTGTAGAGCAGCGGCCACTCTCGTCCTGGGGCATGTGGAGTTTCCAAAGCGGTCAAGGAACCGACTGGGTCTATGAATCGAGCCTGGAATCTGCTTCGGAACGGGGGGTCTAGAGGATAACCTGGATATGGAGGGACCGGAGCTGCGATGGCCACGACCCGGAAATTCTTATGAGCGGGTATAAATAATTTGTCCTTGTCTGCACCCTTGTCTAATAATTCGTAGCGATGGGAATGGATTATATGCGTTCCGTCGTCGAGGTTCCTGTGACCGGTCAGATCAGGCGAGAGGTAAGGGGTGGCAATCGAACTCTCACATCTCTCGGTTCTCTAATAAGTTGTTCAATACCTGGTTGTTGCTGTTAGTACCAAGTCTCGTTTGCTGTCAGATATTCGGGTACCCACAGGCATAATTCCTCGTTCCGCTCTCTCAATCCCCTCGAGAATCAAGATTCTGCCGTGCTTGACGGCACGAACAGCAGCACTATCGATGTACCCAAGTGTACCACCTTTCCTTATTTCCCTGCCCTGCTTGAGTTCCGTTTCACCGACGTCCCGATGTAATGCAATATATTCGTACTCGGAATTGATCATCCTGTACGCGGTCAGCCCACAAAAAACGGTTCACTTGTATGTCCACACACCGACAGAAGGTCATCACAAGCCGCCTCGCATACGGTCCTGGCTGAGACAGCAAAAAGACATCTTGCCCCAGGAGGAACTTCTGCAGCATGAAGTATAACCCATCGTAATTAAACCCGTCTCTCACGTCCAGATACGCAGAGGTGTCGCAATGTGGGAGACGTGTAGGATCTAAAGAAGCCGGTACTTCATAAGATATTCCTCCGAGCTCCAGCGTGCCGATAATCCGCGGGAATCCGGAGGGAGAGAGCTCAGAGAGCAACTTCTTCAGGCGTGTGTGCGGTGAGGACATGACTTGACAGCAGATCCACGCCGGAGTCCCAGAGCCTAGCAGTCAGGCGCAGCGGTGAACCTAAAGACAGATATCCAGGCAAAAAATCTGCGGTGTGGGGATGACAGACGGGGAAGGGTGAATTTCATGTGCATCGCAGCGCTAGGTGAAACGGTACCCGACAACCGGGGCGGGTGAGATGCGATGCAATTTGTAATCATTTGTGTACGGACTACAAAAGATAACAAACGCTTTGTAGTCTGACTAGCCGAGAGCACTCCCACGGTAACGCCCATCCTAACTCCAACGCTACGTTCCATTCCGTTCTGCCCCTCACCCCGTGCACGTTCACCACCATGTCCGACTCTGATGACGATTTCTCCGACGAACTTCTCGAACTTGCCGGCGCCGGTGACGCCCCTGAGAAAAAACGCAAAAAGCGCCAAGGCTCCTCGGGTAAATCGTCGAAACGAAGAAAGCCAGAGTGAGTATGTTGTGCGCCACAACGCGTGGAACGGTGACAGAGTTCAAGTATTCACCTTCACTCCACCTACAATCTGCTTTTGCTCCGGATACTCCATTTGGCATATTTTGTTGGACGTTTGGCAGTGCGGACACGGGTGAGGAAGGACCGGAAAGCGAGGATGGTCAAGATTCGAACCCGTACCCGTTAGAAGGCAAATACATGGACGAAGTTGACAGACAGAAGTACGCGTTTTCACCTTGACATACGTGCTACTATGACCAACGGCTAAACCATCTTTGAGGTTGCTCGCAATGCCCGAGATTGAACGTGAGGGTATCCTCGAACAGCGGCTAGAGGAGATGCAGCGCTTCCAAGATGCACGAAACCTGGATCAGATGGTCAAGGCCCAGAAAGGGGGCGAGGCAGATGCCTCCAAAGTTCCAAAACGTGTGCATTCACGCATGAGCGCTGAATCTCAGTAACTTACAAATAAGCAACACAGGATCCCAGGCTGCGCGTGGCTGGAACAAGGAGAAGTCTCAGAAGCTTGACGAGTACAGGGCAAAACGCTTGGCAAAGGGTGAAAAAAAGAAGGCAGGCTGCCACGTTCTCGGCGAGTTCTGTGTCGTTGACAGCTACCCCAGCACAAGACCAACTCTCCGAAACGTGAAAGGTCGTCTTCCCCGATGGAGATGGAGACGGAGAGTGAAGAGGAAGAAGATGGTCAGATCAGCAAGCTCGAAGAACAAGAAGAACGCGAAAGGCAACTCTACGGCCAGCCCGCAGCAGCTGATGAGACCGTTACTTGCGAGGACCTTTGCAAGTGTCAGATTACCCGTACAACCCTGGTCAAGCACTATGCTGCGCCTTGGTTTGCAGATTTCTGCAAAGGTACTGATTCTAGTCCTCTTACCCTTATGGCATTGTGACAGACGCACCATGAACAGGGGCTTGGGTGAGATACTGCATAGGGATCTACAACGGCCAATCAATCTATCGCATCTGCGAGATTGTTGACCTTGTGGACACCCCCAAAGTCTACAAGGTGGACGAGCAGAACTTCAACCAGAACTTCACCCTGAAACATGGGAGCTCCTCGAAGGAATGGCCCATGGATCGGACGTCTAATAGCTCTTTTGAATCGGTACGCTCTCAACCCCCGCATGTGGGTAGTTGTTCACTTATGTGTCCAGAGTGAATTCGAGTGGTTGATCAAATCGACGGAACACGACAAGGTTAAACTCCCGACGAAAAAGGAGTTGAATAAGAAGGTGGAGGAGATGACAAGACTAAGCACGGCGATTATTACCGAGGTACACCTTCCACGAGTTCCCACCCCTAGATCCGTAGGCTTATATGAATTACAGAGTGACATCAGTGCAATGCTTGCCCGCAAGCAAATGATGTCCAGCAAGCAGTCTGCTGTCAGCGTGCGCATGGAGAAATCTCGTCTCACACAAGCAAGGACCTTGGCGCTTCGTCGCCAAGACTTGGCTGAGGTTCGGTCGATAGACGCTCAGCTTGCGAAGCTCAACGCGGCCAACCCGGAAGTGGAGCGCGAAGCCACGACCACCGATATTATGGCCAAAGTGAACGAAAGGAACCGGAAGGCAAACCTAGAGGCGACGCGGAAGGCAGAGCAGATGGAAGCGGAGAGGAGGAAGAGGGAGAGGAAATTGGCTGCGGCCGCAAGAGCGAGCAACTCGCCTGCACCATCGGCTCTGACCGCTCTAAAGATTGTTGATTCAAGGTATGCAATGGCTGTCGTGCTCCCCGAGACTACACGCTTAACATATTTGCTAGACCTGTTACACCGGGCTTCAATGGCGTAAAGCCAGAGAGCGTTGTGGCTGCTTCGGCTGTTCATGACGCAACTGATAGTTTCGAAGCATCTATTGCCGATGTAGAGATAGACCTCGGCGACTTTTAGTGTCTGAACCGGGACGACAGAGGGGTCCGGTTGTGTTTCTTGCTTTGCATGTTTGTACTTGATCTGACGCGTCGTACGCGCACACAACAATGGATTTTATTCGGGCCTGCATCAATGTCGTATTTTTCTCAGTCAGTTGTATCCATAGCTCCAGAACTTTGTAATTTTAGAGCGTATTTCAATCCCTACAATAGATCGCGTCAATCCATCACTCCTTCCAGATCAGAAATCTTCGTTGTCGTCGGGGGAGATGCCTTGATCTCACTCAGGGCGAATGCCTGGCATTGCTTCCCGTCCTTGTCCTCCGTCGCCGAGGCGCCGGCACGGCCGGCCGGCCCTACGCCAAGCGAGGCCGTTCTCGGGGGCCGCAGCCTGAGGTTGACATGAATTCTGGCATGATTCCTCGTGGTGTTTCGCAGAGGATTCATGCGTGTGCTGTCACGTCCAACGAGTTGCTTTTAAGCGGCAACCCCTTCGATTCAACTTTCGACGGTTCAGTCTCCCCCTCTCTACCCAGGGCAACCTCATATACCCCCGTCCCTCCTGTTCACGACACGTACAGACTATCTTTCTCTCTCTCGCATAGATCGGCATGTTACTACCGACGCTCTCCAAACCAAGCCTAGCTTGTGGGGCTCTGCTGCTCGTTCTGGGAGCCCTCCCCACAGCTGTCCACTCTTTGACAAGCTACGCTAACGATTTTGTCGACCCGGATTACATCGTCGCAAAGCAGTTCCCCGCGAACACCGTAGTTGCCCAGAGGACCATCGTCCAGTGGGCTGACGAGTATGCGACTTTGGGACCTTGGAGTACGTATTTGACTCCCTAGGACGTTTTCCCCGAGAATTTTCGCAGTGCTGACATTTGAACTGCCAGGTGTGATGAACAAGAGTGTCGTTCCACCAACGGGAGACAAGCACACGTACATGAGTTGGTCGCCGTACTGGTGGCCGGACTGTTCAGACGCGGGAAATACCACCGCGCTCACCGAGGAACAAAGTGAGCCTGTACCGCCCGTCCGACCGATTGCACAACTTCTGACGCCTCTATAGTCTACACTCAGTGCACATACTTCCAACGTGACGGTGAATTCAACCCAGACGTCAGGTTGGTCAACGATACAGGGGACTTCCAGACCATGTCCGATGCCATCCTATACAACTCTCTTGCCTGGGTCATCAGTGACTCCGACGTCTATATGAACAACGC
>Ga0307515_10017336_pt1 | contig 13124 bp, 12 predicted proteins | sample 17_EM_MG_FD_194513 | JGI IMG/M metagenome (GOLD analysis project Ga0307515, IMG submission 194513) | Populus trichocarpa ectomycorrhiza microbial communities from riparian zone in the Pacific Northwest, United States - 17_EM | ecosystem: Host-associated > Plants > Roots > Unclassified | place...
ATCTTGTGGTGATGCAGAGGATTCCAAATCTCTTTTTGCTGTATTATTTTACTCGGAGTAGAGCCTCCTCCGACAGGGGACATGGGCGGCGTCAACAAGTTTTCTGTGTTAAAGTTATACAGAAAGACAAGGCTACTTGTTCCTCTGATGTTTTCCTTTGCTGTAATTTTTGACGAATATTTTTTGAGATTAGCAGTGTAAAAAAAAATAAATTAAAATATTAATATTCATTAGAGAATATTTAAAAAAATAACATGCCTAATTTATGACTCATATAAATAAATAAAAAATTCACATAACATTTATTAAAATTAAACTAAATTTATAATTCTTATAATGTTAACGTATATAGTCTAACTATATCTAAAAATTATCTTGACTCGTGAACGGACCTCAAAATGCACTATCCTATCTTGTCTATCTCGAAAACGAGCTTGTAACGCCCATGTAGGAATCAACATCAAAATCATCATAGCTCATAGATGGGCTTGAAATGCTCAAGGACAAGTCTGGATCACTCGTGGACAAACATGCCTCCCTAACTACATGTCCTTGTTTCGACTAACAAATCGCAGATGAGCCATGCAACTTGCCAGGGATTATTTTTTTCAACCATTAAGCTTTAGGTATATTGGCCTGCGTTATATTGTAGGCTTGATCAATTCTTTAACATGAAAAAGGAAGGCATTGCTAATGTGTTTTCTATCAGGAAAAAAAAATTTAAATCGTGTAGAGATTAACCTTACATGAACCGATCGACTTCGTGAGTCCAAAAATAATTTGGACGACCAGAAAAAACGACAACAAAAATAAATGTTTGTAAAATTAAGCACCAACAAAAATAGTAAGATGTTTATTTGAGATTGCAAAATTAAACACCAACAAGATGTTTATTAAGGCCTACAATGTTTAGGCCTTAATAAAAAAAGAGTTGAGATGTGCAAGTCTATCAACCCATTTCGCACGCCTAGGCCTTTATTACTTTATTTTTTAAAAAGATAGGTGACATATTGTTTTCACTAGCTTGTTTTGAAGGGAAAAAACAGCAAGCGACTTAGATTTTCATGGTCAAGAGGTCACAAAAAAAGTCATGATAGGGGTGTTTTACACCTAGATATTAATTTTCAACCTTTTTAACCTAAAAATACCTAAAAAAACACCATAAAACCTAAACAAACTTATTTATACTTTTAAACAATCCAAAAACAAGGAATTTCAAAAACTTTTCGAGATTATATATACTCTCTTGGGCAATTTAAAGGTGAAAAAAGACCCAGTAAAAATCTTTTCATTAAATAAAACTCGTTGACATTAAAATCAATTATTTCGATGGCTGAAATCAGTGTTAACATATAATTTTCTCTCTCTACCCTCTAAAATTTAGTGACTTTTTTAATTCCTAACTATAAAATAATCCAATCAAGGAGAAAAAAAAAAGATCAATGATCAAAATTATATATAAAAAAGGAAAAATAGCACTGTGAATTCTTGCAGAAAATGTCCACGAGTTTTAGTTTATTTTGTGATTTGTAATGTAATATGCATTAGTTTTCAAAAAAAATTAGTACTTAAAAAAAAAGACTTTTGTTTCATTTGTAGCAAAATGTCTGCGACATAAACTGGTCCGATTTATTTTTTTCTCTCTAAAATAGGCACGAAGGAAATTATTTTTTTTTCCAAGCTCGGGTATTGTTTTCTTTTGTTATGACCGGGATGTGTTCTTGTATTAATCTATGTGCATTAAAATAAAGTTTATTTCATGAATTGCGTCTAAAATTATTCACCACATTAAATTAAATATGAATATATACTTGGGGATGCAATTTATATATTGTAAAAAAGACTATAAGAAAAACCAAATTGATGCAATTTTGGTTAAAAAACATTTGAAACTCAATCACATACTAATTGACCTCTATCAAATATAGAATATGACTAGGCACACAAGATGTTTCATTGGACCAATAATATATGTGAGTTATCGTATTTTTTTAATAAAATATAAAATAAAATAATTATTTTTGATATCAGCATATCAAATATAAAATATCATGTTTATATCATCACAATCTTGTTTGTGTGCTATAATCAGCATGTACTCGAATAAAAACATTAATATATTTCGTATCCATAAAATATTTAACAAAGATTTTATATAATTTTTATAGACTTTGTGTTTTTCCAACTTGGTATCAACTTGTATTTTTTTTATTAATTAAAAACGAATTTAGAAAATTTCTATCCCAAAACTAAAATCAAAAGGTAATAATCTTTTTAGAAGAAAGAATATGAAATATTTTATTCCCTGATGCCTATTGAATTTAAAATTTTAATTATTCTTGATTTTTTTAAGAGTATTTCTATATCATTTGTTTTTTTTTAAAATTTTATTAAGAAACATGCCTTAATTGAACAACAATAAAGAATAAAATAATTCATAGGTGAACTCTTATATTATAATAATTTTAACTATCTTGTGTTCAGTATAATAATTTCAAGGAGAAAAACAATATTATGGAAATCATAATGAAAATAATATCTCATTGTTATTTCCCTAATAACATAGGATTGGAAAAGAAAAGACTAAATCATAATAAATCTAAAAATATAGGGGTGATATTTATAATTTATGAAACTGAAAATACTAAATAATTACTTATATGCAACTATAGGGACCAAGTTATAGTTTGCTCATACCTATTTCCCACCCTTCTCTCATTATCTCCCTATATATGTGTCGTCGTTAGCAAATAACCACAGCAAAACACATCATAGAAATCTTCAAACCCCAAAAGCTAAGGCCTCTGGAGACAGACGGGGGCTTCTCTAAACTACACCCGCCGTAAAAAATATCAAAAACCCACCACTCTATAGATCCTTTTATTCTGGTACTGTTCAAAGATTTTATATTTTTTTCAGATATCTCCTTTTTTTTATCGGGGTGTAATCTCACCTACCTGTCAATTTAATACTGTTTTTTTAAAGAAATAATTCATAAAGTTTGATTCGTTTTTTTTTTTTTGTGTGTTTTTAGGCAGAATCAATTGAGAATGGAGAGGGAGTTGGTGGAGTTATTTGATAAAGCAAAGAAAGCTGCAGATGCTTCTCTCAATGACGACACGTCGTCTAGTGGACCGGAGGTGTCTCGGTGTGTTGATTCGTTGAAACAGCTCAGGAAGTTTAAAGTTACCAGTGAAATTCTGGTTTCCACTCAGGTAATTAATGAAGGGTCTCTTATTTTTTTATTTACTTGATTTAACTTTAGTTTTTTTTTTTGTTTATTTTGTGTAAAACGAGTTAAAATCTTGTTTTTTTGGGTGTGTAATCGATGTTAGATTGTGACTTTAGTTGTTAATTAAGTGATTAAGCATGGAATTGATTGGACTGGACGGAGTTTGATTTAATTTAAGAATTTGATTAGAGTTGTGAAATTAGGGTTTGGACGTGGTTATGGATGATTTATTGGATTATAGAATCTGGGGGTGTTTTACTTATTTATTTATTTTTTTGTGATAGATTAGTGAAAGAGAAAAAAGTATTTAACTTTTATTTCGAGCAAGGAATTAGATCTCGATTTTTTTTTCTTTGTTGCTTTTTGGTGTAATTTGAATTAACCTTGAATGGGTTGAAATATGAAAAGTCTTACAAGGATTATGGATTGAAATCTTGTTAGTTTCATCTGGAACCAATGTTGCCTCTTACACTGTATATGTTCAACCCCAGCAATATTATTGTGTCACATACCTTCAATTGTTGATGCAATATGTAAAAAAAAGCTTAGTGGTGCTGTGCTTGATGTCTCTCTGGAATCATAAGTTTCATGAATCAATGGATTATCTTAATTTGCATGATGTTGGCTTTCATTCCCTTGATTTCAGTTTATTGGTTGGTGGTTGGTAGCCAAGAGTTGAGTTGCTTTTGCAGGATAGAGATTGTGTGGCTGTTTGATGGACTGAATTTTGTGTAGCATTACCAAGTGATGCTAAGGATTTTTTGTAAAGCATGTGTGGTGCCTTGTGTGAATATTGAATCATGCTGCAATGTTATCTTTTGCTTGCCTAATTGTGTTGTTCCAGTGATTTTACTTTGGAAAAGTAGGTGTCTACTTTGGTGTCAAATGGTGGTGGATCTAGTTGTAGATAATCCATGAAAATCCACCTTATAAACAATGCTAGTGGAAATTATATGCCATTATATTTGAATTCAGTTTTTGGTACTTTCCCAGCTCAATATGATTTGCTATCTTCATTCACTGTAATTGCTCTATCAAGTTTTGTTAGACTACTCAGGTAATGTTTTGTGTCTATCTCCTGTTTTTGTTTATTTGTGGGTTTAAATTTTAGGTTTTTTTTAATATATTATAGAAAGGAGTTCATTTTCTATACTTTTTGGGTCCAATTGATATTAGTATGTCATGCTAAGTGCCAAGTGTTGTTAATCAAGTAATTAAGTATGGAATGGAGTGAGATAGATTCTGTGGAGACTCAGTGAGATGTTTGGGCTGTTTGCCCTTTAACCATACATACTCAACTCAAGCAATATTGTGTAACATGTATTTGTTGTTGCAATGCATGAAAAGAGTGCAGTTGCATGTTAATGGTCTATCTATAGCAATCAATTCCATGAGTTTATGAAGTATCTTCCAACCTGATTTCTGCATTCTTTCGCAACTTTTTGCCCCTTTTTCCATGTTGTACAACAGGCAGCCAAAAATTGAATTGAAGTAGTTAATCTAGTTATTATATGGTTGTTTTGTTGGATGGAGAGATATTTGTAGTACTCAAGTGTAATATTGGTTGTTCTGGGATTGGATATTGAAATGGTTACATAGTTCCTTTGATGCATTACTTGCACATCAAATCATGTTGAATTGTCGTATCTTTTGGACCTACTTTGGTTGTTCACTATCTTTACTTTGGCAAAGTGGACATCGGGTGTGATATCTATTAGAAATGGATCTTGCATGTATACAGTCCATGTAGATGTAGACTAGAAAACAATGTCAATGAGTGCTAGATGCCATTTTATTTGACCTCTTAATATAGGTTTTTTTCTTTTTTTTGTTGCTTTACAATTATGTTTCTGAAGCTCGTATGTTTTTGGTTCATTTCCAACTGACTTGTACTCTGCTTTCTTGTCCTGCAATTGCTTTACTTTTCAAGTTTTGTTTTTGTTAACCTTAAACTTGTGATTGAAGTGGCTATGTTGGTATGCTTGATGGACTGCCTATGACATTGTGCCTCTCTATGTATATCTCAGGTTGGGAAAAAACTTCGACCCCTTGCAAAGCATCCTAAGGATAAAATCCGAGCTGTGGCCTCTGACTTGCTTGAGACGTGGAAAAAGATAGTCATTGATGAGACTATGAGAAAGAAAAATGGTAGCATTGACAATAATAGTTCAGTAACAGCTGAGGTATCAAAATCAGCGACTGTCAAAGTTGAGAAGCTTCAAAAGACTAGTATGGTAAAGGTTTCAACCTCAGAAACTGTCAAAGTTGAGAAAATGGATCAGGATAAGACTGTCAAGGTTGCGCAGACATGCAAGGAGGAAATCCAGACTTCAAGTGTGAAGAAACCATCACAAGCACCTACTGGTCCACCAAAGCTGAAGACACTGGTTAAATGCAATGATGCTTTACGCGACAAAATTCGTGAACTTCTTGCAGAGGCTTTGTCCAAAGTTGCCAGTGAAGCTGATGAGGACATTAGGGATGAAGTAGAGGCATGTGACCCAATCCGAGTTGCTGTCTCAGTAGAATCTGCGATGTTTGAAAAGCTGGGTCGGTCAAATGGTGCTCAAAAAATGAAGTACAGATCCATAATGTTCAACATCAAGGACCAAAACAACCCGGATTTGAGGAGAAAAGTTCTTCTTGGACAGGTTCAACCACAGAGGCTTGTTACAATGCCCCCTGAAGAAATGGCGAGTGAACAACGGAAACGTGAGAATAACCAAATTAAAGAGAAAGCATTGTTTGATTGTGAACGTGGTGGTCAAGCGGAAGCCACAACTGATCAGTTTAAGTGTGGTCGTTGTGGACAGCGCAAGTGCACTTACTATCAGATGCAGACCAGGAGTGCGGATGAACCTATGACAACTTATGTGACATGTGTAAACTGTAACAACCACTGGAAGTTCTGCTAATCTGATCTTAGGTAGGACTGCTCTTCTGTAGAACAGGTATGGAGCTGGTTATCTGGGAAGCTCCTGTTTATAACTGAGTCATCATTTCAGTTTGTTGTCTTAGGTATTTGGCAGTGTATTTCATTCATTTCCATTTCTGTAGCCTGCAGGAACATTTTGTTTTGAGGTCTGTCCGGGCTTCTGGTCTTGTCATTTGATGACTTTAGCCAGACCTGAGATTGGAACATTCTGGTTAACTCAACTTATTATTTTAGTGTAATTTTATTTGTTGTTTTACAATTGAAGCTTTGCTTACTTTTATTTACTTTTCCTTTGGATAAAAACGAAAGGCCTAGACCTAGATGACATTATACAAGGATATGATGAAAGGCTGCTACTATATCCGTTCTTCGTTAACGCGCTAGTCCCCACTTGTGCATCTGTTTTCCCTCACCGTCGCCTCCTATTTCTATTCGCTTGCAGAAGTTTTGCTGAATGTGCTCATGGGTTTTTTACGACAAGCCTGCTGGCAGTGCCATGCAGAGTCCCTCCCCAAGCAGTCTCAGATTTTATGACAGAACTGCGATAGTGTGAGATTTTAAAAACTTCCAGGAGCGTATAAAAAATAGAGATTTTCATAGTGCTCAACATGTTAAAAGATCATTAATTATCAAGATTTATAGTAGATGACATAAAAACCAGGCAACAGTGTCTCCTCTGCATGTACTTTCCCAGTCACATTCCTAATGTTTTTCCTCTTTTTTCTTAAAGCTAATCCTGTGCCACTAACAGTAGCTGGAAAATTCTTCATCCATTTACCTATCTTTTGAACATTTTCTTGATTGCTTTTTCTGGGATGTAAAAGGAGTTGCGCCATGCATGCAGTAGGCTATCATCACCATATTGGGGGTTTGCGATACAATAATTGCAGGCATGATAGGTGCAACTGCTGCTGCTAAAGCTTTTACAGGCAGACCATGAAACACACCAAGAGTCGCAACCAAAATATTTTGCTGGATAACTTCGAGTGCAATACCTGAAAAACCCTCAAGCTTTCCAAACAATTTTGTTAAGCAGACTGCATAACCAGAAGCAGAAGCAAAAGCCGCACAATAAAACTTGCTGTCGTTGTTAGTAAGGTGAGCTGACAAATCATGAACCCTTAACACAACCAAAATCATTTTGCCATGTCATTCTCGATGTTCTTGAGATGAATTCCCTGAACATGCTTGCGTGCCGCAGGTTACATAGCACTAGGATATCAAGTATAAAAGGAATCGACAAATGCAAACAACGCACACAGAGTTCAACTTATTATAGTATCTCGAGGAAAATAGATCATTAGAAATTTGATTTCCTTGTTACAATGCTTAAAGATGAGGTAGAAAATCCTGAACAGTTTTGAACAGGTCAGGGGAATCCAAGTCCATGCAGCATTTGTTATAATACATTAATAATGGCGCATAAGGATGAGTGACAGAACATTTTTGCTTGCCACAACAATATGAGCAAATATTTCATAGGTGGCTTGTAGGCACAGGACTGCTTCTTAACCACAAACTGTTCTGTTTGGTTAGCACAATACATCAAGCTTCATACAACAAAATTATCTAGCATTGCAGGCATATGGCTATTTTCTTCTTATTCTTGTATCTAGCTTAGCAAGCTCCATGAGAAGCAATTTCTTCAATTTAGTAAGATCATGCCGTCGTGGATGCAGTGGCCCAGCTGGAAACATAAATCTAGTTATATGAAACAACTCCCATATATTGTAGCAATTTCTTTGAAAGAAGGTCTTAATTTGAGAAATATCAAAGTGTAAGTTCTATGATGGTATCTTGAACATAATAAAGCAATTCTAAAACGGATACTAAGTGCAAGGAATTAAATTTCGTGTTAGTTAGGTTTTTTGATTCTCTGAATGACAGGAGCAGGACTTGAAAAAAACTTCAATCCCCCTATTGTAAGAGAGTACTGATGAGCTAAGCACTCATTGCTCAAACAAGTACTAGCATGCATCCACACAAGCAAAGTAGGTGAATTACCTTTTAGTTCCAAAGCTTTCTCTGCAACCTGACTATATTCAACACAGTTTTCACATATAGCCAATCTTGAATATGGGTTGTGAAAAGGAAGAAGACATGTCTCCATGGTCTGTAGAGCGAAAAACTGTAGAGCAAAAACTGCCTAGAATCCTGTTGCAAACCCAAGCCCCATGCCCAGATAGAATTCCATGGCCTGGCTTATTTGCCCATCATTAGTGACATTTTTTGTGCCTTCACCGATCGATGAATGATGAGCTTATTCTTCAGGAAACTTATTCAGAAGTTGTTGCCCACAAATTTGTGGATTCGCCATGAATGAAGTGTTATCAAAGCTTTGGAGTTGAGTGTTCAAGGGAATTTTTCCTGACAAGTTGTTACGTGAGACATTTAGACGCCGGAGGAGATTCTAGTCCCAAGGCTGTTGGAAAGAACAGAGTTGATTTGTAGACAAATCAAGAGATTCTAGTGATTTCAGCAGGCCAATGTTGGGAGGAATCATCCCTGTCCACTGGTTATGTGACAAATTTAGTCCGATCAAGCCTGGGAGGCTTGTAACTCTGTCGGGGATTTCTCCACTCAAGTTATTGCATGAAAGATCAGAATGCTCTTTACTAGCCAAGATTGTTTCCATATTCAAGCTCCTTTCCATTCAAAACAGCAATAATGCTGTCAACATAATATAGTTCGAAATAAGCACCAACGTTAAGAAACCTGCTATGAGAAATGGTGTTGAAGGCGCTCCCATAGTTTGCCACTGCAGAGAAATTACTCAAGCATATGTTGTTATAGGAAAGGTCAGGTCCAATATTAATAGGTAATCTAGATGGAAAAGGTTCAAAGGCATGGTTCCATGAAAGCGATTTGATCTTAGACGAAGAACAATCAACGGTGTAAGATTTTCTCCTATCCATGCTGACATTGTACCAGACAATCTGTTCTCCTCAAGGTCTAGAACTTCCTTTCTTGTACAATTGGTTAAGGAAGGAGGTAATTCTCCAGATAAGTTGTTTTCCAAAACTCAAAGTTTGAAGGTAACCTAGTGACCCAAGTGAGGCAGGGATACTCCCAGAAAAGTTACTGTTTCTCAAATTTAGGATGCCTAATTGCTCCAACTACATCCAGCAATCAGGAAGTCGTCCTGATAGAAAATTATCAGAAAGGTCTCTAAATAATATACCTTTTCAACTCCTCTTGGACATAAGATGGATACTGAAGGTACATGACATCATTGTTAAGGATTCAATCAGGAAAGGTGAAACCTAACTCGAGCTCAAGGTCAAGTTGAATGAATTGAAAGAAACATCCGACTCCTTTAACTTGACTAGGTTTGAAAAGTGGATCACTGAGATTACACCAGTCATGAAATTGCATGATAGATCCAAAACTTCAAGATTGGAAAGTAGCCCAATTCGTTGTGTTAAAACTCCAGTTTAGTTTATTATATCCAAGTTCTAACTCTCTCATCAAAGAACAATTCAGTAGATTCGACAGACCTCCTGTTAGTCTGTTAGAATACAAATATAGATGATCCAAACTATAAAGATTCCCCAAACCTCTCGGAATGTCACCTTCAAGGTCATTCAGAGAAGGATCAAGATGTTTAAGAGAATCCATTGCTATAAATCCATCTGGAATTGGACCTTGTAAGTAGTTCTCACAAAGGTCAAGATATTCAAGACTATTGTTAAGGTTAAACAAACATTGGAAGATGGAAGACTTTTGATAGAAAGATCAATGTCTGCATGTGAAGCAGAGGAGTGATTGGCATGGAAAGGGGTTGAAGGAGGAACAACCAGAGAGAGTTGGCAATAACTTAAATGCAAGCTGAGCGGAGAAGGAAGGCTATTAATTGCTTGGAACCAATCTACTGCCTGACTGAGATTTGAACCGCTCATATCAAGATGCTTCAAAGAAAGAAGATAAGAAAGCCACATAAGACTTTCAGCTTCGAGAAAGTCGGTGTAGCTGAGATCTAGAAAAACCAACCTGGAGAGATTTCCCAACTGACGAGGAATAGCTCCTCTAAATGCACAGTGGGACAACCATAGATACCTCAAATTTTGTAATGAGCCAATGAGCTCGAGGCTGAAGGTTCCCAAAATTTACCCAGGTCTAGGCACCTCAAATGTTGCAGCTCTAGTAATGAAGAGTCTATCTGCCCTCAATTGTTGACGTAGACGTTGGCAAGAGTCTTGTGATGAATGGAAAATAGAAAAAGAAGAATTACAGTGAAAATGATTTAAGTTAATGTTGGGCACAAACCAGTTGGACCTATATATCTTGTCAAGAAAGACCGTTGAGAGAAAAAATCCCATCAACAAAACCTTATTGATGGATTTTAGTAGGATATGAGTTCTGTAATTTATCACATCAAAATTTCGATGGTTGACACTGGTTGCAGATCAATCTGCCTTGGTGTTTCATCTCTTTTGAAGCTTTGCCATTTTTTGTTATCGTAACAAGGAGTCGCATTCATGTCACAGATTGACTTGATACCTCCATAGAAGAGTTTGATGGAATACTGAGAAGTGGCATTAATGCAAAGCATCTTTAGGTTAGTAAAAGTTTCACATTGCCTGGTTATTACTTCCATTGTGCCCATGTCTTGTGACAAAATCATGCACAGTTGCGAGTGAATGCCAGTATACAAGTCCTGAGTGCCATATGTAGCTGGCTTCAACACTGCCTTCTCCACTTTCTTTTGTAGAATTTAGTGTGTTTTTGCTGCTGAAATCCGAAGATTTTCTACAGAATTGCAAATTTCAGTATCCTAGATGCCTAATTTCGTGTCTGTTTTCAGCATTGGTTGCTTCCGCATTAGGCAGCAACACCCCCTCACTAGGCAGCCTATATAATTCTTGTTTTTCTAAAAGAGAAAGAAAGAAGGAAATGATGGCATGTCTCAATCCAGCAGTGTCGGGTCCCAATTTTGAACAGAAAAGGAAAAATAATGAAGCTCTAAAAGTCAAATATAGCGGCTAATCATGATTTCAGAATTCAAGATTCAAACTATTAACTACTATTTTTGCTTTTTCAAAACCATCTTCCAATTCTACAGTGAAGCAGTGTAGAAGTGAAAGAACAGAGAACAAGAAAAACTTGATGATAGAATCCACAAAACCAAAAACCACAAATCAAAACACAATTACAGTCGAGAAAAATCCTCACTTCACAGCAACAAGTTGAGACGAAACAGAATTTGCTGAACCCCAACTTGAACTTGGACTCTGCATTGCATTGTCTCCCACTGATTCCTCCAATTCCTCGGTTTCCTTTTCAAGTGGTTGCGCTTCACTCATCTTCTTTTCATGTTCCTTCTCCCTCAGCGTTCGAATTGGTGAAATTCTCTGCTTCAAAATATAAACAAAACAATGAGATATATGTACTAGTTACTCCACGGTATTTTCGTGTTTCACACTCATCAAGCAGAAGAACTTACCATAGAGTAGGAATGTAGTTCCTTCAATCTATAAAGTCTGTCAACTTCAATCTCTAGCCTCTTCTGAACTTCCCCTCTCTGCTCCAGCTCCTTCTTTTGCAAATCCAGCACCATTGCCCTCTCTTCAAGCATCTTCTCTGTTCTCTCTTTGTCCGACCTCAACCTCTCTAGCTTCTTCTTGATGGCACTAAGTTCTTCTGCCAGAGAAGAATCCAATGGCTCAACGATGGGTTTTGTTGGGGTAGTGGTGTAGATAGGATGGTTCTCTTTGTTGGAGTCTTTAACAACCGAGAACTCAGTCCACTCTTGCTTTGATTTCAAGATTTGAATCTGGGTCATTGGAGTTGCCGGTGAGTTCTTTGGTTGGAGTGGTCTCCGGCCAGATTTTGGCCGGAGGTCCTTGTCTCCGGTGAGTGGAGATTGGAACTTAAGCATGGTTTTGCTGTTTTTGTGTCAGATGAGAAAGATGTGTGTGAGAGAAGAGAGGGTTTTGGTAAGAAGCAGAGAGTAAAGCTTGGTTTGAATTTGAACGAAGACAGGCGCTAACGGCTCTTAATATTTATATATATGTGGTTGGGGAGGGTCAGAGAGGCTCCTTGGTGACTAGCCTCGATGCCCTTGTTTTAACGCGGAACTTTTTTTTTTTTTTTGTAAAATATAATATTTAGATACTATAAATATATTTATTTTTAAAAATGTGTGATTTGGGTTATAAATCATATTACATCTGATAAATTGATTTTATTTCAATTAGATAAAAAAAAAAAAGCAACAATAAAATTGATTAAATTTAAAAAGAAAAATAATTAAGATAACCTGAGAAAAAATATATTTTTAAAAAGAAAAAATAATATACCTCAATTCACAGCCCATTTAAAAATATAGAAGAACATGATGAGATAAAAAAAAACATAAAAAATCAATCTTTTTCAATTTAAATTAGCATGATAAACCTATAACTCTGATAATTAGGGCTTAGACAACTCGGGATATCCTACCAAACCCACATTTCAGATAATAAAATTGAAACAACTCGATAAAAAAAAACAAAGAGCTTTACAAAGCCATTTAAGAAAAATAACCCGTGTTAACTTTTCAAACATATGACCCGAGTATTAGACTCGAAACACCCTATCTAGAAAAACTATGAAGTCCAATTCCAAATCAATCAAATATGGAAGGATGAAATTAAAATTAAAATACAAAATAAATTTATATTTGATTAAATGGTGAACTTGAAAAGAAAAATCAATTTAGTAAAATGAATAAAAAAAATCAAAAGAATGAGATCAAAATTGACATAAATAATAAAAACAAGTTTTTGATTGAAGGGTGAAAATGAAAAGAATAATAACTTTTACAAAAAAATCAAGAAGAAATCAAAGCAATGAAGACCAATTTGAAAAATATAATACGATCAATTTGGATTAAAAGATTAGATTGAAAACTAATAAAACTTTTATAAAAGAATAAAGGCAAAATTTAGAAATCAAAAGATTAAAAAAAAATGCAAA
>Ga0307515_10017337_pt1 | contig 13124 bp, 9 predicted proteins | sample 17_EM_MG_FD_194513 | JGI IMG/M metagenome (GOLD analysis project Ga0307515, IMG submission 194513) | Populus trichocarpa ectomycorrhiza microbial communities from riparian zone in the Pacific Northwest, United States - 17_EM | ecosystem: Host-associated > Plants > Roots > Unclassified | place...
TTTTTATTAATTTATTTTAGTTTTGAAAGTTTTAATTTTGGTAATTTGATCTTAATTGGTTTTGACTTCTTGAGCAATGATAAAATTGAAAGAAAAGGAGCCATAATAAAAAAGACATGAAAAATGAATGACATTCTAGATTTTCGATGAAAAATACATCTAAATCCTTTATCTTTAAAAATAATATAATCCATACAATTTCTTTAAAATTCAAAAAATTAATTTTGATATAAACGTTGATAAAATCATGTTATAGAGATGATAAAAAGATTGTTGGGTTCTGGTAGCAAAGAAAAAAAATTGATGTTAATATTAATTTAGACCATCAAAATAATTGATTTTGTTGCCAACAAGTTTCAGTTGACAAGAGAAGTTTTACTCGTGTGTTTTTTTATTTTTAAATTGCCTAAAAATCTAGATCTAACCTTGGGAATTTTTTTGATTTTTGCATTTATTTTTTAAGATTATTTGTGAGTTCGGTAAGCCGTTCAAGCTCTTTTCCATATGTTTTTCATAAAAAACACAAATGAATTATTAGGTTAAAAAATACAAACCTTATTTTTTATTTTTTGTCACCATAATAGCTAAAATCCTTGGAAAACCAGGCTACGGTTGAAGTTTTTTCAAAAAGTAATGAGTCCCAATTTCATTTTTTTAAAATAAAAACCTCGCATGAACTCTCTTTAAATAGGCTGATTTTTTTTTTTGTATTTTTTAATTTATATTTAAATTAATACTATTTTCTCTGATTTTTTTGTTTGGTTTTTTTAATAGTGGTTGTTTTTTTAATTATCATGTATGTATTTAATTTTTTAAGATATTATTTCAATTCAATTATGATTTTTTTTATATTTTATACAATTTAAATTTACTTAAAAAATATTTATTTTTGGTTAGTATTTCTAACGAGTGCAACTTTGTAAGATATTTTTTTCTCTATTTTATTCAATTAATTTTATATGTGTATTTATTTTTATTATCATTTAATTGAATCAAAAATAATTTGAACAAGTAAAGTCTTTGAATACAATTAAGTAAATAATTTGTATTGCAAAATCAAATATCTTAATTTATATCCCTCTCAACTTTTAGATACATGTTTAGTTATGTTAATAACTTTTATTATTATTTATTGATATAGATAATTTTTATTTTATTTAATTATATATATAATTTTTAATTTTGACTTAATTCTCTTATTTAAAATTTTTGAAAAATCTTGTATGTTCAGTTTTTTTATTGAAAAAAAAAACATCCAACCCTTGAGAGAGTACGGATATGACGAACCTCCTCTCCACAGCGAAAGGAGGAGAAAGTTGAATCGAGTCGAGAAGCCACCATAGCATTCACACCCGAAGGGGTCGCCTTCAATATTTATTTCCTTTTGGTCTGTTACCAACAAACAAAAACAGAAACAAAAACCAAAAAAATTGGGCGCTTCCATTTTCCCTCCAACTCCGCCTCCTTGAATTTAACTTTTCCTTTTCCCTCCAACTCCCTCTTTTACAACAACCATAACAATATCCCCCAAATTGTTTTCGACTTCAAAACCCTCTCTTTCGTTATGGAGGTTTCAACTGAAGCAGGCGTTGACGTGCCTTCTAAAACCAAAACCCTAGATTCCAAATCTTTTATTCAGGCTTATGGCTTTTCTACCCAGTCACAGATTGAAGCCCTAAATAACGAGCTGCTCGGAGACCCTGTGATTTCCCCCAATTCCGAGTTAAGCTGTGGAGGCCAATATTTGGTTCCTCTATCATCAAATTCAAATGGGTTTTCACTAACTTCAACTTCAATGCCTCGCTCTGAAGAAACCCTAATCGGCACTTTGCTTCCTCATATCTTAACCTCAGGTAGCCAGATTTCGGTTTCTTCCCAGTCAAATCAGGACTGGTCTGGGTCTTTAGTAGCTAATGGTAACGAAGATGGGTTTCTATTGGATTCTGACCAGCGCTTGGTCGCTCGTTGTGATACTGACAATGGTATTTTTGATGATAATAGAGAACCTGATTCACCTATGCGAGTAGAACTAGAACTTGAGAATTCGTGGCTTGTTCATGGAGATGTTGAGCATGAGGAAGAGGTTTTTGGTGATGATGGTGAGAAAGAGGATCCAAGGCAACTTTTTCGTTGTGAACCTAATTATCACCCAATGTATCATCATCGTCGGGGTCATTTTGATCCTGAATTCCATGAAAATCATCCGGATTTGTCTCCTTCTTCGATTAAGAGGTTTCGTGGATCACAGGTTCCTCAATGGAGGAATCGTTGGGATGACAGAGAGAAGACAAGGAATCAAGAATACGGGCCTCCTGGTTTTATGCAGGAAACTGGACCTACTGGTGTGGTATGTCTATCAGAGGATATCATTTTGAATTTGTCTGGTGTGTATGTGTTTGTTGATGTTTATGCTTTGTGATATTAATGTTTTCTTGTTTTGTTTTTTGGTGCTGGTTTTGCAGGGTGCTGGGCTTTTTAATAAAGGAAACACATGCTATATTAATGCAGTCCTGCAATGCTTTACGCATACGGTGCCTCTTGTTCAGGCTCTTCGTTCTTGCAACCATGCAATGCCCTGTGAGTATTAGCAGTAGCTACTTAGGAACTGAATTTGTTTGTTGTATAAAATATTCACTGCTGGACATTTCGAATTTTCAGGTAGAACTGAAGGATTCTGTGCTCTTTGTGTTATCCGTGATCACATTGAACTTTCTTTAGCTTCATCTGGAAAGATCCTCGAGCCTTTGAAACTTGTCAACAATTTGGACAGTATCCTTTGCACTCTGTTTATTATTCTGCAAAATGTGGCAGTGGATTTATAATCTCAAGTGCATTATGAAGTACTTTAGACAGTATATTTATTGTGCATTATTGTTTAGTTTAATTTATATTTCTGTGCAGCTGAATTCTAAGTTTCAAGGGGCTGTCAACCACACCCAATTGACATTTTTATACTATTGTGATTTTTCTCTATATTTCATAATATTGCTTGTGTTTTGGATACTATGTTTTTCTTCTGCAGTACCTATTTGATGTTTTGAGGAAAGTTTTTTTTTTTTGAAAAGTTGGGCTTACTGTGATTCTTAACCCATGAATAATTAGGTATTTCATCATTTTTTCGTCGATATCAGCAGGAAGATGCCCATGAATTCCTCCAATGCTTGTTAGAAAGACTTGAGAGGAGCTGTTTGGATTCAAGCCTCACTGATGACATCTCATCCTCCCAAGATAAGAACATAGTTGAGCGGGTATTTGGAGGTCGTCTTGTGAGCAAAGTATGAGTCAATGAGTGACTTTTCCCATTTATTTTCCTTTAATTTGCATATTGCTGATGTAAAAGAACGTTTGAATCATTCATTTTCTTTACTTCCAATGTTTAGTTGCGATGCTGCAATTGTGGTCACTTTTCTGATAAGTATGAGCCGCTGATTGACCTGAGTTTGGAGATTGAAGATGCGGACACGCTTCAAATTGCACTGGAGTCATTCACCAATGTGGAGAAAATTGAAGATTCAGAGACAAAGTTTACGTGTGAAAACTGCAAGGAGGAAGTTTCTAGGGAAAAGCAGCTTATGCTGGACAAGGCTCCTTCAATTGCTGCTCTGCATTTGAAGAGATTCAAGATTGATGGGACCTCTGTTGAGAAGATTGGCAAGCATGTGGAGTTTCCCTTGGAGTTGGACTTGAAGCCCTACATCAATGACAATGATTCCAATGATGTGAGTCATGGATTACTAGTATCAATATGAATTTAAAAAGCCGTAAGATCACTTAAGAAATATTTCAATGGCAATGAAGATGAAGAGCGTGGAAATATGCATGCTAATAGAAATTCAAAAATGAAATCAAGCTATGACTATTGTCCATTTAATTGATCTTTTTGTCCACAAAGGTCAAATGTGATGTTAACTTGGGAAATAAATGATTGAAGAATTGACTCATGTCACCTATAAATTGTTTGTGAGCATTTAATTAAAATCTTCCATTTTCTTGACAACAGGTGGGCTTCAAGTACCAGCTGTATGCGGTTGTGGTGCATAAAGGATATTCACTTACTTCGGGACATTACGTTTGCTATATAAGATCCTCTCCAGACACATGGCATAAGTTGGATGACCCAGAAGTAATAAATGCTAGATTCAATCTCGTTGCTGTTGATTGTTGTTGTTTTGCTCTAAATCTCCTTATACAGTACCCCTTTGCATCTTTTTAAACCTATAAATAATAAATGATGAATGAGATTGTTATCATTAGTTGTATTTTGTGTTTATCATGGGGTTATATTTCTAACATCTGTTGGTTAAGTCAGGTTTACTTTTTCCTGAACACGGGTTTGTTCTGATGTGGAACTGTCACTTCCATTGTTATCCCTAGAATTTCTAGTTGTGGATTTTCAAAAGCCATCTTGTCCTAGATTTCAACATTTAACCCCTCTAATGTCAATTGTTTGGGAGGTGCCAAACCATTGAAGTCCTTAGGCTTACTGTTTGCTGGATAAATCATTAATTTACAAACAAATCTGCCAGCATCATGTGTATTGGGCATGGGTGTGTTCATGTGTGTATTTGATGGAAGAAACTGGAAATATTTTTCTGTAATTCTGCATGTAACACCTTTCAAGGGTTGATTGAGTTTGATGCATTACCAACTAATTCTGAAATTATGGTATTGGACAACCAAAATAACTGCCATATTTTTCAGGTCAGCAAGGAAAGGGAAGAATTTGTGCTATCTCAAGCTGCCTACATTCTGTTCTATGCCAGGGAGGGTACACCCTGGTGTTCGAGTTTGATCAAACCACAAGAGTTTTGCTTGGATCGTAGCAACTCAAATACATCACCCAAGTCAGTTCTAGATAATGCTAATAGTGAATGCATTAGTGTAGCAGATAAAGATAGTTTGGAGACCAGTGTAATTAAGGATGCAGTTGAGGCAACTTCAACTCACATTCCGTGTGAGAGAGAGTTTGAAGAGATTGTATCTAGAGGTGAAACTGAGGGAATTTCCTTTCAGATTTCCTGTGCCAACATGGTTGATGTTTCTCTGCCACATGGAGTAAGTGATGGCCACGATGGAGTTTTGCATGATGAGATGTTATGTTTTCCACCTGTTGAAGAAGATTACAGCAATCAGTGTGCTGAGAAAATTGGAAGAAAGGGTGATCTTCGTCCCTCAGCCCCACCCAGATCACCCACTCCAGATGTATATTCTGGAGAACTGCCAGGTAAAGGAGTATATTCCATTGAAGTCTTTGCATATTTCTTTCCTAAGTCAATATAACTGAAATGAGATAAATGGAACTTTTCAGAAGCCAGACGTTGTATTCCACGAGAACATCTGAAAGTGGAGAACCATGTAAATTGTAAAAGATCATCTAAAAAGGGCACAAAGGATTCGCAGACAGCTGAAGCTCTTAGATGCATCAAGAGAATGCCAACTGCAAGGGGCATGAAACTTATGGCTGCCTTGCTTCCTAGGAATGACAAGACCAGACCAAGATCATCTCCATGTAAAAGGGCCAGCCCTCCTGGTTCTCGCCGTAAACCCATTCGTGTGGCAGTTATTCGTTGAACATTTGAGGTTGTCTCATTTGGCTGTCTTGGTCTTTGGCCAACTTAGAACTAATATACTTGAAACGCAAAGTTTATACTTCACAGTGCATATTACCTTTCTGAGCTGCTTCTCAGTTTCCCTTGTGATGTTACTAAATCAGGTATTCTGGTCTCTTGGTTTAGGTATACCTTTTGGTCTGGGAAATGTAATGTTAAAATGAAATGAAGTTGACTCTTTTGCAACCTTGCTTTCGAATTTAGAAATGGCCTTCGTTAACTGCAATTTGAACTTTGAGGCTCGCATCAATGTGACATAGAATTCGACGCTCGATCAGTTTTTGTATGTAGCTGTCACTGCTTTAGCTTCTGATGAGGTTTAATAGAGTGAAGAGTCAGGGTACTTCGGACTGAGAAGGCTTGGGATTTGAAAAAATACTCATCCATTTTATACTCAATAGTCAATGCGATAATATATATATAAAACGGAGTTTCTTTGTTTATGTCAAGAGCATACAAAGCCGATCCTAGTTTCCATCTTAATTCTAAGGCCTCAATTTTGGATTTTTCACTACAGACAGGAACTGAATTAATTATTAAAGTATCAGAAAACCTTCATACCAATCCTTCCTTCTTTCCATAAGGAGCAGGAGCATTTGGTATATTGGCAAAGCAGACGAAACGCCACCAAGTTTAGTTAATTGACATGGCTGATTCATTCGCAAGGGGAGAAAGTAGTCACCAAGGAATGCCAGAGCCTTTGCGAAGCAGCCAGTTTCCGGAAATTGCCAGCACCACCACTCAGGTGGTCCTAGTCATGGACGGACCCAAGGAGTTCACCATAAAGCCGCTTAAGTGGGCTCTCGAGAATATTTCAGCATCCGGTGGCATTAAGGTCCCTCTCCTTGGAGCCATGCCATGGATCAATATTCCTCGTCAGTATCTAGTCTTCTTGTGCGTGTGTGTGTGTGTATCTGTACGCATATTTTGTGCTGTTACAAATCGTGTACATAATTGATGAAATTGTATAACCCGGGGCTTAACTGTGCTTTTTAGTATCATAAAAAACGAGGCAAGATGTTTGGGCCGTGGAATTCGAAGAATTAGCTGTGGCAAAAGAGCAAGGCGATGAATGGAAGAGTTACTCTAAATATGTAAAGCTTCAAGCAATGATTCACCTCTGCAAAAAAATTGGGGTATGGATGTATTAATCTTTGGCTGATGTAACATCACTCATTTTTTATTGATATTCCTGCCAATTATTTCTCATGTAATTTATGCAGGTTGTGCCACAAAAGGAAGTTGTAATAGGGTATCCCTTGAAATTGGTAGTGGTAGAAAAACTTACAAGCCTTCATGCAACACGGGTGGTTTTTGATAGGTGAAAAATAACGAGACACTGTCATTACTATACTTTTCCTCGAGGGCCTCGAAGATTTTAGTGATTTAATTAGTTGTTCGGAGAAGAGACATGGAATTCTTTGCAGAGAAAGTTCCTTGTAACATGGCTATGACAGATAAAAACGGGGAGCCTGTAATTATCAGAACGCAGCCAGTGCAGAGTTCACTCCAGGGGAATCACCGGCCGCTTTTCTAACCTCCCACTATGATTTCCACTAATATGTAGCAAGTTCTAGAGGAGAAATAACCAGAGAAACATGAAGATCACTATCAAGAACGTTTCCTTTTGGTTAATTATGGATTTGTAATTCAAAGATATTGGGTGGAAGTGATGCAGAGCTGATGGTGATGGTGAAATTTCTTGTAGGATGTGAATAATAAAGGACTATATATCGACTACGTTCTCCAGCCTACATCGACTTGTACTTCAAACCAGCTCGTCTTTCTCTTTTTCTTTCTTTCTTGTTATAAAGCAATTTTCACCGTTATGGTTCTGGCTGTATATTACTATATATTTAGCTTTTGAAAATGACTAGGGTCAGGTACGCATTGTTAAAAAAAATTAAAAACAAATAAAAAATTGAGTTAGAGGACTAAAAATATTGTTTTTGAGGTTTTTATTTTTATTTTGTCCCACAGGTAAATAATATTTTTATGATATAACTAAATTCTCTAATCCTCTAAAATAAATGGGTCAAAACCTAATCATAATTTTCCTTTTTTTTATGGGTTCAATGCTCATTTTGAAAATCACTTAGATGACAAATATTTTTATTTTTTTTCCGGACAATTGTCAAAATCTTGTGAAAATCAAGATTTTTTTAAAAGACTAATGACAATTTTGTAAGTAATCAAAACGAAAAATCTCTTTTTAAAAGGGATTGATGCCAAGATTTTCTTTGTGAATAACCAAATTAACAAGTGTCATATTTTTAGGGATGGTGTTAAATTCTTTCTCAAATAATAAAAAATAAATTAAAAATAATTAGGGTCATCAATCACAAAAATAATTTTAAGATAAAACATATAGTAAAGATAACATTTTGTAAGAAATGATGTTATAAGGATGATATCGTTCTTTCCTTAAATATAACTAACCCCTTAAATGAATATCTAAAATCAATACATATTCTAGAATATGTAGTTTTCTTAAATTATTAGTTGACGATTCTCAATTTTTCATGTTATATATTTCTCGCCATCAATTATACGGGAGTCCCGACTTGCGTCCACCGGGATGTGACAGTCCCAAAATAAATTTTTCATTAATATCATATACCTTGTATATTCATATTATATAAATATTTTTTATTGGCAAGAGGCCTTGTTGAAATAAGATATTTTATAGATATTATATTAGGAATAGGAATTACAGTTGAAGAAACAATTGCAATTTTGTAATATTAATATATAAATATTAGTTTCTGACATTTAATGATTATCAAGTTTTAGTTTCGCTTCAATTTTTTCATGGGTTTGGTTTGATTATATATATTTACTAAATGTTGGTAATCAAAATATTGGTACTTAATAAAAGTTTTATCAATTATTAACATATTTTATTAAGTATATTTAATTTTATAATCATTTTATAATTTCCAATTATATTAATTGATTTTTTTAATTAAAAAACCATTAACATGAATTGTAATAAAACAAAGCTCCCATTCTCCTTTTAAGAAAATAAAAAATAAATTATGCAATTTTCTTTTTAACAATTAGAAGCAATATTGTTTCAATTTCTATAAAAAGGTTTAATTGTGAGAAATAAATTTGTACAATGTTTAATTTATCAACACCAAGTTCCTATTTTTAATCTTACAAATTACATTGGCAATTTCTTTAAATGATAAGCGTTTTAGAAGTTTTGTTTATGTAACTTCTAGATGTTAGCTACTATATATATTGAATGGCAATTCATTTTTAAGTGCTAAATTTTTATTTTAGTGAAATTATAATTATTTTATATAATTTGAAGATAGAAAAAAAAATCTACGAAATAATTGTAGAAGGCAACTGTGAAAGACAGACATTGTCTTTTTTTTTAACAGGCTAGAGAGTCACAGCACAGCTACTCCTTGCTTGGGCCCCATTGATGAACATGAGATTTATCATGAAAGGACTTCTCTCCTTCTCTCTAACAAGAGCAAGTAGATCTGCCCTCTAACAAAGAAGGAAGAAAACTCACAGCTCTTTGTCTTCCTGTATGACACCAAGCAAGCATCACGGACCCTATTTCAAGATATGGATGGCAGGATGGGGAACTTTGCTGCATCTGAGGCTAGGCACCTAATCTCCCTCCCAGGGAAAAACAAGACACTAATTTTGCTCCTTTAAACGCTTGTATTTTTAAGTAGATCACAGAATTTCTTAATCTCTAAAAGGAAAGCTAATTATTCCAATAGATTTCTTGCTCATGCCGGCTGATAGTTTGTTCGATTTTTTTTACCTTTCTCTCGTCTATATCCAACCAATTAATCTGATTCTCTCTTGTTTATATTCAGAAAAAATCCTTCGCTGAGCTGTTCTTGACAGGGTTTTTTTTTTATTATTCATTTTGTATTCTTAGCTCGCACTCCCATAAAAGAACGAAAGAACAACACAACATCAATATGATGATGATGATACATATAATTCTTATTACAAGTTAATCATTCATCACAAACATGAAACACGCGACATGCAACAAACCAAATAGGTTAACTTGATGGGATTTTCTCATTACATTAAAAGAACCCACACAGGATTTGAAGCCACAAAAGAAATGAAATCTATCAAATTCATTTTATTTTTTGTCAAGCGGTACCGGACAAGAACATTTCGATTTCATCAAGAAAACTCCTGCCTTCAGGCCTATTCACTTTCTTCACATAATCACGGGCAGCTCTTTCCAAACTATACTCATCTAACCCAGCTCTCCCACACCTAATCCACATCCTCTCCCCAAAACTCCTATGAGCAAAATATGCCTCAGCATCCACCAAAACGACACTGCCCTTTTCACCCTCCTCCGCATCACTCTTTTCCCGCATGATTACCTGAACTGGACGCCTCTCATAGTGGCCAACACTCGTGCGCTCCAACTCATCTAATGAAACGAGTCCTTGTGTTGTCACGGAGTATAGCTCGCCATTGATTTGGTGACCGGCGCTACCAGGGAGGTACAGCATGTATGGAATCCCATAGGGGCCAATAACGAGAGGGTGTGGTTGGTGGGTTATGCAGGTGCCTACGTATGAGGCTTCTTTCTGGGAAATCAGTTGTTGAAAGAGGTAGTGGTTTGGGAAATCTTTTTTCAGGGTGCCGTATACGAAGACCAGAGTTTGTTTGGTTTCATTTGAGACGTTTTTGGCATCAGCCATTGCTAGGCTCAGAGAGGGAGAGGCGCAAAGTGATCTACAATTTTGCAGGCCGTGGTTCTAGGTACAGAGGCCAAGACAAATTAAATAGACAAGGGAGTTTCATGAAATGGGCTGGGCTCGTTAAGATGCGTACATGTTGTCGGAGTGTAGATTTGGAGTAAGAATAAATATAAATTAGAGCACACCTTGAAGTGTAAAACCAGCAACATCTATTTCTATGAAATTAAGAAAATGATTAGACGAATCTTGACCCTTTTTAAATGATTGGAGTACACACACACAACCCAGTAATTAGCATAATCACTCTGCAAAATTTCAATTCCAGTTACATTAATTAATAGTGTAAATTGGTGTTAACTGAAAAGAAAATGAAAAAAAGAAGAAGAAGTACAATGATATTCGTATTGCCTAACGAAGCATCATACCTAATAACCTAGGCTATTAAAAAAAAAAACATAAAGAAAAATCATACCAAATGAAAGGGGGAGCGGGCTTACATGTTAATCAAAATTATTAAACACGTAGGGAACAATTTAATCAGTTAAAAGAAAAAATAAAAGAAAAAAAAATTATAGCTATTGAAATTGTTATTCAATATCTGGTTGGTCTATCTTAAAACCTCATGATTCAACTTTTTACCTAGTTCAAATTTAAAATTAAACGATATGAAAGTTTTTTTGATGTGACCTAATCAACTTAGTAGATCAAAAATTAAAAAAATAAGAAAAAAAATGATAAAATTAACAGGAAAAAAACCCTTTGACTCGAATTTTTGTCTAGTTTGAGTTTAAAATTAAATTATATGAAAATTCTTTCAATATGATCTAGTCAACTTAATCAGTCTAAAGACAGCCTAGTCTATTGTTAAAATTTTTTTTGAAGATGGAATTGAGAAAACAAGATGATAAAATTGAAATAAAAAAATAGGGGAAATGAAAAAAAAAAAAGAGGCTAAATTATAAAAAATAATAATAAAAAAAAACAGCTACGCTACTTATATGAACAATGAAGTTTTATAAAGAATTTCAGACTTTTTAGTAGAGAAGACTAGTTTATTTCCCATGTTATTGCTACAAGTTGGATCAAATTTTTTTGAAACATAAGAAAACAATATCTAGACAATAGAAAAATTTTAGCATTGTTATTAAACTCAACATAACAAATTAAACTTGAAAACTCTTAACCCTACTCTTTGTTTTGCCCGAGTTTTAAATTAAATCGTGTGGGAATTCCTCTTACATGACCTTGTTGATAGGATATATCCAAAGATAATAAAAATCAAAGAAAAAATAGAAACAAGTTAGGTTAATCCTAGCGAGTTTAATAAAAAAATATAAAAATTAATTTACCATCAACCTATAATTGAAGGATAGAATTTAATAAAATTCCCACATTAAATGATGAGATTTCAAAAAACAAATTCCAAATTTAAATGATAAAATTGGAATTTTTTCCTCAGAAAGAAATCCAAAATAAAATAAAATTTAAAGAACTTATTACAATAAAGCCCAAGTACATCGGCTTGAAAGAGACCCGTGGGCCTGAGCCAACGCTAGCAGGAATCAAATCCATGACCTCGGCAACTGTTGAGACCACATTAACCAATTGAGATACATGATGCATTTGTTGACAAATGATTAAAATAATACATCAACTTGTTTTAGTGTTGACTAGTGTATTGTCCCGTGCTATATAATGAGTTATTATTAATTTTTTTTTAAATATAAAAAAAATATTAAATGTATAGAGAATGTTTTAAGTGACTTGAGTTTGACAACAATGTCAAATCCAATCACTTGGGTCATGCCAGACCTGGGTATCGAATTAAAAAAATAATTAAAAAATAGAAAAAAAAGAGAGAAGATAAATTTTTTATTGAAGTAATAACAAATTTATAAACATAAAAAATAAACCATTTTAATGGGAATATATGATTTGAATTTTTAGTTTTAAAACGTTAAATTAGATTTTTGTGATAATTTGTTGTTTATAAATAATTTATGAACTTGGATTTCTGTTTATGATATTTCTAGAATAATTTAAATATTTTTGTTATAAAAAAAATTATAATCCTCGACATTTTAATTATCATCTGCTCCGACCAAAGTCGTTTGGCCTAGCATAGACCCAAGATGCGTTTGTCTAGCCCTGGGTTTGGAAACCATGCCAAATCCAAGAGCCTTGTATCTTAAAGTTATGCCATACTCAAGGTATTTGAGAATGACAAACATGCCTGATTTGATAAATAACAAACAAAGAGGACAATTGTGCATTTTAATTGTCAAGAGAGAAAAAAGAAACCAAAAAACATAAACAATCTATCACCGGTGGCTATCTAACCATTATCTATCTAGCCGCGTCACACTATGTGAAAGAAGACACGACTGCACATTCAGTGAGACGGCGAATGACCAGATTTGACCACTAGAAAGTGTCACACGCACCTCCTTAATGGTGCGAATGTCACCCACTAGCTGAGAAAGAAAAGAAAAATAAAAAAAACATATCGTAAAAAGATAAAAAATTAAAAACAAAACTATTATTACAATTTACAGGTCATTCAAAGTAATTTCTCCATATTATTTAACTTTTGTTATAATATGAATAGTTAAACCAACTCTCCACGTGATTTGGTAGTTTTGTAAATAATGTTAGCCCACTTCCATCATATGTCCAAACCGCCCAAGCCCAAATATCCTTTGATGTAAGGCTCGCTGTGTGCTCTGTTGCAGGCCTTAGTTCACCTGGACCAGTTGCCTAAACTCTCAGGCCTGGAGGATTTTGAATATGCTATTTTCCGTTTAAAATATTA
>Ga0307515_10017338_pt1 | contig 13124 bp, 7 predicted proteins | sample 17_EM_MG_FD_194513 | JGI IMG/M metagenome (GOLD analysis project Ga0307515, IMG submission 194513) | Populus trichocarpa ectomycorrhiza microbial communities from riparian zone in the Pacific Northwest, United States - 17_EM | ecosystem: Host-associated > Plants > Roots > Unclassified | place...
TGGTGCGGATTTTCAATCGGTCCGCAAGCTGACTAACTACGTTTGTGCGAAACCACCAGAATCACGTCTGAGCGGGTTTCGCAACATTTGTAAAGCGCGTAAACGATATCCGCGTTACGGAGGTTGCGGATATTAAAATAACTCAACACCAGTATTTTATATTATTCCCTAAAGTTCATTAATTATATAATAGAACCTTAGCTTTTAGAATATATTATTTTAATTACTTAGGTATTTTTAGGTCTTATGCTTATTTTCGTTAAAAAAAAACCGCGTTGTTAAGAGCGTGTCACGGAACCCGACCGCAGGGGCCTCCATAGGAGAACCCCGTGCTCTCGCGTACACCTCGCGTACAGCTTATGTCAGCTACGCGAGGGTATATTACCTCCTTACGCCCTTGACCCTTACGATCGATCGCGCAACGTCTTGTAGACTCCCCAAATACATACGCTTTATAGCCATTGCCCGCGTTCCGTAACATTATATTACGCCTTTTTCTTTACCGACGCTTAGCCTATAACTAATTCTACGTCTTTATAATACCGCAGATACTACTAAAAACAGCGTATCCACAAGTTACCTTACTTCGTACTCCTAAAGAATTAATAATAGTAAGACGAAATTCCTTACTAGCTACTATATTAAACTTAAAGAATAACCTAATACCTATATTAAAACTACGACACTAATTAGTCCTAGGAGGGTTTAATTTATTAGCCCTAGCCTTAACCTCTAAAGGGAAGCCTAGTGGCTTAAAAGACTACAACGACTATAAGGGGGATATTAATAATATTTTATTCTTTATTAACTATATAACTATAGATAAATAAGCTAAAGGGCTACTACCTATTAAGATTAAGATATAAGACGCTAAAATGTTTATAAAAATGGTAGTATAAGAACCTAATAAATACTACTACTTTTTATAGAACTACTATCTAAAGCTTATATAAGCTAAGATGCGTACTGCTTAAGATTATAATATTATCTAAAACCTATAAGCTTATAAGGCGCTCGCTAATAACACATGCTAAGAGATTAAAGATAACCTCTGTGTGTCTAAACACAACATTTAATAATTAAAGAAGGCCGAGATTATACTTATTGCTATAGTTACCAAAAGAGAGGGTATAATTAAATACCTATAATCTTAGCTTAATAAGTATATTCGTAATAATACTAGATACCTCTTTACTATATATAACGCCACCTAAGTCTTTATACCCCCGGTAACCTTACCTACTTAACGCTTAACAAAAGGTTAGTGCTAAGTAGCTTTACCTAATAGAAACCCCTACTATAGCAGCGGCGATAATAAAAGCTATAATAATTAAACCTAAACTACTACTATAGGGTTTAATATACGCTACCCTAATCCCCTAATCTTTAAGGGTGACCGCAAGAAATATAGCTACTGGAAGATATAAACCTATAAGAAACTAACCTAGAGCGCCTGCCTTTTTCCTATAGAAGATACTAAGATTAGCTATATTATTAGACAAACGAAGGGTATCCCGTTTAATAGGCTTTTCGCTTAATAAGAGACTAACAGTTTTTAAAAGTAGTAGTCCTATTAGGAAGTCCTTAATAACCTTAACTAAATATACCATAACTATAACCTAGTAGCCACTAGTTAAGCTAAACTACGCGCCCTAAAGATAAGTCCTATTAAATTATTTAATAAGTTCTATATTAAATTCTAGGAATATACTAGAGTCCTCGCCTAAGACGACGCTATAGACTAGGAAGATCTCCTTAAAAAAGTCACTTATTGCCTTAGTTACGTAGCCGCTAGCTATAACTATAACAACGTTTATAATATAGTAGCAGCCCTATAAAAGATTGAACGACGGCTAAACTAGATTACTACTGTAAACCCCTACCTAAAGATCTCCCTATAGAAGCTCTCCGGACCTACTAAACCACCGACGCCTATTACCCTAAGTAACACTACTAGTCCTAATATTAACCTCTCTATACTAGCCTTCCTAAAGAAGCTACTAGATAGAGAGCGCGAGCTACTCTAGAAGCTAAGGTGTTGCTATAGATGCTATTAAAAAGGCTATTATAGCTATAGCCCAAACTGCCTAATAGCTAGGTTTAGTAGCCGCCGTTAAATACCTAACCCTATACCCTAGACACTAAATATATTGCTATATACCGCTACCGCATAAGACAAAGATATAGTAATAGTAGTAAAATTAGACGCGGAAGCGGAAAACGCAAAGTTTTAGCCCTAAGTCATAGGTTGGGATACTCTAATAATAGAGGAATCTATATATTAGCTTACTTAATAGATAGCTTAGTAAGAATAAAAGGACGGAAGCAAATAGTCTTATCTATAGAGGGAACTACCGCTAAGAAATAATATAAAACCCGTTTTATAATTAACTGTGGAGCTACTAATAAATTTATAGATACCTAATTTGTGCGCACTTATAACCTATCTACCTTACCCCTTACTAAAGCCCGCGCCCTATAACTCGCTAACGGTAGTTATACTGTATAAAAGATTACCTATATAGTATAACTCTACCTAAATATAAACGGACACTAGGAGGAGCTTTAGGCCTATATTATACTACTTACGAACTACCCTATTATCCTTAGAATAAACTAGCTCGAATAATATAACCCCGCCATTAACTAATAAAAGAGAGAAGTAACCTTTAACTCTAAATACTATAGAGAGACTTGCCTAGGGCATAGCCTAGCCGCCTCTATCTACTCCCTAGGATATTAACCTAAGGAAACCCTTATTACCCTATCTATAACTAACTACTACTACATAAGCGCCGCGGCCTTCTACCGCATAGCACGTAGGAAAGGCTGGACTATTGCCGTAACCTCCTAATTACGACTATATAAGCTTAATAAAGATTAGGACTATATCCTCTATAGTAATAGGATATATATAGTTAACCTCCTAGAAAATAATGCCCCCGTAGAACTCTACGGACTTTTACCTTTAGACTTTAAGAAGTTTATAAAGCTTAAAAAAGGACTTACTAATAAGGAACTCCGTAAGCTCCTCCCTAAGAAATATTATAACTTTATTAATATATGCTTATAAAAGAGCGCAGATATACTGCCCCTATATTAACCTAATAACTATACCATTAACTATAGAGGACTTAACGCTATTATAATTAAAAACTAATACCCTATACCGCTTATACGCGAGACCCTTAAATGGCTTAGCTAAGCTAAAATCTATACTAAACTTAATATTATTACCGCCTTTAACTGCCTCTAAATATGGGAAGGTAATAAATGGAAAACCGTATTTGTATTGCGCTTCGGCTAATTTAAATACACTATTATACCTTTTAGCGTATATAATAGCCCAGGCAGCTTTTAAAGCTATATTAATAATGCCTTATAGGACTACCTCGGCAACTTCTGCTTCGCGTACCTGGATAATATACTTATTTATAATAATAACCCTTCTAAGCATACTAAGCACGTTTAAAAGGTCCTATAGCGCCTTAGAGACATAGGACTTTATATTAATTTAAAGAAGTGTAAATTCTTAGTTATAGAAGTAAAATACCTTAGACTAATTATTACTACTAAGGGTGTCTATATAGACCCCAAAAAAGTATACATAATTACCGGATGGTAAACCCCTACCTATATTAAGGACGTATAAGTCTTCCTTAGTTTTACTAACTTTTATTAGAAATTTATATATAACTTTTTAGGTGTTATAGTATTATTTATAGCAATAATGTAAATAAAGGGTTTTTTTGCGAAAGGAAGAAAAATATATTTATGTTTTATCTAGACGCCTAAATGCGAAAGGGCGTTCTAAGACTTAAAAGATGCGTTTACTAAAGTACCTATCCTAGCTTACTTTATACTAGGACGATAACTCTATCTTAAGACTAACTTCTTAGACCACGTTAACGCGGGCATCCTCTTCTAAATAAGTAACGACGGTCTCCTCTACTTAGTCGCATTCTACTCGTTTAAGCTTATACTATAAGAATATAACTATAAGATCTATAATAAGGAACTCCTTATAATTATATAAGCGTTTAAGGAATTCTAACCGGAACTTTCCTTAGTAGAACCTAACTAGCTAACTAAGGTCCTTACGGATTATTGTAACCTTAAGTACTTTATAACTATAAAATAACTAAACTAACGCTAAGCACGTTGGAATAAGTTCCTCTCCGGTTTTAACTTTAAGATTGTATATAGGCTAGGAGTATAAGGTACTAAGCCTAATAGCCTAATACGCCGTTTGCAAGACCTTCCTTAGTTAGAAGATAACCCTTATAATTAATTCTAATGACAAATAATTCTAAAAGTACGAAACTTAGCCCTAGGTATACTACCTAAGATAGAACTAACCGCCCCTTAGCTTTATACCATAGAACTAAAGTTACCCCCTAAAATTAACGAACTTATTACCGTAGTATATAACACCCCTATTAACCTATTACTGCATTAACTAATTACCGTAAAGATCGCCGGCACCTATATACTGCCTACTAATCTCTAAAGCTTAGGCTAGATTAATATAGTAGCCTTAAAAGTAAAAGAGAATAGGCTCTATTATAGAGGCCGTCTATTTATCCCTAACTTAGAAGACCTATAACGGCAACTAATCTAAATAGCCTATAACCTCTAATTAAGCGGCTACCTGGGTAAAGGAGGAACCTATAAGCTTCTTAGCCAATACTACTTCTGGCCCAAAATAATAGACTTAATTAAACGCTTTATAAGCGCCTACTATAGCTATAAATATGCTAAAGCATTTCATATAAAGTACTAAGGACTGCTATACCCTCTACTAGTACCTATACGACGATGGGCAGATATCGCTATAGATTTCGTTGTTAACCTACCGCCTTGTAAACGATATAGCCGAACCTATAAGAACATCCTTATAATAATATGCCGACTTATAAAAGAACGCCACTACGTCCCAACCGAAGGCGTAGCCGTAAGCGACGTTGCTAACGCCTTTCTTCGCGAAGTTTACCGACTATATGGGTTACCCGACTCTATTACGTCTAATTAAGGCATATAATTTAACTCTAACGTATAGAGGCGGATCTGCTAACGCCTTAGTATTTCCGTTAAGATATCTATATCCTTTTACTATAAAACTATAGGATAACCGGAAAACGCTAACGCTAGTATAAAGGCGTACTTACGATAAGTAGTCGCCTATAGTTAGGACGACTAGGTAAACTACCTTCTACTAGGTAAATTCGCAGTAAATAACTATATCTTAGCTACTATAGGACTTACCCCGTTCTTCGCGAATAAAGGATATTACCTATAATCCGGTATAGAGCTACTAGAGCCTATTAATAAGAAACTGCCATATAGAAAACGCCTTAAGATGCTACTTACTAATTAATATGCAGACCGTATAAAAGACCTACTCAACTACTATAAAGGAGAGATGGCCTGGGCCTAAGCGAAATAAGCTTACTTCGCCGACCGCTATAAAACACCACTACCTAAGATACGTGTTGGTGACTGGGTATAGTTAGATGCACGTAATATCTCTATATAAAGACCTATAAAGTCACTTGATTATAAAAACCTTAGCCCCTACTAAATTAAACGAGTTATTAATAGAGGAGCTGTATATAAACTAGAGCTCCTACCTGCCTTAGCCACCTGTGGGATATAGCCTATATTTTACCTATAGCTACTATACCTTTACTAGCCTAACCCTCTATTAGGATAAATATAGCCTAAACCCCTATTGGTACTAATCCGAGATAAGAACGAAGATAAAAACTATAAGGAGTAGACTATTAAACAAATTATTAACTCTAAATACTTTAGTAAAGGCAGAGGACGGCGGCTCTACTATAAAGCTACCTATATAGGATTTAATATAGATTAGCCAGAATAGTAACTATAGGAAGATTTTAAAAACGCAAAAGATCTAATTAGCGATTTTTACTATATAAACCTATAGAAACTAGGCCTAAGTAGAGATTTCGTACCTAATCCCCTATAGGAGCCGTTATAGCTAAATTGTTATATATTACCGTTACGTAACTACTCTAATAAGATATTAAGGAACTTTAACCACCGGTTAAAGTTGTCTAATTGGTTAGATTCTAGACGCTAAGGAGAAGCCAACTAATTAGGATTTTCCATCCCCAGGATAGAAAATTGCTATTGGCTCGCTTAATACTAGCGCCTTGGTAATACCCTTATACCTTACTAAGTCCCTAACAGCCTCCTTCCCCTCTATAGCCTAGTACCTTCGCATAGTAGCAACCTATAAGCTTTAAGTTAGAAGCACCTATACGAGCCCGTTATACCTATAACGATATTCCTTCTTCTAGATACCTTAAGCATTTCCCCCTATATATATATAGCAACTACAGCGTTGCCGGAGCTCCGCCTTAATAGGAGGGGGGGTAGTGTCACAGAACCCGACTATAGGGGCCTCTATAGGAGAACCCCGTGCTCTCGCGTACACCTCACGTATAGCTTATGTTAGCTACGCGAGGGTATATCACCTCCTTACGCCCTCGACCCTTACGATCGATCGCGTAATGTCTTGTAGACTCCCTAAATATATACGCTTTGTAGCCATTGCCCGCGTTCCGTAATAGAGCGTAAGCTCTATATAATTTTATTAAACGTGAGTAAACGCTACCTAATGTATATAAAACCCGCATAGATCTACAATAGGTACCTTAAAGAACCTTAGGCAGTTATTATTTGGGTAGGCCGTACTAAGGCTCCGTATGTAAAAGCTCTGCATAAAGCTCTGCGTACGGAGGCTCTGCACGAAGCTTTATACGAAGCTCTACACAAAGCTTTTATATAGAGCCTCCGTAGTAGAGCCGTCGTATGCAGAACCGTTGTACGCAGAGCCGTCGTGCAGAGTATCTGTATACAGAGCTTCGTGCAGAGCCTCCGTGTACAGAGCTTCGTGCAGAGCCTCCGTACGCAGAGCTTTGTGCGGAGCTTCGTGCAGAGCTTCGTGCAGAGCTTTGTGTAGAGCTTCGTGTAGAGCTTCGTGTAGAGCCTCCGTACGTAGAGCTTCGTGCGGAGCTTCGTGCAGAGCTTCGTGCAGAGCCTCCGTACGCAGGGCTTCGTGCAGAGCTTCGTGCAGACCCTGAGTAGGCGAATCGCCCATTTGGCGGCGCTTTCTACTAGATATCGTGGGGGCGTACGGGTAGATATACTTATCGATTATAGAGCTGCTTCTGCGGATCAATTTAACAGTATTTCTGAGATGATAGCTGTTGTGGGGGTGTAGATTAATTTCGTTGAAGAAGGTAACCGTTCTACATATAAAACAAGTTGGACCGCTTAATAAATCTCGCGAAAGTCTCTCAAACCATAGAATCAACTTTTTGACAAAAAAGGTTAGCGATATCCGCTTGCGGATATATGTATGTCTGCTAATTGATTCTATGTGTATGGTCTGAGCTTGCTGAGGTAAAATGAATCTATACGGGGGCAATATGGCGGATAAACTATTTGCCGAATGATGCAAACAAACAAATTAACAAAGAAGGGAATCCTATGACGCCAGCTACGCGCACGGCGTAGCGCATGGAACGGCAGTCCCGTGATATATAACTGCAGTCGCAATATTTTATACGATTGTAATAGTTATAATATTTCCTATAACTATAATAGTTGCAATATTTCCTACGACTAATACTTACAATATTTTCCACTATAGAATAGTCGCAATATTTTATTATTTTATATTATTTTTTTATATCCGTTATATTATATTACGTATAATACTACACATATAGGCTCTAGGCTATAGCGCTATAGTCCTATATATATAAATCCTTCTAAGGCAGCTTAATATATACTAGTACAGTCAAACCCCCTTATAACGATACGACTTATTTAGCCGACCGTATCGTAATACCAAGGGTATCGTTATATTTAGTATTTGTATATAAAATGCACCAAAAATTAAAATTAGGTAATGATATTATATATCTACACCTATGAAGTCGCAATTGAGCGATTGGCTACACTAAAATACGTCGTAATTGATTGCTGTTTGGTGTTCTGACTTCGTCGATTTTAGAGTCGTCGCTCGTGCCTCAATAGAGTCGTAATTATGTCTCTATTATAATCTTCCTGCTATTCCTTATAAAGATAAAGCTTTTGTAAGGCGTCAAGCGCCTTATTAAGCTTGATTTGGGGTTGCTTAACGACTTCCTTATCTGTCTCTGCATCGCGATCGGGCCCTGCGTAGAGTTCTGCTATATGCTTAATAAGATCCTCTATTAAATCCTCCACTTCCTTACCTAGTAGCTCAATAAAATCCTAAATATTCGTCACGGCACGGATTCTTCCTGCTGCTTGCAGCCCTTCTGCTATTGCCTGTAGCTTATTAACAATAAGAGGATCTATATAACCCTAGGGGCGAGGCCGTGGGCCTATACAAGAGCTAAATAGTGTAGATTTAATAAAGCAGTTCTTAATTATTTACGGTATAACCTCCTGCCAAGCTGCAATTACCTATTAAATTGCCCATAGTACATGCATCTGCTTAATTAGATCTTAGTTTTTAAGTAACTGCTCTACTATAAACCGCATCTAATATCTTTAGTAGAAGAGCTTAAAGTTTGCAATTATTCCTTGGTTAAGAGGCTAGTATATAAAGGTGCAATTTAGGGGAAGGAACTTAACGCGCGTATTTTTAAGAGAGCCGTTCTTGGAGGTCGTTTAAATAGCTGCTTTATAAGCGCTAAAGCCGTTAATTAGGAGGAGCACCTTCCTACTAAACATCCTTTTATTAAACCAGGTAAGCTAATTAAGTATAATAACCGTTGTTATCTAGGCCTTCTTATTATACCTCCAGATAATATCTAATAAGGCTATATTAACTTTATTGGCCGTAAAGCAACGTAGCCGTTATGCTGAGCCAATTATGAGAAGAGGAAGCTTTTTAGAGCCATCTGCATTGCAGTAATTGCCTAGAGAGATTCGTACCTTCTACTTCTTTATTTCTAATTAAGCCTTAGTAGCTAATATAGTATTTAGTATAGCCTTCCAAAATAGCCCTGTCTTATCTATATTAAAAACATCCTTTAGTAAATAAGGTGCGATAATTACTTAAAGCTCTATTATGCGATCCTCTACTCCCTCTATATTAACTAAGGCAGCCTTACTATACTACTTTCTCTTATAAATATTATTGCGAGATTTAAAGCCTTCTAACTAGCCAGTAGACTACTTTAGCTCCGCTATCTTAGCTAATATAGGTATCCGTTACTATAACTAAGTAGTAGTAATATGTATAAGCTCGCCAGAAATAGGAATGCGAGAGTTCTATAGGCGTTAGTGCTACTTAAAGAGAGCTTCTTCTAAAAGAGGTTGTTTAGCGTCCCTCTTGCGCTCTCGCCTACCTTACCTATGTGGCAATTTAGCTATATTAAGGTGCTTAAACTTATTACTAAGTATTTCCGATATTAAGGATTAATTAATTCTGCGATGGAAGAAGTTAGTAGCCTATTAAGTGAGCTGGCTTTATAACAGGTGGGGGTGACTTTAGTAGTAGGCGCGTATTTTTTGGCGTTTAAAGTCAGAAAACCTATAACGGCGTTGCCTTTCAGAATTTTAATGTCTTGCTATAATAAATAAGGTAGAATTAGGTATAGAGAGTAAGATCTAAGGGTTATTTTAATAGATTTAAATCATTATGTGGTGGTTATTGATGGCTGAATATGCGGTAAGCAAGCGTTAAATCCAACGAATCAAAATCTGCTTATACCGATATTAGTGAGACAACTTAACGATATCACCAAAAGCCAGAATATCATAATATTACACCAAAAAAGGATTGGTTAAGGATATATATCGTAATATAGACAATATCGTTATATACCCTATATCGTTATAAGGGGGTTTAACTGTAACTAAGTAGACACTCTAGCCCGTTTTTAAAATGCTAGGGAAGTTCTAGTTTTAGTATTTTACTCTTTAATATCTAATTTGCACTGAGAAAATCCTAGTTCTTTTATCTATTTCTACCACATTCTACTATTCCTAGAGAAGAAAAAGCGCTTTAAAAGATAGATTTTCATTATATAGTTTTATATATGTTGGTTACACAAGGTGATATTACGTAGCTACGGTTCGTAGATAGTATAATAATTGTTAATTCTATATTCTTAAGAGAGAGCGAGGAGCTTAAGGCTCCTCGCTACGCTAGTGCCGCGGCGATATATGACGGCAACTTGCTACACGTGACGGCAATATGCCTTATATGGTAACCACTTGCCTTTATTCCTAACACTGGCAACTCTTCTTTTATAGTTGCTATCTATATATATATACCGCTTAACTAGCGGAATAAAAATTAATCCTCCTTACTTATTATTACCATTATAATATAAGTCTCGCTATCCCAAAATTTGCCTCTTAGTACGTGGTGCTTTCTTACTTATAAGTTATAGGTAGGTATCTTATTAATAGGGCCGCTAAGGCGCTAGCGGTAAGCGAGCTAATAGCAATTTTCTATCCTAGGGATGGAAAATCCTGATTAGCTAGGTTAAGTCAGGGTCTATAAAATGTCATACTCCCCCCTCTAAAAAAGTCTTAATAAGAGAATCTAACTAATTAGACAACTTTAACCGCCGGTTAAAGTTCCTAGATATCTTAAGACCTTACGTAACTAAGAAATTTCTAGGGACTCCCTTTTAACCCAACCTTTAACTTATACACGTAGAGTATTTATATTAATAAACGTCTCTAGTACCTTATTTAGGTTTACCTTCGTTATTATATCTACTGGGTTATCTTAGCCATTAATCTATTAAATCTTAAAGAGTTTTTAACGCTTATAGGATTGCTAAAGTGCCATAATATTAATTATAAGGCGCTTTTTCTTTGTGGTACTAAGCTTAATTAAATACTTATAGAGGGAATATAAGTCGGTGCATATAATTATAGGGATAACAGGAAGTTCGAGTTAATCTATAATTATCTTTAGGGTAGTTCCAATTGCAATTACTATATTAACTCTGCCAACTATTCTATATATCTCTAACGCCAAAACACTTTAGGTAACGCGCTTGCTCTTAGTTAAGCTCTAATAAATAAGATTGCTATAGATTGTAAAGTTATTCTCTCTAGTAAATTCGTTTATAATAATGATCTTATATCCTAACTAGGAGCTAAAATCTTTATTATTTATAAATAATCTATTAATAAATACAAAGAGCTTAGCGGTAGGAAGATTAATAGGCATATAGAGTAGTCCCTAATTAAGATAGTTTATTTGCCAGAAAAGACGTTTATTTAGGGCAAGAACGTCGTCCTTAGTTAGTTCCTAGTGTTAGGTAGTAACGGAGAGATTAAACAAAGCCTTAGGTTAATAGATAGAAGTAACATAAGCTCTATAAGCGCGTTACTCTACATATCCTTACTTTAGGGAATTAACATTAATAACGTCAATCTTCTTACCTTAACCCTTCTAGCGTAAAGCAATAGAATCCTTATTTAGGGAGAGGATATATCTATTAAAAAGTAATAGTGTTGTTAAATTAAGCTTTTCCTTTAGCTTTGCTATAAGATTTGCCTTTACTAGCTTATCCTCTTTAAGAGCTAAGAATTAGTCGTCTCCTAAGATAATTATATTATTAGTTTATATACCGACGATTCCAAATAGGGTTCCCGTGGTTATAATAAGGAGGTAGGGATTAAATATAGAAGTAGTTATTAAAAGCTTCTCTTTATAGTGCTTGCTATAGGTAGCCCACTAATAAGTTCCTACCTCTGCAATTCTATACAATAGCTTAAGCACAACTATAATTATATCTTTAGGATATTAGTAGCAAATTTGCTCTGGAAGGTATGCTAGTATTAAGCGCTAAAGGGGCGTCTCTAATTAAGTATAGGCTTAAGTAATATCTCACAAATAAACCGCCATTCTATTCTTTATTAAGGAGGGAGCTAGCATAATAATAACTTACTAACTAGCTCGTTAAATCGTGGGAGATTATATAAGAATTACCTCCTTACCATTATTGTTATAACCTTAGATAATAAGCCTTAATTTCTTAAATAGGGCGTTAGTAGCTTTACCCTTAATCTTATTAACCATTCTTAACTTAAAGATGCGAACTCTATCGAACTTGGTAGGGTTATACTTCTTAAATTTAAAGACTCCTCTTATAATAAGACCATCGATCTCCTACTTATTGGATACTTAGAAAGGAGCTCCTAGAGTTATAATACAACCTTTCTTTTAGAGCTATTTTGCGAGTTTAAAGTTAGCCTTCTCCTTAGCTGTTATAAAGGCCATTAATAGCTTAACTCTATTCTTAATAGCGGCAACAAATTGCTCTTCGAAATCAATAAGATATTGGCAATTTTATAATCCCTTTAGGCGACCTCTACCGCGTTGTGGTTGCGGCGTATCTACTATAATTATATTAGGATTATGGTCGCCTTCTAGAGTATATTAATTGTAGTTCTCTTTTAGGGTATTTTCTATAGCATCCTGCAAAGGCTTAGAACTATTATCTTTATAGTAAGGCTTAATAATAGTTAAACGGAATTAAGTGGGTCTGTAAGGCATCTAAATAGTATAAGTTTAACTATTAATTATAATAAGTTAATATGGGCTTAACCACCCTCCCTTTTTATACTATACGCGTACCTTAGACTAGAGTAGCAGATTAAGCATAGTTAAGGTATTTAGGCCATTTCTTATTCCTAGTACGTCGTTAACCTAGCGTATAGCGTAGAGACATCGCACCTCCTTTATTGCCTTGCGAATAGCCTTAGCTTATTATATAATAGAGGGAGATAGTAAAAAATCATTAGTTATTTAAGGGTAGGCGCTAAAGACTAGTAATGTAGGTATAAGTCTATCCGGGCCAGTGAAATCGTTAATAGCTTTAATAGCTATTTATAAGATAAGTTCTTTACTAGTATCCTTTAGTTCTAAAGAAATAATCTTATATACGCGGCGTAATGGCGCGTAATATCGTTCTACTTTTTTAATACTATTATATGCCTTAACGGGGACTTCCTTAACCTTAATTGCCATTACCTTTATCTATTATTAAAACTCTATAGATAAGAAGTTCTTTCCTATATTATAGACAATTTAATTAGGGGGTTCTAAGTAAATATTAATCCAGTAT
>Ga0307515_10017339_pt1 | contig 13124 bp, 4 predicted proteins | sample 17_EM_MG_FD_194513 | JGI IMG/M metagenome (GOLD analysis project Ga0307515, IMG submission 194513) | Populus trichocarpa ectomycorrhiza microbial communities from riparian zone in the Pacific Northwest, United States - 17_EM | ecosystem: Host-associated > Plants > Roots > Unclassified | place...
TATAGAGGTAGAAAACCGACGTTTTGTATAGGAAACCCGTCCGAGTTCGGGGGGTAACCGAGTTCTAGGGGTCCGAGCTTAATGATACTCTATTAGTACCTTCGTGGTAGGGTTAGTATATTTCTTTAGTGCCAAGGCCTTCTTAATATCGGCTATTGTAATAGCGAAGATTGTATACTTAGGTTTCTTAGCAAGTTGCACTAGCGGGGTAGCTCCAATTATACGGATATCTAGGGTGCTGAGCTCGCTTGGATTATCTATAGTTTCTTATTTAGATTTAGGTTTAGTATTAGGTATAGAGTTAGTATTAAATTTAGGTTCGGGTTCTTTAAGAATCCTTTTTATAGTAAAATACTAGTCCTTTTAGTATTTTTGTGTATGGAGCTTAAGCTTTTGCTTAGCTTAGGGCAGTATAGTGCTTAGTAATAACTTATAGAGTTTAGTGGAGTTTTCGGATCGTTAGTAGAATTTAGTAGAATTCCTAGGTTAGTGGAATCTGGTAGATTCCTTAGGTATAGGGTAGATAGTTGAAGAAATTTTAGACTGGTAGATTGTGGTGGATTTTTTAGATTTTAGTTCTGGGTTTAAGTAGCGAGTTATAAGGCACTTCTGCTTATAATGGGAGGCGGTAAATAGAAGCTTAAGGTTGTTCTAATTCATAGTTACTTTATATAGCTTTATTTAGGGTTGTTTAAGGATTATTAAGTAACCTAGGGTAGTAACAAAAAGTTTAATTAATTCTTTATAGTTTAGGTATTAGAGTCTTAGAAATACTACATAGGTAATACGGCCTAAGACGGTGCGTTTACTATTAAATCTAAATATATTAATATGCCGGTTAAGGGGGGTTAGGGTAAAACCATTATCTTATATAAAGATCTTATTAATAAATCCTATACTGCTAGCTCCTATATTAATTAGGATTTAAGTATTAGCCTATTAACTATTCTACTAAAGACGGCAGTTAATGGTTATACTATAGTCCTAAGAGTTAGAGTTTGTAACATTAAATACGTTTAATAAAATCCTATAGTAGAGCTGTCCTAAAGAGCGACTTAGCTCTAGGACCTTCCTTTTAGAGGTAATTAGGGTGGGGTTCTTATAGGACGTCGGCTATAGCTTTGTTCTTATAAATAGTACTTATTAGATATAGGGCTAGAACTAGGTAAAGATTAGGGATAGTAACTAAAAGATTAATATAGTAAACGGCTGCTAGTATTGGCCGTTTATAATTTATGTTTAGGTATAGGGATAGAGTAGTAGTTAAAGAGGTAAGAGCTACTTCTATATTTAAAGCAGAGGCCTAGCTTAATATATTATTCTTATTTATAGGACCCTAGTAGGGCGTACCTTAAGGTCCTAGTGTTAATATCTATAGCATTAGGGTGCTTAGGCTAAGATAATAACTTAATAAATATTTGTGGGGTTACTGTATTATATTATAGAGCGGGCTTTAGTATTAGGCTTAGTATATCGTTATATTATTTATTAATAACATTTATATAGGCATTAAGGGCTCCTAGTAGGTCTACGCCTATTAGGGAGGTTTTTAGTTTAGGGCTTAGGGATTTAATAAGGCTATTAATTAGTGCGGAGTTATTCTAGCCTATTTCCTTTATATACTAGCGTCTATATATTGCTTGGTAGCATCTACCTTAGCAACGTACAATGCTGAGACCTCCTGTAATATTCGCGAATATTAAACGCAGTCACTACGTAGCTAATTCGCTTTTAATATTGCTGAACTTATTAATATTTATTATATATTTATCATCCATTCGTTTAAGAATTATTTTATAACGCTACTACCGCTTATAACTAATTAGGAAATTTATACGCGTATATAATCCTAATAAGCAAACCCACCTAGACGACCTACCTTAACTACACTATTGTCTATAACCGCTACACCCCCCTCCGCTAGTCCTATAATGCCGTCTAAGGCTAATATACGCGCTGCTGCCGTAAAAGAGCGCGAAATTACTAAAGAGTAAAGGGAACAAGCCCGAGATAAAAGGGAGATTTAGAAGTATAAGGAAGAGCGCAAAGCCCGCCTAGTAGAGGAGGCTTACTAGCATAAATACCACCTAGCCTAAATGGCTTAATTATAGTTAGGCTTGGCCGCTTCGGCCTTATAGGCTACTATAATAGCTGCTATAGCTAATGTCCTTAGTAAGCCTCTCCCTCCTAGTATAAAGTCGCTTAAACTCCACCTTCCTGGCGTTATTACCTAGACATTTTTAAGGGTACCTTCGATCTAGTAAACCTCGCCCGTCTTTAAGTTTATACCGCTTAAATTAAGATCGCCAACGAGATATAAATTAAGAATGGTACTCTAGTTATAAGGAAGGTAAAGGTAAATAGGAAGCTATTTATAGATAAAGGCGTCTGGTTTAAAGGTTTTACTAACTACGTAGTTATTACTAGCACCCTCTATATATGCCCGCTAGACCTTATTACTAATATACTTCTCTAAATAAACACAATTTATACCTTATTAACCTAGTATATCTAGGTAAGTTATATACTTAATTTAGTACTCGACTATTATACCTTTATAATAACTAATGGCCAACTAAAGCCCGCTAATTGGCAAATACTAGCCTAGTATACAGCGCTATACCTTATAATGTTTAGTGCTATTAGCTTTACCGCCTTAAAGAGACCTAGGTTAGATACCTCCTATACCTCTAATACCTGCTATAGGTTTAATAGTAGAGGCTGCGATAATATAGCTTGCAAATACCCGCATAAGTGCTTAAAGTGTAGTAAAGATTATACTGTATTATCTAAAGCTTACGCCTAGGAATAGCAAGGCGAACCTTATAAAGTAGGGTCTAGCCTAATAACAATACTAACTTTAATTATACGCCTAGGACCTAGGCCTAATACGTTACTATTATTCCCTACCTTTATAGAGGCGAAGGCTCTCTACTACTCTCCATCGCCCCTAAGGATCTTAGTATGGCACTCCCTTCTATCTAACTACCTAGGCAATCTACCAGCCATTTTAGTAGGCATCCTAACCTATGGCTGCGAGATAGGAGCTAAGTCTATCCCTACCCTAAGATCTTATAGGAACTATAACTCCTCTTAGGATAACGCCGACTTTATCTTTAAGAAGATAATATTAGACCTTAAAAAAGGACATATTAGAATCGCGATAGGGCCTATTATAGTCTTACCTCTTAGCCTAGTGCTAAAATCGGATAGAGGATACCGCCAAATTCACGATCTCTCCTTTTTACTAGCATCTTTAGTTAATAACGTAATTTTAGAAGAATATGGAGCACTAGTATACACTATAGTTACCGCTATTTAAGCCTACGTTATTTCTACAGGTTGTGGATATCTGCTGCTTAAAAGAGATATTAAAGACGCGTTTTATATAGTCCCCCTATCTTATAGGGTAAGAACATTAATAGGCTTCTCCTAGGAAGGTGTTACCTACCAGGAATACTGCCTATCCTTTAGTCTTTAAACTGCGCCGCTTATATTTAACCTCTTCGCGGAAGGCCTGCACTAGATACTCTATTCACAACTACCTTATAAGGTAGAATACTACCTAAATGACTTTATCTTTATCCTTACTAACCCAAACGACTTAGCAGCTATTACCTAGACTTATATCTCTGTTACTAACTCCCTAGATATCCCTTAAAACGGCTCCAAAGACATAGTAGGAACTGTTATTAAAGCTTTAGGATATACTATTGATACTATATAAATACAAACGCGATTGTTACTACAGAAACAATTACGTGCTATTAAGAAAGTCACTACCGCACTCTAATACGGCTTATTATCGTTTCTTTAAGCCTAATAGCTTATAGGCTACCTCGTATAGTACGCCTACGTAATTAAACTTGGTTAATCTTACTCTAAATCCCTTTAGATCTTTATTACTGCTTAGCTAGAGACTCTAGTAAATAAGCATAAACCTAGGCGATTTAGCACTAAGTTGCGAAGTAACTTATATATCTAGCTTAACCTACTTATTATAAGTAATAGGGTATTGTTCTTTAATAATGTTAAGTATGCCTATATTTATCTCTTTACTAACGCCTCTACCTAGTTCGGGTTTGGTAGCTTTTACTTTTTTAAGGAACTTAAATATAAGGATAACTAGTAGTAGTACATAGCCAACCTCCCTTAATCTTAGGCGTTTAGTATATTACCTAAGCCTAGTTAATAAGTAGACTATATTAATCCAAAAGAGATATATGCTATTGCTTACGCATTTAATCTATAGTCTACTAACTGGTAGTATAGCGCGCTATCTATTTATACTAATAGCATAGTGGTTTACTAGAGCATTAAGAAAACTATTATTTATGGCGTAGTAAATAAATTACTCTGCAAGATTATGCTAGCTGCTATAGCTTACAATATTATAATATCCGCGAAGTAGATCCTAGGTAATTTAAATAGCTTAGCTAATATACTATCTTAATTCTAGGCCGTGGCTATTTATTAGTTCTACCCATACTAGGCCCTTAATTTATTACTACTAAAGCTAATAAGTTTTTAATAGGTGCCGTAAACCTAACGGACTACTTACAACCGCCTATAAACTTTAAAGATAATGTTAACGCGCTATTTAACCTCTACGCGCTCCTTCTCTAGAACGGCCTTATACTAGTAACCTGTAGGAACTATTCCTTAGCAGTTAACAGCTAGGAGTTATACTGCGCACTTAAAGGAGTCTCCCCCTACCTAGCTAAGCCGCGTAAACTAGGCGAATGGATTGCCCGCTGCGCGTTTAGTACCTCCTAGCTATAGATAGGTAGGCTTAAGGCCGAAACCTTATAAGCCTATATCTCTGCAATTTGCTCGCGCTATGTAGATTACGGCATCTTAATTATAGCATTTAAGGATCCTATAGTATACCGATTACTCACTAGAGTAGCCGCTATCTCTCCCTTAGTAAAAAAGGATAAGTAACCTATTACTAGGGACATTCTAGCCTAGGTAGTGATATACGGCCCATCGCTACCAGATGTCAACACTAATGCTATATTTACCCTCGCATTTGCTGGATTTCTATAGATAAGTAAGATTACGTATACTATAGCGAAGCTTAAAAACTAAACGACCTTTCTAGCGAAAAAGGCCACTTAACACAATATCACCTTTACGCCTAGTGGGATAATATTCCGCCTTAAATAGAGCAAAGCCGACAAGTAATACTAGGGCGTTAACGTCGCCATTATAGTGGTAGGCGGCCTATTATGCCTAGTTGCTGCTATAACGAAGCTGTTTAATAGGGACCCTTAACCCCTTAACTCTCCCTTATTTAGTCTTAATAGTAAACCCCTTACCTCTCTAGGGGTTTGCAAGATCCTTTTCTCCCGTTTAATAGCTGCTGGGATTAACCTAAGTAGTTACTTAAACTATTTCTTCTGCTAGGGCGCTACCCAGTTCGCTAAAGATTTAGGGTGTTTATATTAGTAAATTTAGTAGCTAAGTCGGTGGTTATTAGAAGCCTTTCGCCTATATATTAGGACTAAGACTACTAACCTTTATTACCTTAACTCTTACTTCTAGCGTAGTGTACCGCTCTTAGCGTAAGGATTACTAGGTAGTAGGTTAAGATATTAAGAGGGCCGCTAAGGCGCTAGTAGTAAGCGAGCTAATAGCGATTTTCTATACCGGGTATGGAAAATCCTAATTGGTTAGCTTATAACTTAGGGTCGGCAAAATATAGCAGAATATAATAATATGGCAGAACTTGGCAGAATGCGACAATATAGCAGAATTTGGCAGAATGCAATAAGGTGGCAGAATTTGGTAGAATATAATAACATGGCAGAATATAGCAGAATGCGGTAATGTCTTATTAGGCGTAGGAGCTTCGCTTAGGGATATCTGGCCGCTTTAGGGCAAATCCTTAGTAGATTTAAGTGCTAGGAACTAGTAAAACTGCTAAGAACTAGCCCTAGAGCGACCTTATAGCCCTACGCCTCCCAATTATATAAAAATTAAATATCCCCTCACGTGACTGCGATAGATAGATAACGGTTAAATTTAGAGAAGTATACTAAGAAACTTTTTATTTCTTAAGTTATATAGTTTATCTTTCTTTAAGTAGTAGCTTAGCGGTTTAGGTTACTATATATAGCTTTAAGAAGTATAACTAGGCTTTATACTAAGTTTAGCTAAAGCGGTTTAATAAGGTTAGCTATATCTCCTTTTAGTTAACTTAAGACGTAATAGAGTTAGTTAGCTTTAGTTAGGTAACGGTTAGCGTTATTAGTTAGCTTATTTTTAAGCTAGCTTAGAAATAATTAGAGCTTTTATTATTTACTAGTAAATACTAGAGGATTTAGTAGTCGTTTAGATTGTTTTAGTGTAGTAGTCGGCTTAGGGTAAGTAGCTACTATAGGTTTAGGGCTTACGTTCTACGTGTTTATCTCTAGAGATAGCGTTTAGTCTTAAGGTCCTAGCGTGGGCATCTTAAGGGCGCGGACTTCTTCTTAGAGGTCCTTAATTAATTACTAGTATTATACTTCTTATTCGGCTTATTATTAATTTAAAGTAGCTTAGTTCTATTTAAGGGCGTCTATAAAAGACTTCTGTATCCCTACTAATTATTTTTAAAGTGCGGATATAATACTGGTGGCCGTTATAGGGGCTTTAGGTTTATTCTGCATGTTAATAATAGTATAGGTGGTTAACGTAATATAGTATTACGGAGTAAGTATAAGTGACGATAATATATAGTAAGGTAGATATTATTAAGCTATATACATAAACTATATAAGGAGGTTAAGACGTTACGTAAGGAAAAAAAGGTAGGAAAATAGGAAGAAAGGGCATATATCGTTGACTTGGTTGCTTGGTTAATACGTGTATAGGTAGAATAGGGTTTAGGTTATAGTCCTGGCAGAACTTGGCAGAATTCGGTGGAACTTGGCAGAATATGGCAGAATGCCGTAGATTGCCGTTAGATTGCCATCAGATTGCCGTCAGATTGCTATTTCGCGGTTGGTCTCTAATTGCTGAGTTGGTGGAAACAGGTGGACGTGTGCAAGGTGTTACGGGGGTGTCCCGTGACAGTTACTGCTACGTTTCGCCCCAAATATTACTACTAAAATAGTAAACATTTAGCCAGAGCCACTAATTCTTAACATTTGACCTCCTATATTAATATTTATAGTAGATAAACACCTAAATAGCTAATATATTGTATCTAGATTAATTCTATGCCTTATTACCTGCTTTATTGCTCCTCCGCTGCCTACACGAACGCCTGTACGAAAGCCTGTACGAAGCCTGTACGAAGCCTGCACGAAGCCTACACGAACGCCTGCACGAACACAACCTCTATATAAAGCTCTGCACGAGGCTCTACTTGAAGCTCTGGTCGAAGCTCTGGTCGAAGCTCTGGTCGAAACTCTGGCCGAAACTCTGCTTGAGGCTCTGCTCGAAGCTCCGCTCGGAGCTCTGGTCGAAGCTCTGCACGAGGCTCTGCTCGAAGCTCTGCTCGAAGCCAGCAGAGGACCGTCGCCAGAACCAGACGACCGTTACCAGAACCAGACGACGACCGTTCGAACGACCAGCCAACGAACACCACGGACGATTCAATCAATCGATCGATCGAATTGAACCAGAGCTTTAATATCGGCCGTCACCAAATCGAATCAAGGCCTCCTAAGGAGGCACCCCAGACAACCACCGTTCGAATATATAGCCCAGGCTTGGTGAAAATAAGCAAATACGATGTCGATCTAATATCGCTTATTAGCCAATAAAATATTGGTTAATATTGGGTTATTGGCCAATATAGACCGGAAAATTATATTTCCGCAACATTAAAATAAATTAAACTAATATAACTGTATACATAGTGATCTGTTTGGTTTCGCTATATAGCTACTTATCCTAAATACTATGTAGAGGTACAGATCAGATCTAGGTGCTGGAGACACCCCTAACCAGCTAGGTATATACAGGTTGCTGCTAATAATCCCAATAGTTAGCTATATGCTAATGTATATAAAAGAGAAAATTCGTACATACCTAAGCTAAAATAATTGCATTTTGGGCCGTAGCCCTAGGCTTATTATCCTCTATTAAGAGAGGATCTATCGCCGTCCTAGACCCCCCTCCTCCTGCTAGGGGCAAGCCACGGTTGGCCGGCGCAGGTATATTATTACCCCCGTCTCATACAGTGCACTAACTAGTATAGTTAGGCTATTTATAATTGGCGTAGCAACCACTAAAGTAACCGTTAGCCTAACGGCATAACGGGAAGGGTTATGGGCCTAGCACAGCGCCGTGGCACCGCTAGTAAGGTTAATCCACTACCCTTCTACGAGATTATATGAGGATGGCGTTAATATACGAGGGCTAATGCATTCCTATCTAATATAGGTAAATGCTTCCGCGTATAAACACTACATCCTACCCAGGAAGGGCTAAAAGTGCTTAGCCCTGTGGACTATATATATATGGGGCCAATTGCTACTGTCCTATAAAGAGAACGGGGGCTTAGGGGTTCTAGGCGGCGGTAGTAAGGGCTTAGGCGGCGGTGGCGGCATTTTAGAGAATAAGGGCCCTATATATATGTTAGTATTCGTATAAAGCAAGTAACTAGGGTAGATTAGTAAAGGGCGAGGCTTAAGCAATGCTTATATAAAGTAAGAATACTTATATATTAGTAGTTGATAAACTAGTAGTAGTAGTAGTAGTAGTAGTAGTAGTGGTAGTAGTTGTGGTAGTAGTGCTACTATTGCTGCTTTACTCGTTAGTGCTTAACACTTATATAAAGTAAGCAGTTAAGAGTATATTAGCAAGGTTAGAGGCTTAGGTAATACTTATATAAAGCCAAAATACTTACGTTTTAATAGTAGCTAATAAGCTAGAACTGGTTATAGTAGTAGGTAGTAGCTGGGTTAAAGATAAAGGAAGAAGAGAGGTTAAATAAGGTAAAGTACTGCATAAAGAAGGAGCGCACAATTACGTGTTGTACGAAGAAATACGTATATATATTCTATTCTATTCTATATCTAGCTTAGAGTATTCTTTTTTTTCCTTTCTTATCCGTACAATTAACTCTTCTCTATTAGAACTCTTTTATTACTATTTAATTCTGCTTCCAATTTTTTAAGCATTTAAGTATCTTAATTATATTAACCCTAAGCTTTACTCGCTCCCATAAAACCGTATAACATACCCCTAAAAATACCCGTTCTGGGTTATTACTTATAGCTGGAATTAATAGAATATTAATAGCCATTAATAAGAGTTGTGGCCAACACTTATATTGCTTGTCTTAACACCACTATTTAAGAGGAGAAACCTTAATACGAAGTGGATTCTCGGCGATATAGTTCTTATACTTATCTTAGCTCTTTAGGCGATTAAACTTATTAAGGTTCTTAATAAGCTGCTTATATAGATTAAGATCTTCTTTAAATAAGGCCTTCTTATATAATACAGTACTTAATGCTTATAGTAAAGGCTGGGGGCCTTAATACTGACTTTAATACTTGTTCTAAAGTTGCTCTACTATATTAAGCGCTAGCTTTCGCCACTTCTTACTCTAATTTACTTTAATATACTCCGTATAATATTATAGATAAAGAATAATTACTGCAGTATATAGCGGAGACTTATTAGACTTTAGGTAGTATTTATTAAATACCTCCTAACTAGCCTTAATCCGCTTACAGAAGAATTTGTCTTCTTTATAATCTTCCTATCGTACGATATTAGCCTATATATACTCCCTCTAAATATATATGCCTTACTAAGCTATTTTTAAAGTGGTGCACAAGGAGGTCCATTTGAAAAAGCATATCTAAAATTATTATATTATGCCCTTAAGTTATAAAAGTTGCTTTCTTAAAGATAAGAAGAAAGCCTATTATTATACAAAGCTATTTCCAGTCTACAGGATTTAGAAAATCATTATCTAAGCCATACTTCTTCGTGTATTAATCTATTGTAGGCTTATATTGAATAGCAACCTACAATATCTTATACTAGCTATTCTATCTTATACGATTATTAAGTAGAATTCGTCTTCCTACTAGCTCTTTAATGGCCCTTATACGGGTAGGAGAGCTTTGTATATACATAATAATATTATAGAGCTTTTCAAGGGCGCCCATATCTTAAAAATTTTCATCTTTATCTTTAGCTTCGTACGAATTAATCTGCTTAACTTTAACCTTAAAAAGAAAGGCTTAGATAATAAGATTAATAATATAGCCATTATAACGGATTCGTTTGTATAAAGATTTCTATATAATAGCTTCCTCCTCTTTTATATACTTTTCAATCGTACGATAAAGAGTATTATTTATTCCCGTATTATCTAAGATAACTACACTAAGCTTTTATGTAATCCCGTAGTCCTTTAGGATAGAAAGTAGAGTTAAGAACTAATTCTCTCCACTATAAGATTATACCGTATAAAGAGCAAGGAGAGCTCTAGAGAGTCCTTTTAAGTTTTACTTAATAAAGTAGGCGCAGACTCTAAGGAGAAGATGCCAATTAGGAGAGGTCTAAATATTAACTAAAAGATAAATACTTAATATTGCTAACTAAAGCTTCTTTCGTATAATATCTTTTATTAATTCCTATAATTCTTTAATCCTCTTCCTTACTTATATATAAGTTGTTATAATAAAACCCTCTACCTTTAGATTAAGGACCTAGCAGAATGCATGGAACTCTGGCCACTTAATAAGTTAAAGTAGAAATTTTTATACGGTAATAAGGGAAATAAGGGCAGCCGTAATAGCCTTCTTATTAAGAGCGTTTTTAAGTATAAGAGAATTAACCTTTATATAATCATATTTCGTACAAAGCTGCATATATAAATCTTAAAGCTTTTTTTTAGCACCTTAATAAATAACACCTGGAGTTTTAGAAACAGTAATCTTATACTTCTTTATAAGATAATTCCGGAAATTTATAACACACTTTACGCCGTATAGTTCTTCTATATAGTATTTGCAATATAAAATATATTGCTTATCCCGGTATTTTTTTAACTTATATATAGTACCAGATTTCAGGGTTCCTTTTATCTTTTAATCTCTCCGTACTAGCAAATGGTATAAAATTTAATATTTCATTATCAGAAGCCATTTTATTATATATATAATAAATATTGTAAAAGAAATTTAGGGTTGTAGGGAATGCCAAGAATTATTGGCCGATATTGGCTAATATTGGGTAATTTAGCGATATTAGCCAATACTAAATATTGGCCAATAATATTGACCGTCGGATTATTTAAATCTCCGCTAAATATAGCTAGCGAACGGCTATAGAGAACGATTCAAATCGATTAGAGCCTTCGATCGGGCCGACCCCTCTTTTGAATTAAATTAGACACTAATATAGGTAGGCAGGTAGGCAGGTAGGTAGGTAGGCAGGTAGGCAGGCAGGTAGGTAGGTAAGCAGGTAGGTAAACAAGTAGGTAAAAAAGGACCGTTACTAGAACTAGACGATAACCGTTTAAATAACTAGCTAGCGAACACTATAAATAACTTAATCAATTAATTAATTAATTAAATTAAACTAAAGCTTTAATATCGGCCTATTACTAAATTAAATCGAATTAAGGCCTCCTAAGGAGGTACTTTAGATAACTACTATTTAAATATATAGTTGGCGAACGGCTATAGGGAATAATTTAAATCAATTATAGCCCTTAATTAGGCTAACCCCTCCCTTAAATTAAACTAGATATAGATATAGGTAGATAGGTAGGTAAGTAAGTAGGTAAGTAGTTAGGTAGGTAAATAGATAAATATATACTAGGCTTAGTTAGGAAATTAATATATAGTTAGTAGATTATTAAAAATACCGCTTGTTGGGAATAAAGGCAAGTGGTCACCATATAAGGTATATTGCTATTACGTGTAGCAAGTTGCCGTTACGTGCGGCAAGTTACCGTCACGTATCGCCGCGGCACTAGCGTAGCGAGGAGCCTTAAGCTCCTCGCCCTCCCTTATATAAGAAATACAGAACAATTATTATACTATCTACAAACCGTAGCTATGTAATATTACCTTATATAACCAATACTAATTAGTAATTAACTTTACTGTTATACTATAGAGCAGCTAGGTATTCTACTAAAAAGAGACGAGCTACTATACCAGTACTACTTATGCTAAAGGGAGCTATCTTTTAAGGTTAGAACTGGTCCTAAACCTTAAATAGAACTCTTTTACGAATTTAAGGGATCTAAAGGCTAGAACTAGTCCTAAGCCTTTTTAAGATTACGGATTCTTGCGTCTATTATATAGAATAATATACTTTATAAGTCTTTATAATTTAAGGCTAGAACTAGTCCTAAGCCCTATAATTACAAATATACGTTACAAACGCGTACTAAACAATAATCCCTATACTAATAACACTTCCCTTTCTCTAAAAGCATGGCTACGCCAAATAACTAGAAAGACTCCTTACTATTAGGGGTAGCTAAGCACGTAAAACTTATTAATAAAGATTAGGACGAATTCGCCTTTAATATAATAACTTATACCGTAAAACAAGTTAACGGCTTTCTCCTACACTATATTATATTTTACTAAAATAAATATTACGGCGACTTATAACTATAGGAGTACTTTAAGGAGGATTTTATAGGATAGACTACTAATACCTAGGTACTTAGTAACGTTAATATTATTTAGGATTTTTAAGACTTCCTTTATAGGAATAGGGTATACGTTACTAAGAATAGTAACCCAATTACTAGCAATATTTAGGCCGTTATTATTAGTATAAAAAAACTAATATAGACGAAAGCTAAAATTATACGTTAACTATAAAAACCTAAAAACAACCCATATTCTTTAGAAGGTAACTTTAATTTATATTAAAACCCCTAAAACGCTAACCCCCTATTTAGAGCTACTCTCCTACCTAGAGGTGCTATCCCACTTAGAGTTACTCTACCTTTACCTCCTCTACTCTAACTAACTGGTAAGCCTTTACTATAAAAAGTTATAAATCTAATAAAGGTATATTTGGACGAAGAGAAGAAGTTTAGAGGAGAACTATATAATATACTTAGAGTAAAACTATAGGTCTTTTATAACTGTTATAATAAGGTTAAAATTTAACGCCACTAGTACTATTACGCTTTCTCT
>Ga0307515_10017340_pt1 | contig 13124 bp, 12 predicted proteins | sample 17_EM_MG_FD_194513 | JGI IMG/M metagenome (GOLD analysis project Ga0307515, IMG submission 194513) | Populus trichocarpa ectomycorrhiza microbial communities from riparian zone in the Pacific Northwest, United States - 17_EM | ecosystem: Host-associated > Plants > Roots > Unclassified | place...
GAAGCTTCGTGACGATCTCTTCTGCCTTGTGTCTTTTCGCTGCCATTTCAATATCCTTCTTCGGCTCATAAGCCATACTTCAAGAAGGACCACTTTTCAGGGGGCAGACCAATGCTGCCTCCGCTCATTTCTGAATTTGATACACCGATCGAACTGGCCAGACGCAATTTTCTTCACATCAATGCGGATGAAGTTTCGGCTCTAAGCCGGGCGCATCAGGAGGCGCGGCGCAAATACGCCATGGCGTTTCTAAACTCCCTTAAGGGCATTCCAGGAATCACTCTCATCGATCCGCTGGATACGATGTGCGACGCAGAAAATTGCAGAACCGTCGACAGTCAGGGAGCCCCCATAATGCGAGACACCAATCACCTGAGAACATCGTATACAGAAAAAAACCCTCTCCTTGATAAGTATCTGAGATAGCTGAGAATTCCAGCATACGTTCGCTCTAACTTCCTTAGATGGGAAATTGTCGATGGCAGACACCATGCCAATTGTTAACTGCCCAAACCTTCACCAGCAAGGAAACAACTAACCCGTGTCCCTTGCCTGGTACGTCAACCGCCTGCGGGCGATGAGTCCTGCCGAACTGGTGCATCGGTTCGCCGAGAAGGCCAGGAAGTCGCTTGCCAAGGGGCGGATCGAGGGGTGGGAGCGGTATCGGACTTCCGGTCCCCTGCCCCGTCTCGCTGTCCTGGCAGAAAACCTTGCCGCCGCGCCGGAGCGGGTGAAGCAGGAGATCGTCGCCGCCAGTGCCTTCATCCTCTCGGGCCGTTTCGAGGCGCTGGGCGCCGACTGGCCGCCGAGGGCACCGGAAAGTCTGTTCCCGCCGGAGATCTGGCGGCTCGATCCCGTTACCGGCGGACTGTGGCCGGGGGCGGAAAAATACTGCTTCGAGATATCCTACCGGCATGAGCGGGTGCTTGGTGACATCAAATATGTCTGGGAGTTCAACCGGCTGCAATTCCTGCAGCCGCTCGCGGCCGACGCGGCGCTGACCGGCAACACGGCGGCACTGGCGGCGATCGAGGCGGCTGTTGAAAGCTGGTATGCGGCCAATCCGCCCTTCCGGGGCATCTGCTGGAATTCCGGGATCGAACTCGGGCTGCGCGCCATCAGCCTTCTCGTCGTGATCGGCCTCTGCGGCACGCAGCTATCGGCTGCGACGATCGACAGGATCCGCGCGATCCTGCATGCCCACATGGTCTGGATGGCGCGGTATCCCTCGCGCTTTTCCTCCGCCAACAATCACCTCGTCGCGGAGGTCGCGGGTGAATTCCTCATTGCACTTGCCATGCCGGAATTGCCCCTTTCCGCCAAGCTGGAGGCCAAGGGCCGGAGAATCCTCGCCGAGGAGGCAAACAAGCAGATCCTGAACGACGGCGTCGGCGCCGAACAGTCGCCGACCTACGGGGCCTTCACCGCGGAATTCATCCTTCTCTGCAGCCTCGTGGCACGATCGGCCGGCAAGCCCCTGGAGGGCGAGATCGACAGCCGGCTGAGACTGTTTTCAAACTATATCGCCTGGCTATCCAATGACGACGGGCGCGTGCCCGGCATTTGCGACGATGACGAAGGACGCGTCCTGACGCTTTCGCGCCATGAACCGGCCTATGCCGCTTCCGTCTGCGCGGCAATCGCAGGCTATCTCGGCAAGCCGTTGGCCGGGCCACGGCCGCCGGAGGTCGATTTGCGCGATGCCCTTTTCGGCTCGGCAGCGACAGGGACCGCTGCCCCTTTCGGATTGAAGACATTTGCCGATGGCGGCTACACCGTCGTTCGGGAAACGAAACGCGGCCACAGCCTCGATATCGTCTTCGATCATGCCCCGCTCGGCTATCTGTCGATCGCCGCCCATGGCCATGCCGATGCGCTTTCCGTGATGGTCACCGTTGATGGCAAGCCGCTGTTCGTGGACCCCGGCACGTATCTCTATCACTCGGGCGGACCATGGCGGGACTGGTTCCGCGGGACACGCGCTCACAACACGCTGAACATCGACGGCGCCGACCAGAGCATCATGTCCGGCGCGTTCAACTGGTCGCACAAGGCCGCAACGACGCTGGAAGCCGCGGTGGGTGGCCAGGACTGGTCGGTCAAAGCCAAGCATGATGGCTATCAGAAACGTTTCGCGACGCTGCATCGCCGGACGCTGTCGTCCACCGCGGATGGCTTTGCAATCCGCGACGAACTCCCCGACACCGTCAATCAAACGGCCGAGATCGTCTTCCAGCTTGCGCCCGACTGCGACGCGACGGTTAAGAGCGGGATTGTCCTGATCGAACGCAACGGGACGACGATCGCAACGCTGTCCTGGAAAGAGGCCGGCGCCATCAGCATCGAGGCTGGCGGAGAGATCGGCGAAGGCGGATGGTATTCTCCCGCCTTCGGCAAAAAGGTCGCGGCCAAGCGCATAAGCTGGCGCGGCATCGTTCCTGATCAGGGCGTGACGTGCAATTTTGCACTTATGCAGGCGTGACCTACTTCCGCTTCATCGCCTCGGCAAGTGCTGCACCGAAGGCACCTTGCGACGGCGCCTGCGATTTCGGCTGTTGGGCGCGGGCGAGTGTCTGGCGCGCCTGATGGGCGGCCTTCGGGTCGCTCTTCATGTCTCTTGCGCCTGACTCTGCGGCACCGTCCTTGCGCATGGTAAGCCCGATGCGCTTGCGGGGGACGTCGACCTCGGTGACGCGCACCTGCACGACATCGCCGGCCTTCACCACCTCATGCGGATCCTTGATGAAGCGATCGGCAAGCTGGGAGACGTGCACGAGACCATCCTGATGCACGCCGATATCGACGAAGGCGCCGAAGGCGGCGACGTTGGTGACGGTGCCTTCGAGCAGCATGCCGGGCTTCAGGTCCTTGATGTCATCGACACCATCGGCGAAGGTCGCGGTCTTGAAGCTCGGGCGCGGGTCGCGGCCGGGCTTTTCGAGTTCGGCGAAAATATCCTTGACCGTCGGCAGGCCGAAGCGCTCATCGACGAAGGTTTTCGGGTCAAGCTGTTTCAGCGCGGCGCTGTCGCCCATGATGGCGCGCAGATCACGACCGCAGGCGGCGACGATCTTCTTGGCGACGCCATAGGCTTCGGGATGCACCGAGGAGGCGTCAAGCGGCTCCTTGCCGTCGCGGATGCGCAGGAAGCCGGCGCATTGCTCGAAGGTTCGGGCGCCGAGGCGCGGCACCTTCATAAGCTCCTTGCGGCTGGTAAAGGCGCCGGTCGCGTCGCGATGGGCGACGATCGCTTCGGCGGACGACTTTCCGAGGCCGGAAACACGGGCGAGCAGCGGCGCCGAGGCGGTGTTCAGATCGACGCCGACCGCATTCACCGCGTCTTCGACGACGGCTTCGAGCGAGCGGTTGAGACGGCCCTGATCGACATCGTGCTGATACTGGCCGACACCGATCGATTTCGGCTCGATCTTCACCAGTTCGGCGAGCGGATCCTGCAGGCGGCGGGCGATGGAGACGGCGCCGCGCAGCGACACGTCAAGGCCGGGGAATTCGTCGGCTGCGGCCTGCGAGGCGGAATAGACCGACGCGCCGGCTTCCGAGACGATGACCTTGGTCGGCTTCGGGCCAGCCGGCAATTGCGTCAGCATGTCGGCGACGAGGCGTTCGGTCTCGCGGCTGCCGGTGCCGTTGCCGATGGCGATCAGTTCGATCTTGTGCTTGCGCACGAGGCCTGCAAGCTCGGCCTGCGTGCCGCGGATGTCGTTCTTCGGCGGGAACGGATAGACGGTGGTCGTTTCCAGCAGCTTGCCGGTGCCATCGACGATGGCCACCTTGACGCCGGTGCGGATGCCCGGGTCGAGACCCATCGTGGCGCGCGAACCGGCGGGGGCTGCCAGCAGCAGATCCTTGAGATTGCGGGCAAACACATGGATCGCCTCCTCTTCCGCCCGTTCGCGCAGTTCGCGCATCAGGTCGAGCGACAGCGACATGGAGAGCTTGACGCGCCAGGTCCAGCCGATCATCTCCATCAGCCATTTATCGCCCGGCAGCGTGCCGCCGACACCGTAAACGGCCGCGATGGTGCGCTCGACCGGCTTGACCGGCGACGTATCGTCGAGGTCGACGACGATATCGACGGAGAGGAATTCCTCGTTCCAGCCGCGCAGCATCGCAAGCGCCCGGTGGCCGGCAACGGTTGCCCATTTCTCGGAATGATCGAAATAATCCGAAAACTTGGCGCCAGCCTCCTGCTTGCCATCGACCACCTTGGAGCGGATAAGAGCGACCTGTCGCATATGGGCACGCAACCGGCCCAAGAGATCAGCATTTTCGCTGATGCCTTCGGCGATGATATCACGGGCGCCATCGAGCGCCGTTTTCACATCCGGCACATCGGCGGTGATATAGGCGGTAGCACGATCCGCCGGAGCGACGGTCCGGTCGGCAAGAATGGCTTCGGCCAGCGGTCCCAGCCCGCGCTCGCGGGCGATTTCGGCCTTGGTCCGGCGCTTCGGCTTGAAGGGCAGATAGATGTCTTCCAGTTCCGCCTTGGTGGTGACGGCGGCGATCTTGGCTTCCAGTTCGGCCGTCAGCTTGTCCTGGCCGCGGATCGAATCGAGGATGGAGATCCTGCGTGCCTCGAGTTCACGCAGATAGACCAGCCGTTCGGCCAGATTGCGCAGCTGCGTGTCGTCCAGTCCACCCGTCACTTCCTTGCGGTAACGGGCGATGAAGGGAACGGTCGCGCCTTCGTCGAGAAGCTCGATGGCTGATATCGCCTGGGCGGGCGTTGCCTTGATTTCCTGAGCGATGAGGACGGCAATGGACTTTGATGGCAGGGACATGGCATTCCGTGGTTTGCTGTGATTTGGCAGGGACCATAGATGCACATGCCTTCAAGGCCAAGTGAAGGCACCCGCCAGCCACCGGGCGTCCACAGATGGATGCCGCTGCCGCACGAATGAACGGTTCAGAATTCGACCGGTTCCAGCGGCGGGCGGTTTTTTTCGAACTCGCGCAATTCCACCTCGCGCTCACCGATATAGTTGCGGGTATAGGGCACCGCATCCTGCTCGTGCGACAGCTGGATCTGGAAGATCATCAGCTTGTCATAGATGAAGGCGGTCTCGGAAGCCGCCAGATAGAACTCCCACATGCGGAAGAAACGCTCGTCATAGAGCCGGATCGCCTCGTCCTTGCGCGCGGTGAAGCGCTCGCGCCAGGCCCGCAGGGTGTGGGCATAGTGCATCGGCAGGATCTCGATATCCCTGATCATCAGCCGCGACTTCTCGATCGCCGGCACGACTTCCGACAATGCCGGCATGTAGCCGCCTGGAAAGATGTATTTCTCGATCCAGGGATTGGTCGCCCAGGGTTTTTCCGCCTGGCCGATCGAATGCAGCAGCATCACGCCCTCCGGGGCAAGCAGGTTTGCCATCTTGCCGAAGAAATTGCCGTAGTTGGCCATCCCCACATGCTCGAACATGCCGACGGAGACGATGCGGTCGAACTGACGGTTCGCCATCGTGCGATAATCCTGCAGCTCGAAGCGGACGCGGTCGGCAAGACCGCGCTTTTGAGCCCGCCCGCGCGAAACCTTCAGCTGTTCTTCGCTCAGCGTAATTCCGGTAACATCGACGCCGGAGGATTCGGCCAGATACATCGCCATGCCGCCCCAGCCAGAACCCACGTCCAGGACCTTCTGGCCCGGTTCCAGCAGCAACTTGGCGGCGATGTGGCGCTTCTTTGCCGTCTGTGCTTCGTCGAGACTGATGCCGGGCGGGTCGAAATAGGCGCAGGAATATTGCCAGTCCCGGTCCAGAAACAGATCGAACAGCTTGCCGTCGAGATCGTAGTGATGGGCGACATTGTGCTTGTTGCGATTGACCGGCAGGCGGCTTTTGATCTGCTGTTCGGCGACATGCAGAAGGGCGATGACCGTGTTGCTGATCGTCGCCGCCTTTTCGAGACCATTGGCCTTCATCATCGAGATCACGTCGAAGATATTGCCCTGGTCGATGACGAGGCGCCCCTCGACGTACATTTCCCCAAATCTCAGGCCCGGATCGCGCAGGATCGCCTTTTCGGCATCTTCATCGAGGGTGCGCACCGTGACGGGGGGGCCGGATCCATCACCGAGAACGGCCTGCTCTCCGGAGGAGAGGATCACTTTAAAATTGCCTTTTTGAACCAGTCGGCGGAGCATTTTCAGAAATGTCATGTTCATTCCGGACCTCGACCACAGTCTGTCGTGCATCGCAGATGCAAACGTTCCGAAGAAGGTTGCGTTGCCGCAGGCCTGGAGGATGTTGCCGGGCGTTCGGAAACGAGAAGAACCGGAGCAGTAACGCCGTCGGCACCGTCCAAGGCAAACCGGAACTGCGGCAACAATCATCGGACCGCGTGTCGCTCGGCTGCCGGACAGATCGTCTGGGCGCCCCTATCCGGGAGTTCTATCCATCAGAACACCCGTTAAACTAGCGCTGTTTTGCCATTTCGCAATGGCTTGGCTGGTCCCTCAAAGATTTATTTACTTAGCAAACCCCGGACATCAAAGGGTAACCACGCCCTCTCCCGCAAGCAGCATTCGATCGTGCGGCCGGTCAAGGTCGAGTACAGGGCCGAGCGGCACGATGCGCGTCGGATTGATATGAACGATAGAATAGTAGCCGCGCTTGATCTGGTCGATCCGCGCCGTCTCGCGGATGCCGGGCCACTGATAGATTTCGCGCAGATAATTCGACAGGTTGGGATAGTCCTCCAGCCGCCGCAGATTGCACTTGAAGGCGCCGTGATAGGCGGCGTCGAAGCGGATCAGCGTGACGAACAGACGGATATCGGCCTCGGTGAAATAGGCACCCGCGATATAGCGGTTCTGCGACAGATGCGCTTCGAGCGTATCCAGCGTTTCAAAAAGGCTGGTCACGGCTTCCTCGTAGGCGCCCTGCGTCTTGGCAAAGCCGGCGCGATAGACCCCGTTATTGACCGTTTCGTAGATCGGCGTGTTCCAGCGGTCGATGATCGGACGCAGGTTTTGCGGATAGAAGTCCTGCGTGTCGCCCGTCAGATGATTGAAAGCGGTGTTGAGGATGCGGATGATATCGGCGGATTCGTTGTTGACGATGCGACCTTCCTTCCGGTCCCAGAGCACCGGGACGGAGACCTTGCCGGTATAATGCGGGTCGGACGCCGTGTAGAGCTCATGCTGGTAACGGATCTTGCCTGCGCGCGGACCGGCATCCTGCGGCTCGGCAAAGGTCCAGCCGTTTTCACCCAGTTCCGGTTCGGCGATGGATACGGAGACGATATTCTGCAGACCTTTCAGGTTGCGCATCATCAGCGTGCGCGAGGCCCAGGGGCAGATGAAGGCGACAAAAAGCTGGTACCGTCCAACTTCGGCAGGAAGCGCCGCCTGGCCATCCGGCCCCGGCGATCCATCAGCCGTGATCCAGTTGCGGAAGCTGGTCGGTTCGCGATGAAAGGCGCCGTTCTTCATCTCGCTGGCGGCGACATCGCCCTTTTCCCATTTCCCATCGACCAGCTGCGGCATCGTGACTGTCCTCACCTAGGCCCGGAACGGCCGGGCGTTTTATTTCCTCTTGAAATCCCATGCGCGCGCGCAAACAGCAAGCCGCCGCCTCTTCGACAGACTGTTCGACAATCGGCACCGCCCGGGCAGCAATCGCCGATCCATCTTGACGGACAGCCATCGTGTCGATAAGTCTCGACATATGGACAACAACAACACCGTCAATGCCTTCGCCGCCCTCGCCCAGGGTACCCGCCTGGATGCCTTCCGGCTGCTTGTCACCCACGAACCCGATGGATTGCCGGCCGGTGAAATCGCCCGGCTTCTCGGTGTCCCGCACAATACCATGTCGACGCATCTGGCGACGCTGCAGCGGGCCGGCCTGATCACCGCCGAACGACAAAGCCGGTCGATCGTCTACCGCGTCAGCCTCGACAGCCTGCGCGACGTCGTGACGTTCCTTCTGAAAGATTGCTGCGCCGGCCATCCCGATCTTTGCGCGCCGCTGATCGCAGACCTTGTCCCCTGCTGTACGCCAAAGGAGAAAGCCCATGCCTGACGGCGTCGAGCGGCAAGCATCGGACTTCCAGCTCCGCCGGCGGATCGTTGCCGAGGCGCTTGGAACCTGCCTGCTGGTTGCGACCGTGGTCGGCTCTGGCATCATGGCGGATACGCTGACGGACGATACGGCGCTGGCGCTGCTTGGCAACACGCTCGCGACCGGCGCCATTCTGGTGGTGCTGATCACCATTTTCGGACCGATCTCAGGCGCGCATTTTAATCCGGCCGTATCGCTGGTTTTCGCGTTGAAGCGCGATCTTGCGCGCCGCGACCTCGGATTTTATGTCGCGGCACAGGTTGCCGGCGGCATTGCAGGCACGGTGGCTGCGCATCTGATGTTCGATCTTCCGATGATCGAGGCTTCGCTGAAGGTTCGAACCGGCGTCGCGCAATGGTTCTCAGAATGGGTGGCAACCTTCGGCCTCGTCGCCGTGATCCTTGCCGGCATCCGTTTCGAACAAAAGTCCATTGCGTGGCTGGTCGGGCTTTATATCACCGCCGCCTACTGGTTTACCGCGTCGACGTCCTTTGCCAACCCCGCCGTGGCTCTGGCGAGGTCGCTGACAAACACCTTCTCCGGAATCCGGCCGCTCGATCTGCCGGGTTTCGTCATCGCCGAAATTCTGGGCGCCCTGTGTGCGCTTGCCCTGATGAGCTGGCTGCTGCGTCAGCCCTCCGCCAACACATAGACACCTGCACCGAGGCCAATCATGACCGTCACCATCTACCACAATCCCGACTGCGGCACGTCCCGCAACACGCTGGCGATGATCCGCAATGCCGGGATCGAACCGACCGTGATCGAATATCTCAACAACCCGCCAAGCCGGGATGCGCTCAAGACGATGATCGCGGATGCAGGGCTCAGCGTCCGCGAGGCAATCCGCGAAAAGGGTACGCCCTTCGACGAACTCGGTCTTGGCGACCCGGCGCTCAGCGACGACCAGCTTCTGGATGCCATGCTGGCGCATTCCATCCTCATCAACCGGCCCTTCGTGATCACGCCGATTGGCACGCGGCTGTGCCGTCCGTCCGAGGTGGTGCTCGACATCCTGCCGGAGACGCACAAAGGCGCCTTTGCCAAGGAGGACGGTGAGCAGGTGCTCGATGCCGGGGGCAAGCGTCTTGTCTGATCTGCCCGCAGCCAGCCTCAAACACCTGCGGCAGCCGGATCCGGATGCATTGCGTGCGCCATTCTCCAGCCACCCGCCACGCATTCTGGTCCTCTACGGTTCGCTCCGCACCGTTTCCTACAGCCGCCTGCTTGCCGAGGAAGCCGGTCGTCTGCTGACGCATTTCGGCGCGGAGGTGAAATTCTTCAATCCGGAGGGCCTGCCTTTGCCGGACGCGACGCCGGCGAGCCATCCCAAGGTGCAGGAACTGCGTGAATTGTCGTTGTGGTCGGAAGGCCAGGTCTGGGTCAGCCCGGAGCGGCACGGTGCCATGAGCGGCATCATGAAAGCGCAGATCGACTGGATTCCGCTGTCGGTCGGGTCGGTGCGCCCGACGCAGGGACGGACGCTGGCGGTCATGCAGGTGTCCGGCGGCTCGCAGAGCTTCAACGCCGTCAACCAGATGCGCATTCTCGGCCGCTGGATGCGGATGATCACCATCCCCAACCAGTCGTCCGTCGCCAAGGCCTATCAGGAATTCGACACGAATGGCCGGATGAAACCGTCCTCCTACTACGACCGCGTGGTCGACGTGACGGAGGAACTGGTGAAATTCACACTGCTGACCCGCGATATCTCGGGCCACCTCACCGACCGCTACAGCGAGCGCAAGGAAGAGGCTGAAAAACTCGAGCAGCGTGTCGGCCTAAAGCGCATATGAGCATCGGCATGCCCACACCGCGTAACCGCGCCTTCCTGGTTTTCGGCCTTGGTCTGACGCAGATCATCGGCTATGGAACGCTCTACTACAGCTTCAGCATTCTGGCGCCGGACATGGCGGCGGATTTCGGCTGGCCTGTGGAAGCCGTCTTCGGCATCTTCTCCGCCTCTCTATTGGCCGGCGGGCTCGTCGCGCCGCGTGTCGGTCGCTGGATGGATCGCTATGGCGCGAGCCGGGTCATGACGATCGGTTCGGCTGCTGCCGCCGTCATCCTGATCATCTGCGCCTCCGCCTTCAATGCCGCAACCTATGTCGCCGGTATCGTGGCGATCGAAATCGTCTCGGCGCTCGTGCTTTATAACGCCGCGTTTGCAACGCTGGTGCAGATCATTCCCGGCAACGCTCAGCGCAGCATTACGCATCTGACGCTGATCGCCGGCTTCGCCTCGACCATCTTCTGGCCGGTCACGGTCGAACTGCATCAGTATCTTTCCTGGCGCGAGGTCTACCTCATCTTCGCGGCTCTCAATCTGGCCGTCTGCCTGCCGGTGCACCTCTGGATCACCCGCATGTCTCGGCTAACAGCCAGCACCAATCCGGCAAGCAAGCATGCCACTACCGAGGCGACGGGCGGCATCGTACTTGCGGAGGATCGTCGCCGTGCCTTCCTGCTGACGGCAACCGGCTTTGCGCTGCAGGGGTTCGCGCTCGCCGCGCTGCTGTTCCATATGGTGCCCCTGCTCGGGGCCGTCGGGCTTGGCGCAAGCGCCGTTCTCGTGGGAACACTCTTCGGTCCGGCACAAGTGCTCAGCCGGTTTACCAACATGCTTCTGGGGCGGAACATTTCGCCGCTGGTCCTGGCGATCCTATCGGCGGCGTTCATCGTTTGCGGTGCGTCGGTGCTGATCGTTTCAGGCGACTGGATCGCCGGGGCGATCCTGTTTGCCTTGCTGGTTGGCCTCGGCTCCGGCCTTGCCAGCATCGTGCAGGGTTCGCTGCCGCTTTTCCTCTTCGGCCCTTCGGGCTACGGCGAGATGCTGGGAAAGCTGGCCGCCGTGCGGCTGGCGGTTTCGGCGGCGGCACCCTTCGCCTTTGCCGTGCTTATCGAACAGGGCGGCGCCCGGGTGGCGCTGTCGGCGGTCGTCGTTCTGGGGATCGGTGCCATTGTCGCCTTCACGGCGATCGGCCGCTGGCCACGGCATGCGAGGTCCCGCTGACGCAAGCGCCGGCAGGCCCCATCATCGTCAAAATTACTTCGGGAACTCCAGGCCCATCTCGCGGAAGCGCTCGGGATCGTCGCCCCAGTTTTCACGCACCTTGACGAACAGGAACAGGTGGACCGGCTGCTCGAGGATTTCCGACAGTTCCTTGCGGGACGCCATCGAGATCGCCTTGATCGCATCGCCATTTTTGCCGAGCGCAATCTTCTTCTGGCTGTCGCGCTCGACATAGATGACCTGCTCGATGCGGACCGAACCATCCTTGCGCTCTTCCCACTTCTCCGTCTCGACATGCGACGAATAAGGCAGTTCCTGGTGCAGGCGCAAGAACAGCTTTTCGCGGGTGATTTCGGCGGCAAGCTGACGCATCGGCAGGTCGGAAATCTGGTCTTCCGGATAGTACCACGGACCTTCCGGCAGCTTCATGGCAAGATAGTCAAGCACGTCGTCGCAGCCGGAGCCGGTGAGTGCCGAGATCATGAAGGTGCGCTCGAAATCGACGAATTCGTTGGCGGCGGTCGCAAGCTTCAACAGGTCTTCGCGCTCGACCTGGTCGATCTTGTTGAGAACCAGCATCTTCGGCTGTTCGACATGCTTCAAACCCTCGAGAATGGTTTCCGCGTCGCCCTTCAGTCCACGTTCGCTGTCGATCAGCATCATGATGGCGTCTGCATCCTTGGCACCGCCCCACGCGGTCGTCACCATGGCGCGATCGAGACGCCGGCGCGGCTTGAAGATGCCGGGGGTGTCCATGAACACGATCTGCGCATTGTTATGGATGGCGATGCCGCGCACGATGGCGCGGGTCGTCTGCACCTTATGGCTGACAATCGACACCTTGGCGCCGACCAGCTTGTTGACCAGCGTCGACTTGCCGGCATTGGTGGCGCCGATCAGGGCGACGAAACCGGACCGGGTCGGGCCCTTGTCGGCTACCGTGGCGTCGATTGCTGCTGCGTTTGCGTCTGTTTCGCTCATAATGTCCGTAATTTCCGATTGGGCGACCGGGCGCCGGCAAGGCGCGCGAAATCGCATTGTCTGTCAAAGGATTGCCTGATCTTTCGGGAGGAAACGTGCCTCCGGACAGATCAGGCCGTCGTCGCTTTCTTCCAGACGCCTTCGCGCTCCAGAATTTTCGTGGCGGCTACCTGCTCGGCGGCGCGCTTGGACCGGTCGATGCCCGTTTCCGGGGCGATGCCGGGGATTTCGACCGTCACCGTGAAGCGCGGATCATGATCCGGACCCGAGCGGTCGTCTATGCGGTAGTTCGGGGTCACGCCGAACTTGGCGTGCGCCCATTCCTGCAATTCAGTCTTGGCGTCGCGCCGCGCGCCATCCACCCGCGTCGCCCGCGCCGACCAGTGGCGCTGGATGAAGCCGCGGGCCGCTTCCAGCCCGCCGTCGAGATAGATCGCCGCGATCAGCGACTCTACCACATCGGCCCGCACATTGAGCATGGATTTTCCGGTGAGCTTCTTCACGTCGGCGCCAGTGCGGATGAACAGATGCAGCGACAATTCATCAGCCACCAGCGCACAGGTCTCGGCGCTGACCAGCTGGTTCAGGCGAACCGAAAGCTCGCCCTCGTCGGCATCCTTGAAGGTCTGGAAAAGCAGTTCGGCAACACAGAGCCCGAGCACGCGGTCACCGAGGAATTCCAGCCGCTCATAGTTCGAGCCCTTTGCACTGCGGGCGCTGGCATGGGTCAGCGCCCGGTCGAGCCGTTCCTTCTGGACAAAGCTGTAACCGATCGCGGTCTCGAACCGCTCCCGGTCCTCCGTGTTCAGCGAACGGCCCTTGCTCATTCGACGCTCTTGAACAGGCGGTCGTAGCGCAGGTTGGTCGGCCATTTCCAGATTTCGCGGAACGACGTGTCTTTGCCGAGCGAGAAGAAGATCATCGAAGCGCGGCCGACGAGGTTCTGAGCGGGCACGAAACCGACGTCGAAACGGCTGTCGGCCGAATTGTCGCGATTGTCGCCCATCATGAAGTAATGGCCTTCGGGAACGATGAATTCCCGG
>Ga0307515_10017341_pt1 | contig 13123 bp, 18 predicted proteins | sample 17_EM_MG_FD_194513 | JGI IMG/M metagenome (GOLD analysis project Ga0307515, IMG submission 194513) | Populus trichocarpa ectomycorrhiza microbial communities from riparian zone in the Pacific Northwest, United States - 17_EM | ecosystem: Host-associated > Plants > Roots > Unclassified | place...
CGTTGGGTCAATAATCGGTGTTCATTGATCAAAGCCAAGGTCGTCGTGTTCGAAGGATGGTAAGTGAGCTGTGTGGTAAGTTGATACGTGAATCCCGACACTCCATCATCTGCAACGCTCAAATTAAAAAAAAAAACGCAACTCTCAACCAAGAACAACATCGCAAAACACCGAACCTTCAAGGTCAACCCGCCGTTTCACAAGGTAGATCACGTCGGAGCCCTCAGCCGCCAACTTTGACACGGTTTCGTGAAAATCACCCGACTCGAATAGATCGTCCAGCTCTTCAGGTAAGGCTCCGACCACAGGCGGGAGTAGGGCGGATAAGTAAGAGCGAAAGAGGTAGATGTCGAATTGCATGGTAGGTTCGAGCAGCCCATCGTGGTGTCCGTTGGTTCCGTTGACAGGCACTGGCGTCAGAGGCGGTTCCATGACCGAGAGCCTATGGTACCGACGGCGAGTGAGCGAGGTCCGCTGAGGGAGTCACGATGGTTGTTGGGATACCTCCGAGGGAGAAGTGGAGAAGAATGGGGAAGGTCTTCGCGACATCGCTTTCGCTGTCGGTTGCACGTCGATCGCCAATTGGGGTCTTAGATCCCGCGGTTGACCTTTATATGGAAACAATTTCTCATCACACAGAACGTGAAGGAGAGCGGGCGAAAGGATTACGATGGATTTCTATTAGAGCAGAGGGGTATGTAAAGTAGGGATGCAATTACTAGCGAAGCGTGAGGGCCTGAGAAATATATGAAACACAGACAGAGACCAGATAGTTGACAGTTCGTCCAGATAGTCGACGCGCGAGAGGAAACCCAAGATGACGCCCAGACAGAGACCCAGAGAGGAGATTGATCAGAAGAAGACCAGCACGAAAGATCGAGAAGCGTAATGAGAGAACCCAGTAAAAAGAGCCATTCAGGAACACCAGGAGAGAGAATCATCCCTGGTAATCCCGGTGCAAGGGACAGGTATCAGGGGAGATGCTCCTCCTTCGCCTACGTTCCGCGAGCCAGTCCAACATTCCCTCCAGGGTTCTACCCGTTTTGCCTTTTCCTTTTGCATTCCTTCGAGAGTCGGGGGATGACTCAACCAGAGCGGAGGAGGGAGATGGATAGGGGGACTTCAAGGAGCGTTCACGAAGTCGAGCGATAAGGTTACGCGCGTACGTCGGATTCCGGGGTGGGATTTTCCCGGGGATTGGGGTTGCTCGGTTGACTCTTGCGTCCACTTCTTTGAAACGTTTGGAGGTTGGCTTAACGAGGGTATGTTGAGAGCCGAAATCAGCTGCGACTGATTGTGAGAAAACCTCCCAAAGCGAGTGAATAGGAAACTTACCTTCGAGGACAGCTGAGAAGGATGACGGGATGGATTGCTCAGCCTCCTTCGCCGATCGCAAAGGGGTCGAGCATGGGGCTTCCGAGAGATCCAGGAAGTCCTGAGTCACTGAGACGAGTCAGCGGATTAAATGGATCCAAAATCAAGGGAACCTCACAGTTGAACTCAGGAGTACCAGGGGAACCGTTTGCCATTTCATCGAATTGGTTCACGGCTGATGGGGGAGGGGGTGTATTCCTTACCCTGCAGATGGTGGGGGTCCACAGGGGTTGGTCAGGACGAGTGGAAGGGGACGGATAAGGTGAAGGATAAGGGGAGGGGGCAAGGGGAGGGTCCGTGAAGGACGGGTGAAGGTGCTCAGTGAGGAGAATATGCGTTGATCTTGAGGTGAGCAGAACGGGAGGTGCGCTTTCCTCGCCCTGGTCTGCTTCAGGCATTGTTCCATCGGTCGTGTCGGCTTCAGCGAGGATGTTCCGCATCCTGTGGATCAGTTGATCGGTTTGCCGGGTTCCTTCCATCAAGGACTCCACTAGCGACTTAAGGTGCTCGCGAGCGTCGATAGTTGCATTGGCTGCGAGAGTCAGTGAGTAACGAGGTGGTGCTGCACAAGACGGAGTGAAAGAACATACCTGGTTTCAATTCGGCTAACGGGGTTGAGTTTGGGTCAACGGGGGATGGGGATGGGGATGGAAGCGTGGGAGGTGGAAGGGCGGTGTTGAGATTGAGAGGGGGAGGAGTGTGGGCAGGGGGCGACTTGGTGACGACGGTCGTTGTGATACCCAAAGTCGTATCCGCATCTGTATAAGGGAGGGTTGGTAGGAGCTATTAACCGGCGAAGCAGTTTACATACCTTTTCCACCTGCGGATAGAATGTCCATGCGACGGCTCAACTCCTCCAGTGCGGTTTCGAGTTGGGACACCCTAGCCTTGAGCGCGGCCGTTTCGGAGGAGTCGGTCACCTCACGGTGTCCGGCTCGAGGGGTGATCGAGGCAGGGGATCCGACGGCGAGGGTCGACGCAGTGGCGGTCCATTGACTGGTGAAGGTGCGCGAAGGGGAGGGGGACGATCGGGGGAGGTGAGGGGTGGAACGGACGTCGTGGTCGGCCACGGTATCCTATGGAGGGATCAGCAAGAGTCTCATATTCGAGAAATAGGAGAAAAACATACCTGGACGTGGAGGACGGACTGACCAAGAGGTGTACCGGCTTGACGTCCCACCAATCCGCATGATCGAAGGCACACTTGCAGTGCCCTCCAGGTAACACGTCCCAAGAACAAGAGCTGGAAGGGAGGGGAGAGGGGGGGATCGAAGTCAGTACATGGTTTAGATGCAAAAGGACCAAGACACTCACCAAGGGACGAATCCTCGAAAACAGGGCGATGAGCATTAAGCTCACAAGTCCGAAGACCAACACGTAGTCCCGGAAGGGGGACTGGGAAGGGTGGTAGTCGTCGAAGTTGGGGTACAGGTTGAGGTCAATGGGGGTTACAGCCGTGTGGAGGGTGATTGCAAAGATGCCAACGAGCGTCAGCCTGACGCTGAGCTCGTTGAAGCCGCCTAGGAGGAGGGTGATGGCGGTGAAGGTGGGGATGAATGTTGCTGCTGTCGGCATGGCGAATGGGGTGTGGAAGTGCAAAGGCGATGTCCGAGAGCAGTTACGAGAAGCGTAGGTGGTAGTGGTAGCAGTCGAAAATACGGAAGAGGGGATGTTTCGGGGAGAGAGCCTTTTATACCCCCTGAGCGTGCAGTGCAATTGCAGTTTGAACTGGACCGTCGACGGAAGTGGACGCGGAGAGTCCGATCAAACTTCATCCCGTCATGTAAATCTTCCCAGTGTAACCGGTTGCTTCAGAATGAGATCCAGTGCCATCGGGACACTCTGATATTACACTCACAGCTCCTTTACCAAGAAGGAATCGCAATTGTCGTCAATGTGAAGCCACAAGAGATCGCCGGGCACATCGTCCAGACCGATATCGGGAGTCGGTGAACGTGTTTCTTTTTAATCATTGCATGGGACAGGGTATTAGAGATACAAGGGAGACCAAGATGAGAAGAAGACCACTATGTTCGCCCTGAATGACGTTCCTCTCCTCACTTGCACAGGCGTTTTAGGGCTGGGGTATGGGAGGGAGTGGCATGAGATACCTCACGGAACGTCAGTACTTCAGTGGCGACGTTCAAACGGAGACCAGTGGTACGAATGGGGCAACGAGTGTGTGAGTCAGGGTGGCGAGTAGGGTGGAAGTGGAGAAAATCCGAGCAGCCAACTTGAGTGTGACGAAGGTGTTAAGAAATTCCCGATCAATTTCCCACGTTTGCTCCTCTCCTCTTACGACATGTGACAAGTCCAATGTCACGCACTGCCACACTTTTGCTTCGGGGTATCCACAGTAGTCGGCAATACTCCCAGGCACACTTCGGCCCCCGAGCGCCAAAGCCAAGACCTTGCGCAGCCACTTCAATACCTTGGCCCTGCCGGCTCGGTAACCTCAATGACTTCCGCTTCCCATTGTACCGGCAGCCCAGGTTTCGATGAATCTGGGGAAATCCCTGAACCCACCCCTTGGTGTCCCTGTCATCAAGGCGTCCAGACCATACACCATCCCCAAATCCAGGGTCTCAAATTCAAAGGCTGTGCTCATCAAACGACACATCTCGCATTGTCGGCAGAGCTCAAATATGCATCGTGCCATATCGGCGACGCGAGCCCGTCGCAGTCGATGGTTTGTGACCTAATCAAGACGTATCGGTGTGGATTTAAGTACGCCGCGCCCTACCTAGCAACGGTTTACAGCATAAGGGGCCGCCTGTCATCAGAGAAGATCTGCCGTTCGAAGAGGAAGGAGATGAACCTCTTCAGATGAAGTGCCTAGACAACGCCCGACGGCCACGATTTTCTCCGGGCGCATGTGTCGAGAAACACCGGGGGCAACGGAGTATTTACTCGCTGAAGAAATGTTGAGTTGAGTTGATGGACGAATAAAACGAGTGAAGAAACATTGAGTAGAATCACATGTTGGCCAATGAGAGTAGCTCCCGCCTGTATTGTCGTCGTAAACTCAAAGAGTTTCCATCCGCCTTTATCTCGAAAGAACTCATTCAAACTTCAACATAAAATCACCATTTTTCCAGCAGGAAAACATCCCATTGCCCGCGGTGAAACGAGCACTGGGTTTGGTGTGTTGCGGGAAAGGGAATGAGGTGAATTTGCAATTGTAATCTCGGAGCGGAACCTAACCGGAAGCGTAGCCTTATGTAATATGTATCCCGGACAGGGTTGGGTGCACAAGACCCCCGAACAACATGAGGAGACCAGGCACGAAAATCTGATCCTGGCTACGGATCTATTATTCGCCTGCTTGGATTTCCGTGGCGATGCCCGTCCAAACCAGGCCGATCAACTACCGTATATAAGCTTATGCTGAGCGCAATGAAGCAACCGCCCCACATCCTTTATTCCTTCCTTTCCTTCCCTCTTCATACCCACTTAACCTTTTCTGAACTGCAATGCAGCTTTTGACTTTCGTTTTGATCACTCTCCTTCCTGTCGCCTCTCTCGCTCGCTCTCACCACCACCTGAGTCGCCAACACCACGGTTCGAGGCGTCAAAACGTGGCTCGGGACGCCCAGTACAAGTTGCAGACCAAGTATCAAGGTCAAAACTTCTTCGAGTGAGAGATACTGTTGGTTTCTCGTCCACCATTCTCTGAGACTGATCGACTGTGTCACAAGTAACTGGTATTTCTTCACCGAGGATGACCCCACCCACGGAAACGTCAAGTACGAGTCGAGGGAGAACGCCAAGGATCTCGCATATGTTCAGGAAGATGGCACCGCCGTCCTAAGTGTTGACAACAAGAGTGCTGTCCCCGCCGGTGGTAAACGGAGATCGTGCGTTTCTTGGCCCCACTTGTCTCCGCTTGGGAATTGAACCCATCTCGCTGGCCCGAATAGTGTCCGCATCACCAGCAAGGAAACTTACAACAGTGGTCTCTTCATTGCTGATTTCTGGGAGTTCGCTTATGGTCCTTCCGTCTGGCCTGCCTTCTGGAGTGGGTAAACTTTGGCATCGGTAACTGAGAATTCAATGCTGATTATTTTCTTTGCGCAGCTGTTGGGTTCGTACCTCTACCCTTGTTTTTGATGCATAAGCTGACCCGAAGAGCCGACCCTGCAGTCCGCAATGGCCGAACAATGGAGAGGTAAGAGGATTCCTTGGCACTCGTATAAACTGCCGCGCTGACCCACAGCGAAACCATTTCATCAGATTGATATCGTCGAGTATGTGAACACGGCAACAATCAATCAGTACACGCTGCACACTGGCACCGGCGGAGAATGCAAGTTGGACCCGAACGTTACCGCCAGGTATAAGGACCAGGACTGCCCTCAACCAGAGGCTTACCTCGGAAACACCCTTGGTCTCGAGTGCAAGAGCTCGGGCGCTAACAACGCCGGCTGTGCGATCAACGATTTTGAAGGGAGTGCTGGCAAACCCTTCAACGCGGCCGGCGGTGGGGTCGTTGCTATGCTCTGGGACGAGACTCAAATCTCGTTCTGGAGGTTCGAGCGCGGCCAGATCCCGCAAGATATCGAGGATGGAGACCCCAACCCTGAGACGTGGGGAATCCCTGTTGCCTACTGGTCCGACAAGAGTTGTGATATCGCCAACGCCTTCCGTGATCACAGCAGTGCGTTCAATCGGTCTTCCTTTCTGATCATCTGGGGCTACTGAATAAAACCATCTTATTTGCATTTCAGTCGTCATCAACATCTCCATCTGTGGTGACTGGGCTGGTGCTGCTTATAACAATGGCGACTACCCTGGCGTCTGCACTGACGCCGTTGCTGATGCTACCAACTACGACGGTATGCGACTTCCGCCCTTCTATCCGACCTGATCGCGTTGACCGTTGTTGATACAGGGGCCCGAATCAAGGTCAACCACATCTCGGTTTACCAGAAGGCTTGATAACTCTACGTGGACTTCCCCCCACGAGTTTTGTGAGGCGGCCAGGGTGCCGCATGTAAGAAGGACACAACCACCCATTGGCGCCAAACCGCCACGCCATTCATTCATCCATTCAACTGTCCATTCAACCTGGAAGCACACTCGTTCTATAAATATCTCTCTGGAGGAGAGAGTAAAACTTGGGTCGTGTTTTTCAGGATTAGGTGTTGCTGGTCTTTCGACTCCTTGACTTTGGAGTTCGGAGTTCTATTGTTTTTTCCCTCTGGGGAAGAGGGAGATCGGGCATTTCCTCTCTATCTTCTGATACTCACTCCGGTCTTTCTCCCTTCAACTGCGCATAGCTTCTCACGTCGGAGTATGATACCCCCCAAGATGTCGATATTACTTTCTTTCAGTGACTTGACCTGATATCCCGAATACAACCCGTTGCTACACTCGAACTGAGGTCATTCAGGTGCCTCCACTCGCAAGTGGCGATAGTGCAAGGAATAATAATCTTGCGAGAAATGTTACCCTGCTTGTGGGGTTCCTCCGCCCCTAAATGAAGCTTCCCAGTCGCTCCAACGCCACACTGGTACCACCGGGTTTGTGCGACCTCGTCCCACGATGCTTGCTTCCCTTCACCCTGTCGTGAATGTCGCTCAGAGTTTGGCCTTACCTCGAATGTAACACACCGGGCTCTTGTTGAACTATTTTCGTGATGTATGGAAGCGTCTTGCACTCGCTAGTATCACAGAAGATATGTTCACCGATCCGAGTTGACATGAGGATGTGCCGACGGGAACGTCATGCCTTCCCCCCCCCAGCTATCTTAACTTCCGTATGCCCGGCGTCGCAGAGAAAAAGAGCAAGAGATGAGAGAAACATTTTCGAACCCCGTTGAAACCACACGCCAGATACTACAGATAACTTTCTGCTTGTCCTCTGCGAAACCAAACTGAAAGATCGCCTTGGATCAATTCGGAACGAACCGGGCTTCCATACGACAGGTAACCCTGAAGTTTGGTGAATCCACTGGCTATACTGTGGTTTCCGACCCGGTTGTGCAATTCGCGAATCACGACCACTCCGGTTTGCAAACACGGCGAAAAAATGGTTTAATGAAACTGGTAGACCCTCCAGTATATATGTGTACTTCCCCGACCGCGAGATAGGTTATCAGGCACGGCATCTGATAAATCAGTATCCGCCGGTCGTTTGGTCTTGCCTGACGGTATCCAAGCTGTTTACCCGTACCGGTAATGTTAACGAGCAGTTGGTTGAGCCCAGGAGGGTTGAACGATCGAGCGAGTTTCCCTTCCCTTCTCCGCGACCTCGACTTCTTGGTTTCCTGCATCACCAAAGCCAGTGAGTCCGTTTCACCCCGAATATCCTCACATCCCGATAGATCCCGACTTGGCATCGCGTGCGCCTACGCCAAATCAAGTGACCGGAAATTTTCTAACCGGAGCCTCAACGTCAACCGGAGCGTCGATCGAACTGTCAAAGCCGCCCCGTGACACATCCAAAAGCACATGGGGATTGAACTGTCCAGGCTCTCGACGCGGATAGCTCCTCCAAAATTTCGCACTTCCTTTTGAGAAATATGAGTTGGCTGCCTTGGATGCTCTCAACGCGGGTGAGTTTTCGTCAACTCCTCTCTCCCCGCGCACACACTCCACGAAATAAGTGTTAAAGATGGTGATCTTGATGGGTGATAGGAAAACAGCAACTGGTGACCAAGCACGACGATCTGAATGCCACCAAAGTGTTGGGGCATCACGGCGGTTGGGCCGAGGAAGCCAACGGAAAGGCAATCGAAGTTGAACGTTGAACGTTGATTGCGGATCAAGTTGAAGGCTATACCTATCCGGCTTCACTCACGACCCACCTCAGGGTTCTCCGGCCAAATTTGCGTACACTCGGTTCGAGCCCATCGGTGTCATGGGGCTCACCATCCTCTGGGACTTCCCTCGTAAGTTGCACATTAATCACGTTCATCCCGCGTGGCGCACCGACCGAGATCGACTGTTACTTCCTTTCAGTGACGTTGGCGATATGGAAGTTTGGTCCTGCACCGCCGTCCTCGTGCCCTCCGAGATCACCTCTTTATCGGTTCTCCGCCTGTGCGACTTAGTCAAAGAAGTAGGGTTCTCACCTGATGCCGTGATCATCATCAACGGGTATGGGTCAGTCGCTGGAAAGGCCATCTCTGAGCACATGGGCACCAACAAGGTTTGGTTCATCGGCATTCCGGTGACCGGAAGGCTCATGGCAAAGGGGAGGCCCGTGGTGGGGAGCAGTTTGAAGACGGCCGCCTTCGAACTTGGTAGGAAGGGTCCAAATATCATCCTCGATGATGCGGATTTTGAATCAGGCGTTTAGGTGGGCCGATATCGAGGTTTTCGTGAACGTTGGTCGAGGCACGGTCTCACCCCCAACTGAGTTGGGGACCCGTTGGCGTTTGGTTCCTCGACCTGCGGCGCTGGGTCAAGGAAGGAATCTACGGCACACTCCTGGAACGCTTCAAGGTGCTTTCCCAATTCAAGAAGCCCGGAGACTCTTCCGATCCAGAGTCGAGGGCCTCAGGCCTCAGACCCAGGCCTCACGAACCCGGCCTGACGTTAGTTTCGTTATCACACCTCGGTAGGACCACAGGTTGATTTTGTGTTCGTGTCAGGCGCATTCTCGGATACATCAACTCGGGAAAGTCTGGTTGTGCAACCGTCGAGGTCGGTGGGCCCCAGCGGAGCGGCGGAGAATTCCTCGTAGAGCCTACGGTTTTTACTGATTTCTCACCTTCGATGGAGACCGTTCAAGAGGTGAACTTCGGACCGGTTGCTGCTGCGAGGCCGATGATGTTCTAGGGACTGAGAAAAAGAACATCGGGTGATAGATACAGGTAATTCAACTCACAAACGATAGCTCCTGTGTGGAGTGACCTCGGCGGTCTTCACCCAAAACATCGAAGGGACTCTCAAGGTTTCGCAACCCCACAAGGCAGGAACTGCGTTTGTGCGCATCAAAACATGATCTCTTCGCTGACTGTGTTGACCGAGTCCGCGTGTACGTTGTATGCAGATCAAATGTTACAACACGATGGAAGCCTCGATGGCGTTTGGTGAATACGAAATGTCTGGTTGGGGAATTGAAGATGGGTTAGCCGCGTGAGTGGCTGGTCTATTTTTATCGTCTCTGTGGCTTCTTCTGGCGCTGAACGGCCGAGGGTACACCCACGTCAAAGCTGTTCATGTCAACCTCGGAACGGACCGGTGAGATGAATTTTTGGATGCGTTTTGTCGTTGTCTAGTCGTCGAAACTTGTATCTTTGAAACGGTGTAGCTGCTTATTTTTTTTTGTCTTTGGCCGACGCCTCCATAACGAGGGTGTGCCGTAGACAAGCGCGATTCATGGGAAAAACGTTTGATCGCTTTTGTTGTCGTCGCAGACCAATGCAACTGGTCACCGGTCACCATTGGTAGGGATCGATTCCGGATGTTCCGAGGAGTTCGGCCGACATTGAACTTGGCTGTGGAAGAGCGCAGACATGCAAGTGATGGCGAGTCTGTTTCTCCGTTCTTCAACAGAAACGATCCCTCCTACTTAGTATCCACAGATAGCGAAAAGAAAGGGGAACAGATTTCGCTCACGAATCCATTGGAGAAGCGGTCGGGATTGCTTGGATATGTGATGATGAAAAGGGTTCGCCTCCTGTTGGATTGAGCGCTCCGCTTGGATGGATGAATACCCTCAATCTGACCCCGGCACCCTATAATATTTAACTCAAAGTGCGGCGTGCTTGCACCGCATCCTTAGCTCCCTTACGACCTGCCACCTTTTGCTTATAAACCCGGACACACGCTCTCCGATAATTACCTCACCTTCCCCCCACCGCAACTCCTCTCCCACTCATCATAATCGTCATGGTTACTTTCCTCCTCCCCCGCTCTCACACTTTGGAGATCGCAGAGTGTCCGAAGCGTCTCTCTATGGTGCGTTCCCTTCGTCATCCCTCTCTCTCGAGGAGTCGATACTGAGAGAGGCCTTATAGGTGGGTTCCGAAAAGGAGTCCTCAAGGATTTCGATTGGTTTCCACCGGACCTCATCCAAGTCTCCCGAACGCGCCCGTCCCAGGACAGATTCAGAGGAGAAGCACTCTAGACCCGTACGCCGCTCTCGCCCTATCATCCCTCTCACGTTCATATCTGACAATCACCCCAGAAATCCGCAAACCGTAATTCATGGTTCAAGACCATCACATCAACTTTTATGAGCGGCAGCGCAAGCCCACGGTCCGAGTCCGCTGCCCCTTCCCCACTCGATGCTCCACCACAATTTCATCGACGAACGCATTCGCTAGCCGATACGAAAGTCTTCACATCGCGGAGGGTTGACGTAGAATCGGATCCACGTCTGCCGGCTCACATGAGGCGCCCGGAATTGCAACTCCGACGGATCCAAAGACGAGATCTTCCCTCCTCGAAATCTTCTTCGAGCCGTTCCAGCTCCGTCGACCGGACCCAGAGATACCCTCTCTGGTGGCCGGCATGAAGATCCGCTCTACACTGGTGATCACCGAGTCGGGGGCTTTGAAGATCTCGTGGTCCTTTGTTCCTTCCGAGGCCTCCCCTTCTTAATTCCCATACTTCGGCGGAGGGGTGGAAGGAAGGACGATCCCACACTTATGCCCGGACCTTGGCAGCCCTTGCTGTTTTGTCATGGTGGCACGTGGGTCCAGCATATGACCCCCCCTTCATCCGAATACCGCACCAGCCATATACCCTTCACGGGACCTCTTACGTTGGACGAATCATTCTTCTATCATGAATGGGAACGACGTACATCTACCAGCGCACTTTGGACAATCTCTCTCAAGTCGCCGCATATTATGTCGGACCTTGCAGTATGACATTTATGGACAACTTCCTCCCCCCCTGTTTTTCCATTGAATGACATTATCCCTCCGAATTTCTCCTTTCTTCGTTTGTATCAGCAGTAATCAAGAGTCTTATTTTCTCCTGGGTTTGTGACGCGTTTACCCATATACATGACTAACCTACATCGTGTCCCGTTTTTATCATATCCATTGTTTATCGCTAGCCTCTGTATGTACTCGCAGTCAATGCACACCTTCTATGACCTGGATACTTACTTGGGACAAGAACTCGAAGAACCCCAAATTCCGCGCGCGCTTGGTGAACGTCGAGAGTCGAGACCCCCTTTTACATATCGTCGACACAGCCACCCGTTGTGAGCGTTATCCCCAGTTGGCATGGAGTCCGGTTGCAGCTCCAAAGCACCGAAGCCATCGAAATACATCTATCACACAGCCATCGTCACGCTGTAATCATGTTAATCTGATCTTTGCAGATCTCTGGAGTCTGGACTCCGCTACGCGTACCCTCAACGAAGGTCTATTGTATGGGATCTTCGCGGGCTGTACATTGGTATGAAGGTGAGATCGTCGGTCTTTCGTTCCGCTTCGAAGACTAGGCTTGCTCTGGACCCCCGGAGGATCGGCCGGTTGTACCGGACCACGAATCAGACAAGACAGAGGCGCCTACACCGGAATTCTTGGTCGTGGAACAAGACCATATTAAGATTGGACCCTTGTTTTCTAAGTAGGACCCTACCTTTGCGCAGCTCGTCTCTCGTTGTTTGGAGATGTGCCTTGGATCATTTTTTTGTTTCTTTTTTGTGAATACACCTACGCCATGGGCTTTGACCGTCTGTGTTTTGGTAGTCGCCTTTTTTGCAATTGTTCGACGGTATGGAGGTTCCAGCGTCACCGCGACGACCAATGCACCTGCCTCCCAACAAGGACTTACTTGACGAGTCGGTCCAGACGTTCCTATTCTCCTTGTTCGCATCAATGATAAAATCAGGCGTGGTTTTGAATGAATTCCTCCCATCTCTTCACACACCGTCTGTTCTCTCTTACTGTCGGAAAAAACCTAGATGCTGCGGTTCTTGAGGGTCCTCTCTTTGTGGCGCTGCATGTACCATGTGGTGCCCTTGGAGATGCACAAAGGCAAGCCAGTGTTTTCGTTTTGTGCTTGAGCCATTCCTCCAGTGGTTTCGTAAGAATGTTCTTCACAAGTTGTATTGTCGGCAACCTGATGAACCTTCTTTAGATTTCATTCCAGATTATCTGCGTCAGGCCTAGTGATGCGACGGGCACTGGGTTCTTGCACCGGAATCGCAAGCTTTGACTTTGGTCCATGAGGTCGCTCTCTGTCCCTGAAAATAGGTCGGTCAGCACAAGGGACACTCATTCTTTCGGCTGCTAGCCTCTTGGACCGGTACTCGCAGGAGTGTGCTCTGAAGCAGAGCCCAAGATCTTTGGAGGTTTTTTGACGTGGGGTGGTCCAAAATGTATGTGCCGAAGTCCTGGGGATGGGAAAACTTCATCAATTCGTCGACCTCCTGGTGATTCGACCAGCCTCGCTCTTGTTGCGGGCGTAAGCAAGGATGGAGAATGCGCGAAAAGCCTTGTCACAAATAACATGGCACTCGGGAAGTGGAAGCCGTGATCCCGGGGAGGCGGCAGATTGGCGATGACGGAACGGGGATCACCTGGGCATCACTCTCATCTCGATTCTTTATCTTATCTACACTTCGTGACGACCAACTCATATCAAATACAACTCTATTTGGGAGGGGAAATAGTACCACATTCATTACATTTCCTCAGATTTTCGTTTGCCATCCACGCCTCGATGTACGGCTTGAGTTGGTACCCCAAATTCTCGACGTGGAAGACCTCCTCGCGGATGATCGTAGGCTCCATGTGTACTGGATTCCTGCAATACCATCGTAGACGGTCTAAATA
>Ga0307515_10017343_pt1 | contig 13123 bp, 2 predicted proteins | sample 17_EM_MG_FD_194513 | JGI IMG/M metagenome (GOLD analysis project Ga0307515, IMG submission 194513) | Populus trichocarpa ectomycorrhiza microbial communities from riparian zone in the Pacific Northwest, United States - 17_EM | ecosystem: Host-associated > Plants > Roots > Unclassified | place...
AAGGCGCCTTAATCTTACTACTACTTCTAAATTAAGTAAAAGCTCTATATAGGGGGGTCCTAGGGGGTCTCCCCCTGGAAAACCTTATCTCTATATATATTAATTAAAGTCTATATAATAAAGCTCTCAAATTAATTGGCTTATTACTTATAAACTCGGGTCAAAATTTACGTTAGGGGATTAACGTTCCGCATGTTTCTACCTATTCTATAACCTTTAGATTAAGTTTATTTATGTTAATTAGGGTTTTTAAGGCTTAATATAGCTTTGCCTTAGTTATAGCGTCCACTAGGTTGTCTCCGCTACTAATCTATTTAACCTCTATAATTATACGCCGTTTATAGGCCTAATATAAATACATTAGGTCGACTATAAGCCTCTTCTCTTATATTGTACCTAGTTTAACTATACAGTTGTAAAGGGACTTTAAATTAGTGCATAGAACTAGGGGTAATTACTCTAATTATAGGATCTTCTAGATTGTTAACTTAATTACGGCTCCTATATTAAAGCTATAAGCTAATGCGTATAGCTTACAAGCTAGTATACTATAGGTTACTCGTTTGCATTTAATTAAAGACTAGTAAAGTATATTTATATCCTAATTATGGTCCGTAAGTATAATTATAAAGCCGATTTATAATAATAGGTCCCTATTATTAGCAAAGAAGGTATCCGTAAATACTAGTAAGCTAAGGGAATTTAGGTTTAGTGGTATAAAAGTAGGTCCTCTTGTTATATTATTAATTTGCTACTAAATATATTTATTAAGCTACTTAATATTTTTCTTTTATAGATCTGTTACCTGGGCCATAAAGGATAAATTATAGGCAGATTTAGGTTAATAGACTATAGTAATATAGGCGCCTCTTATACGCTATATAACGTATTAGTCCTTTATATTTATGGTCTTATAGGTCTTTTTATAGGAGCTAGTAAGGTCCGTAGGCTTTACTATAATAAGCCTTAGGTTTTAAGCTTAGCGTTTTTAAGTTAGCTAAATTTAGGTTACCCTTTTATATAATTAAACCTCTATTAAACTTAACTGGAGTCTGCTTAGTTAACTGCTCTTACAGCTTTACTAAAAACTTAGCTTTTTATAGTTTAGTCTTTTTAGCGTCTATAAAAGTCTAGTCTACTAAGAAAAGGTGTTATGCCTAAACCTAACCCACTCGGCCATATAAACCACCAAAAAGGTAGCAGCAGTGTCTCGCGACTGGACGGGCTGCCGGTTAGAATGCCTTATAAGCTCTCCAGCCCATACGTACCGCATGGGTAGCGCAAGGTCTGACAACTGCACCCCCTCCTAGGGCGCATATCCTCAGGCGCCTAGACTGCGACAAATGGCTGGCCTTTCGCCAGGTGGTCTTGGCCACGCAGCGCGCGAGCTGCCCGCAGCACCCTAGCTGCAATCGCGAGGCGTCCCCGCTAGTACCCACAAGTACTAGTTATTAAGCCAGAAGGTGACCTCCAGCAAGCACGTGCGATACCCCGCACTGACTGCAGAGAGTGCAGTCGCTTAGGCTGTCCCATACTCGTGAATATTCGACCTCACACCAGATCGAACACTGACCTCCGGGTAGTCGCGAGACACATTGTTATGCCTAAACCCAACCCACTCGGCCATACAAACCACCAAAAAGGTAATAGCAGTGTCTCGCGACTAGACGGCTGCCGGTTGGAATGCCTTATAAGCTCTCCAGCCTATGCGTACCGTATGGGTAGCGCAAGGTCTGATAAAAGGGTATTATCTATTTAGAGTCTAATAATACTAAGGCCGTTTAATAGGGTGTATAGAAGGTAGGGGTTATATATTAACTGCTCTATCTTAAGCTTATAGACGTAATGCTAGTAATATATCTTAAACTAGTGGTTTCTAGCTTCCAGTACTCCGTAAAGGGGTTTTATAACCTATAAAATTATTCCTAGTTATAAATTAAGCTTAAGGGGTGGTTATATAAAGATATCTCTATTTAGGTAGATATTAGACTGTATATAGGCTTATAAGATATCCCATAAGTAGAGGGTTATAGGTTTAGTTTGCTGTAGTCCAGGCCTAAGTGCGAGTATAATTTATTAACTTATTAAATTATAGGCAATTGCGTAAGGACTAAGTCCTTTCCTTAGTTGTTATAAGCTTATATAACGAGCCTTAATTTTTTTAAAGGCTTTATTAATATTAGGGTGTTTAATCTTATTAATAAAGCGTAAGTTAAATATACGGACGTCTTATAGAATATCTCTTTCCGTTATAACCGCAAAGGCGCCCTTTTTAAGTAGTCCATTAATCTCTTTACGCCATAAGTCCGTAAAAGGGGTTTCCTATACTAGAACTAATATATCTATAGATAGGGGTTGTCTTACAGGTACGCCTGCGGAGGTTAGGTAATTTTTTATTATAGGGTTCTTAATTATAGGGTGCTTTTAAGGGCGTCCTCGGCCACGCTTTATAATAGGTTTAATAGGTTTGTAGGGGACTTCTAAGGTAGGTAAGGGTGCTTCTAGTTCGTCTAGTTTAACGTTTTAGGTGTTTTTAGACCAAAAATAGGGGTTTACGGATGTGCTTCTAAAGTTAGTTGGTCCGTTAGGAAGTTATACGCGGTACGTTTCGTCTTCTATAGCTAGTAAATAATAAGGTTTAGTCTAATTGCCGCTCTTACGCTATATAAGGACTTTAGAATTAAGCGGGAGGTTATATACTAAGGTTATGTTAGGTCCATTATAGTAGTACAAAGCGCTATTAATAGTTTGTTTAGCCTGTAACTTAACCATTTCGGCTATTGCCTTCCGTATTATAGCTACTCGATCTATAATAGACGGGGTAGGAGGGTCCAGTTTACTTATCCTTACATAGGCTCTATAAACTAAAAGGGTAAGTACTAGTCCGTTAGGGCTAGCGGTGTTATTAACGGCTTTTACGGCTATCTATATAGCTAGTTCCTTTTAAATGTCCTTATACTCGTCCGTAATAATCTAGTAAGCTTTCTATAGAGCTAGGTAAGCTTACTTAATAAGCCTAATAAACTAGTACGCCTTAACTAGAACGGATTTCGTTAAAATAGCTATAGCCATAGCGTACTATTGAAATTCCTTGCTAATAAAGTTCTTACTAGCGTTATAGGTAATATATTTAAGGGGTCTAATATATATATTAATCTAGCAGGTCTATAAAATATCCTAAGTGTATTTTATAGATATATTTTATAACCAACGGGTAGCTTAATAGTGGGTTGCCTTGTTAATTATATATAATACTAGGCTGCCGTTAATATACATAATGTCTATATATACTAAGTAGTTAAAATTAAGATCCTTATAAAGGGTGAACTTAAATTAGCCTAGGGAATGTCTATATTTCTAGCAAAAGGAACAGTATTTAGTTAGGTAGTTAATTGCCTTTTTATTAATGTCGTTATATCTAGAGCGTTTAAGGACTCTATATAGCTTTTTAGCTAATAGGTGGCCGAAACGGCGGTATAGGTGGTGGATTTTAGTACTAGTAAGGTAGTATAGGTTATAGTTAAAAGATTCCTAAATATAGGTCTGTAAAGTCTCTCCCTATATAAGGAATGGGTGTCTAAATTGTTATATAATTAGTAGGGTAATATACTTGCTTTCTAGGGCAGTTATAGGGCCAATTAAGGTGTCTGTAATATTGTTATAGTAAACCTATAACTTATCTATATCTATAAGGTAGAGTAGGAAAGGGGTGTCCGCTTTTACTATATAGAAATTAACTAGACTAATTAGAGTCTTAACTATAACTAATCTAATTAATGCGGTTAAGCCAATGCCAAATTAAATATTTACGGTCCTAATTTATATAGTATTAATATCCGTGTTATTATTTATAGTGGTCTTATATATAAGGTATTGTCCGTAACCTATAGTAGACTTCTTAAAGGCACCTATATTAATTATAACGCTATAGAATTCTTTAGAGGTATAGCGTTCTATAGTAATATATATAAATAGGTACTATTTATAGTCCGTAACGTCTATAATAGATCTAATAAATATGCTTATAAGTTGGTTTTTAGGTGCGATTAAGTATATAAAGGAGTAGTTGGCTAATACGGTTGTAATATTAAAGGCTTAGCCGTCCGTAAAAGGTCTAAAAGTAGTTAGGAACGTCTTTAAGGTCTCCTATTCCTAAGTATTTAAGTTAAAATTAATTATAAGGGCTTCTATTAACTTATTAAGAGACTCCTCTACTTCCTTTCCTTTATAGCCTAAGATAAACTAGTTAATCCAACTATTAAATCTCTTTTTAAACTTATTATATTCTTTCTAGGTATACCTTATAGACTAATATCCTTCCTTACCGCATATAAAGCACTTCTGGCTAGTTTGTTTATAAGGGTATACTTTTATATAGGGGTTACTATAGGGGTTATAAGTAGGACTTAGTTAGTATAGGTACTGCTAGTAATAGCGGCGGTCTGTAAAGTAGGCATCTAAGTTAGTTTATAGGTTTTATAGGTCCGTAATAAAGGCTTAAGTACTGCTTAGCGGGTTTAAAACTTTATATATTGTAATAAAGGACCGTAAATTATTAATAAGGCTAGTTAAGATGTCTATAGGCTTATAATAGGCGTACTTATAGGGTTCTATTTCCTAATAGGCTATAATAAGTTTATTATATAGGAAGTCGTCTATTTAAAGCTTAGTATTAAGGCTGTACTATTACAGTACTGCAATAAAGTAGACTAAATAACTACGTTATAGTATAAAGAGGAGAAGAAGGTGGAAAGGGGGTATTGTATATAAATAGTAGGGCCGGCCGCTAAGGTATTAGTAGTGGGCTAGCTAATAGTAGGAAATAGTACAAGACAGTATAAAACAGTATGCGTTAGGTTAGTGCCGTAATAGTACTCCTCTCCCCTAGATAGTTTAGTCCCTAAACTAAATAGATAACTCTAAAATAGGCAGTATTTAGAGTTATCTATTTTTTACCGTAAAGATATTAGTTTTGCTTACCACCCTTAACTAAGCTAATAGCGATTTTCTATGCCGGGTATAGAAAATCCTAATTAGTTAGTTTAGTAAGTAAGGTTGGCAGAACTCTATACCGACACCTAAATTAATCCGCGTAGCGTTTCTTAGCAAGGATCTAGTTAATTAAACAACTTTAACTACTGGTTAAAGTTCTATAACATCCTAACCACCATAATTTTTAATACGGTGGTCAGCTATAACCTTAGCATAACTTTTTCTTATCTTGTGCCTAGTCTAGGGGTTCTAGCTTTTTAGGGTATTGCTTATAAAAGCGCTATACAGCCTATTTATAACCCTTTAGGTCTTCTTCTAGCTATTAGGTTATATCCTTATAATATTTCTATTTAATCTTATAAGTTAGGCCTTAGGGGTCTTTATTATGTATATTAAGGATTTTCTTAAACTCCTATTTATCTTTTATATTACCGTTATTATCTCTCTCTGCTACTTATCCTTATATATTACAGCGCTCTATAGTATTAATATTTGCTTAGCTAGGGATCTCTTTAGCAGCCTAGAGGCGGACCTTAGATATATAAAAGGATTTGTTTACTTAAATATAGTTTAGAAGGTCTACTATAACTGCCCCTTAATATACTGTAAGTACGGGGTATAGGCCGTCCTATTTATCGTCCTATTTCTTTTTAGGTCTGTTTATCTTTATATTTTCTAAGCTAACTATAACTATATCGCCTTTATAGAATAACGCGCTCTTATCCCTATAGGTATTAGTATTATCTTTATAGCGTTACTATAAAATCTAGGCTAGGGCCTTAAGCTATATTAATATCCGCTTAAAGTAGTTAGTTATAAAGTTTACGCGGAAGAACTCCTTTTTTACTTATACTAATAGTATTAGTAGGTAGGGGCTAGCAGGCTTAATTCTGAGGTAAGGGTTAAAGCTATAGTTTGTAAAAAACGGGAAGATACCTATACTCTTATTAACTTAGTTATTTATAGCAAACTTAGTAAGCGGTAGGTAGTTAACCTAGTTATTTTATATAAAGCTAATAAAAGCATAAAGGTACTTATTTATGGCAGCGTTAATAATTTTAGTTTAGCCGTCTATTTCTAGGTGCTAGGCTAAGCTTAGTCTTAAGGTTGTTTTAAGGTATTTACTTAGTTATTGCTAAAAGTCGCTAATAAATTATATACCGCGATTAGAGATAATCGTGCTTAGTATACCGTAGAGCTTATATATATTATTAACAAAGCCATTAACTAGCTCCTCTATTAAGAGTCCTATTACTAAAATAAGGTATTATATTTTAGTTAGGCAGTCTATAATAATAAGGATATATTTATATATTTTACTATAGCGTTAGTATACCGGCAGCGTTATAATATAGTTAATTAAAATATTAGTTTATAGGCAAGCGGGTAGTTTTAATAGCTTTAAAAAACTAGGCGGGATAGAATGGGGGGTCTTAGTATAAAAGTATAGGGCACAGTCTTTAATAAAGGTAGCCGTAAATTAGGAGATTCCTAGCTACTAGTATATTTAGTTTAAAAGGTTAAAAGTCTTAACCTAGCCGGGGTAACTAGTGGGGCCGCTACTATAAGAGCAATAGATAACTTTTAGGTAGAGGTCTAGGGCGTTAAGAATAAAGAGGCGTTAGTAGAAGTAAATTTATTTATTAATAATACTGTATTCTAACTTATTATAATAGAGTAATTTCCTAATCTTCTTTAGCTAATGGCGAGCTTTCCAATTATATAGGGCCGCTACTATATCTCTTATAAGTTCGTTCTCCTAGTATCCTAACTAAATTAACTTATTTAGTAACTTTTTGGCTATTTTAGAGTCTAGAGTAACTATAAACTCTATATTATTAGAGTTATAGGACTTATATAGTAATTCTTTTAAGATTATAGGGTTAATTTTTTAGGGCGGTATAATAACTTAGGCTTAGTGGCGGAGGCGTTTATTATTAGCTTCCTTAAGCCTTATTTCTAGTAGCCGGCTTAGGGCGTTAAGAAGCGTAGCTTTACTGCTAGATCTGTATATAATTATAAAGTTAAACTATAAAAGGAACTCTACCCACCAGACTTAGCGTTAATTTAGCTGCTTAGTAGTTATAAACGTCTATAGGTTTTTATAGTTAGTAATAATTTTAAATAGCTCCTTAGTCCCTTATAGCTTAGGACACTATTCCTCTAAAGCCTTAATAATAGCTAAGAGTTCTTTATTATAGATCTTATAGTTATACTCTAGCGTAGAGTGCTTTATGGAGAAGAATATAACCAGTCTTAATTTACCGTTATTATTATTCTGGGAAAGGACTCCGCTAAAAGCCCAATTTAATACGTCTATCTCTGCCACTGTCTTCTTTATATAGTTATAGTATACTAGTACTAGTGCTAAGGTAAAGGCTCCCTTAAGGGCCTTAAACGATTTAGCTTGTTTTAGTCCCTATAGCTATCCAATATCCTTTTTTAAAAGTTTTATTATAGGTATAGCAACGGCAGAGTAGCCTTAGATAAATTGTTAGTAGAAGTTCGCGAAGCCAAGAAATTGTTATAGTTCTTTAATTAATATTGGGTCCTTCTATTCCTATAAGGCCTATACTTTCTTAGGGTCTATAGTTATACTATTAGTTAAGATAATTAAGCTAAGGTATTTTGTTTTAGTAGAGTAGAACTTAAACTTATTAATATTAATTTAAAGTCTAGCATTACCAAGTCTTTGGATGACTTTATTTACATACTTAATATACTTAGTGCGTATTTTAGAAAAGATAAGGACGTTATTAAGGTAGGTAGTGCAATAGTTATTAAGGGCGTTATATAAGATATAATTAATATAGTTCTAGAATATAGCGGGTGCGTTATAGAGGCTAAATAGTATAACTAGTATTTTATAGAGTCCAAACTAGGTAATAAATATTATAAGCTACTTATAGCCCTCCGTAATCCTGATCCGGTTAAACGCAGCAATTATATTAAGTTTAATAAAGTACTTAGCACTATAAAGTGCGTTAAGTATCTTATAGATTAGTGGTAGTAGGTACCAATTCTTAATAGTAACTATATTTAGGCCTTAGTAGTTATAGTAGATTTATATACCACCACTAGGCTTAGCAGTAAGGAGGAGTAGTATAGTAGCTAGTAAGGTTAATTCGCGGATAAAACCCTTATCTAGCATCTTATTAATCTACTTTTTTACACACCTAAGTTTAGTAGGTAAGAGTAGTCTATTTTTATAGTATAGGGCCTAGTTTCTAGGGATAATCTTAACTCTATAGTCCTATAGTTAGTAAGGGGGCAGCTTATCTACGTTTTTAGGGAGAAAGTGCTTAATATATTCGCGGAACTTCTTTAGTAAGTGTTATAAAATGTCTTTATAGGTTAATCCTAGTTTGCCTTTTAGGAATTTTTTAATATTAGTATTAACTATCTTCCGGCATAGAGACTTAGGCTTAGTTTTTAGGTTTATCTTAAGGAAATTATAAAAATAAGGGGGTAGCGCTTTACGGGCTTTTTTTATTATATAGCCGCCCTTTACTAGCCAGCAGAAAGACTTCTCTAATAGGTTTAGTACTTCTATTAGGCCTATAGGCAGCTCTTTAAGTAGCTATTAGTATTTTTCTTATTTAACTAGTTCTATTAGCTCCGCTATATAGATCCTTATTACCTTTACGCCTTTTTATTTATAGAACTAGGTGAAATTAACGGTATAAATATATTTAATATCGTTTAGTTTGGGGCGTATTTGGTTCTCTAGTGCTATAGCTAGGCTAGCGCGGCTTAGTTAGCCCTAGGGGGCGGAAATATAGCAGCGGCCCTATACGGTATGCGCGGGAGACGGATATAAGGTTGGGCATTACGGGGGGGAGGTCTTAATTACTTTAGTTTCGGTCTTGGCTATAACGCCTTTAGCTATTATACGCGCGGTTATATATACGTATAGCAAATAACTTAAAGTTAAGTATCTTATTAGCTAGCTTAGGTTAAGCGGGTGTATATAGGGGACTTATAGTTCTAGCGGTGTTTATATTCTTAGGGGCGGGGCGGTATTTCTTAGGGGTAAGGTAGTAGTCCAGTCTTCTAGAATCTCTATTTTGTTTACTATATATATTAGCTTACTAGTATTAGGTACCTCTTTTACTATTAGCTAATAGTATCTAAGCGTTAGCCGTGTAATACGTCTGTATAGTACTACTTGGTTACAATTAAGGATATGCCATAGAAGACAGTTATAGGCATAGTAATTAGAGTTAAACTTAAGCCCTAAAACGGGAAAGTTTATACTTAGGTTATACTTTTTAAGCTAGGGCATTCTAAGAATTACTAGTATTAAGGGTAATAACTTTATAATATAAAAAAGCATAGATTCTATATAGTGGCCGATTATTATTTTTACTATAAAGTAATAGATAATAAAGCTAGATCGAAATCCGTTAGTAAAGCGAAGTAATTTTAGGACTAGGAGTCTTTTTATTATAATATTATACTTCTTTATAAGCAAGTCTTCGTCTATAAACGCTAGTGCTATACTACTACTATTAATAAGGCTTACTATTTTGATAAGAACTTTTAAAAGTAAGTTACGTAGTAAGGAGAGGTAAGTCTAAATAAGGATAGAATTTCTATTATTATTTACTATTCTAAGATTAAATAGCAGTTAGCTTAGAATAAGGTTTAACTAATTTAGTAGCATAAATCTAATCCTTTTATCCTCCTCCCCGTATAGTTCTAACCCTTAAAAGCGACTTAGTCTAAAGGTTGGCCTTTTAATAGCTGCGTTATAGGGCTTGGCTAGTAGCTATAGTCTTAGCTAGTATATCCTAACGTATTGGTCTCTAACGGTGTATATATGCTAAGGGGTACTTCACTAATAATATAGCCGGTCTTATAGTTAGTAGTAATACAGAGTACTTATCTATAGTTTGCGTATAGGACTATCGGCTAGGGCTGCGTTAGGGAAGGGAATTATAAGGGCGGGTTTCTATATCCAAACCTACGTCCTTATCTGTAGTTACCACCTTAATTACTATCCCCTCTATTAAAGAATCTACTATAGCTAAGGGGGAGTTAGCGCGGTAGTATTAGAAGGGGATTTAGGTTTTACTAAAGGTTATAAGCATATTTTTAGTAGCTAGGTTAACCACACGCCATATAAAGTCTATTATTTATATAATGTCTTTAGACGTCGTTAGGGAGGCTATTAATACCACTGCCGAACTTAACAGCGTCTAGGTTTATTAGGTCATTCTATAGTAATATAGGTTAATAGCCGCTAGCGGCACTTAGCTTAGCAGTATTTAACTTAGTATAGTAGGCATAGTTTTATAGGTTATAAGCAAACATATCCATCTACTTACTTTAGCCTTTATAGTTAGCATCGCTAATCTTATAGCTAAGGGTAAAGGCTAGGTCCTTTATTTTAGAGGAAATATTCTTCTTAAGTAAATCTACTTTTTATTTCTTAGTCTTATTTGCTTTAATTATTAACTTATTAAGCTCTGCTTTCCAGGACTAGTAATTACACTCGCCTTAGCTTAAGGTATCCAACTTATTTTTAGCCGCTTAGGTTATATCCATAGTCTTATAGTGTCCTCTTATATATATAAACATAGATTCTTAGTTAAAAAAGGTCTATTTACTTAGGTTATTTGAATATATACATAGCGTATTAAGGCTATATTTAACATAGTTATAAGCTTTATCTATTAGCATGTCTAATATATAAAGGATTTCGTCTATTAGGGTCTTAAAGCACTTTGCATCCCTCTAGAAAACGCCTTAGATTTTTATTTCCTATATTTTAAATTTTTCTTACTTTTTAATTAGTAATCCCTTGCCATTAAACGGGGTTAGATCTTTTACTTTACGCTTTTTTCTATAGGGCTTAATTAAAAGAGGGGAGCTAGTAGTAGGGTTCTTATTGGCAATAGTCTTGGTAAGTATAGTAATCTAAGAGCTTAGGTTTTATATAGTCTTAGTATATATAAGGGCTTACTGTTTATATTATTCAATATATAGTTTAAGTATCTTAAGGGAGTTAATTCTATATTAAGCTTTTTTAAGTTAGGACTTTATAGCTTGGCCTTTACTATAGACGGCTTAAAGGCCGCTCTTAATATTAGTTAAGAAGGCTGTATATATAGAGAGTTGCTAAAAGGTTCCTGCCATATTAAGGTCCTTTAGGTATTTAGGACCGTTCCTAATTACCTAGGCGATATTAGTATAGGAGGTATTAAGGAGGCAAGCGAGCGCTTCGCGAGGGTTCGTCAGCAGGACGTTGTCTATATTATGGTCGCCTATTTTAAGAGATCTAGATAAGGCAATTAGAATCTATAAGGTTAACTATAATACTAAGATTACTAAGACTATACTAAGGCTATACTAAGACTGTGCTAAAATTGTCTAGGACTGTAGTATAGTATTATCGATCGCGCCAGATCGCGATTATATTGGGAAAATAGAGATAGTAGACTGGGAAAAATAAAGATCGCAATAGAGTGCAATTAGAGATACTACAAACTGTTACAGTGCTACAATAAAGTAGACTAAATAACTACGTTATAGTATAAAGAGGAGAAGAAGGTGGAAAGGGGGTATTATATATAAATAGTAGGGCCGGCCGCTAAGGTACTAGTGGTGGGGCAGCTAATAGTAGGAAATAGTACAAGACAGTATAAAACAGTATGCGTTAGGTCAGTGCCGTAATACATACTATAGGTGCCAAAGGTCTTTAATAAGAATTTATAGGCACTCTATAGTCGATTTTTGGTATTTTTATTAATTATAGTTTATAACTTAATCGCATTCTATTATATAAGGATATTACGCTTATATTCTGGCCCTTTAAAGTAGTTATATATAGCTTTATATAGCTTATTAAAGGGAACACCAAAAGGGTTGCTTTTAAGGTTAGTGCAATAGTGGTTAAGGGCTAGGCCGCGCAGTATAGTAGAGTAGGCTTAGCTAAACTCTTATTTAGGAATATTAGCCTTCTAACAGAGGTCCGTAAAGATAGTTAGTTTAAAGTTAAAGTTATTGTTTTTACCGCTATACTTGGATTTATTAGTATAGAGCTTAGCTAGGTTAGCTAGCTCCTTACTATAAGTCTTAATTTAGGTAGTTTATAGATCTATAACTTAAGTAATAGAAGGGTTTTAGTCCGTATTTTGGTTTGTAGAGGTATTACGGTCTATAACTTAAGGGTTAGGTATACTTTAGTTTATAAGATTAATTTTAAAACTACTTTAGTCTATAGAGCGAATTTAGTTAAATAGGTTATCTATAAGACTAGAGATCCTATTAAGTTTAAAGGAGGTAAAGAGTCTGCTAGTTTTAATATAATCTAGGATCTACTCTTTAGTTTATTCTATTTAGTCCTCTATATAAAGGGTGTTATATAGAGATTGTATAATAGTAACTTACTTGTCCTTTTTAACCTATATACCTTAGTTACGCAAGAGGGTTTATAGGTTATAGGTAGTTATAAGGTTGCAAGCCTTAAAAATAGCTTCTATAAAGCCCGTAAAGTCTTCCTTGTATTATTCCTATAGATTATTATTTAGAAGCTTAAAGTGTCCGTATTTAAGGATTTTAAAATTAATATAGTTGTTAACGCCGTTTGCAGACGTAAGGTCGACTCCCTAAATCTACTTTTTTTAACCTTCGTTAATTTGCTTATTTATATCTGCTATATTATATAGCGTAGTATATCTATATAAGCTATAACGGGTTAAAAGGAGCTTGTAGCGGGTGGTAGTGGCTTATAGTAGGTGGAGGATGTCTTATAACGGTCTGTAAAATCAATTAACGGGTCCGTAATAGTTTAAGAGGTTTTATAATAGTCCGTAAAGGCAATTAATAGGTCCGTAATAGTTTGTAGGAGGGTAGGGGGTTCTATAAAGGTCTGTATTTACGTTTATAAACTTCCGGTAAACCGTACTAAGATTTAAATAAGTATATAGAGATAGTGATATAGTTCGTAATTTTTAACTTCCAACCTTTTAGTAGGTCGTACTAGGATATAAACGGGTGGTTGCTGTTATATATTGCTTAGGGGGAGGTATTAAGTGATTACTAATCTGTATGCGCTCACTAATTAGTATTTATATTAATTTAATAATATAAGTAAGTCGTATCTAGGGGCACGAAATACGTATAG
>Ga0307515_10017344_pt1 | contig 13122 bp, 11 predicted proteins | sample 17_EM_MG_FD_194513 | JGI IMG/M metagenome (GOLD analysis project Ga0307515, IMG submission 194513) | Populus trichocarpa ectomycorrhiza microbial communities from riparian zone in the Pacific Northwest, United States - 17_EM | ecosystem: Host-associated > Plants > Roots > Unclassified | place...
TGGTCGCCGAGGTCGCCGCCTCCCTTGAACTGCAACCGGACGCGGCGGCGCTCTACCTCCAGCTGCTGACCCTCACCGAACCCACCGACCGCAACATCCGCCGGTGGAACACGTGGACCCCGGTCCGGCACAAGAAGGCGCAGACCGCCCTGGTCGACGCCGGTCTCGTCGTCGAGGCCACCCGCGCCCGCGCCGGGCGCAAGGTCTTCATCGCGGGGCAGTGGTCGGCGCTCAAGGCGCCCATGCTCCCCGTCGAGACCGCCAAGCTCGACCTCTACGGCGACTCCCCGCTCGGCAGCCTCCTGCCGCTGCGGCCCATCCCCGACCTGTTCGCCGAGGCCTGGCGCCGACGCCGCGCCGGCGAAGAATGAGCGGTACGGACCGGCGCCCGAACGGCGCAGAAGACGGAAATCCCACGGAAAGAGGCCCGATGACCGAACAGCCGCAGGTGACACCGGCCGAGCAGCGCTACGCCGCCGAGCTGGAGTTCCTGGCCGCCTACGACGAGGGCCCGCGTCCGCCCGGCTGGCGGCTCACGCCGTCGTCGGTGGTCACGTTCGTCCTCGGTGGACAGACCCTCCAACTGCCCAAGCCGCACCCCGTCGCCCCGCCCACCATGGAGATCAGCCGCAAGTTCGTCGGCGACCGGTCCCTTGTGGAGCGTGCCGTGGTGACCCTCGCGGGCGACCGCGGGCTGCTGCTCGTCGGCGAGCCCGGCACGGCCAAGTCGATGCTCTCCGAGCTGCTGTCGGCGGCCGTGAGCGGGAGCAGCGCGCTGACCGTCCAGGGCACCGCCGGCACCACCGAGGAGCACCTGCGCTACGGCTGGAACTACGGCCTGCTGCTGGCCAAGGGCCCCACCGAGGAGGCGCTGGTCCCCTCCCCCGTCCTGACGGCGATGCGGCGCGGCGCGGTCGTGCGGATCGAAGAGGTCACCCGCTGCCTGCCCGAGGTGCAGGACGCGCTGGTGTCGCTGCTGTCCGACCGCCGCATGTCGGTGCCCGAGCTGGGGCTCAACATCTCCAGCACCGAGGGCTTCACCGTCATCGCGACGGCGAACCTCCGCGACCGCGGCGTCTCCGAGATGAGCGCGGCCCTCAAGCGGCGCTTCAACTTCGAGACCGTGCCGCCGATCGGCGACCTGGAGTCCGAAGTGGACCTCGTCCGCAGCCAGGCCGGCGCGGCCCTCGCCCGCCACGGACGCGGCTTCGAGGTCGACGAACTCGTCCTGCGCGCCCTGGTCACCGCCTTCCGCGACCTGCGCTCCGGCCAGGCCGTCGAAGGCTGGCAGGTCGAGCGCCCGGCGACGGTCATGAGCACCGCCGAGGCCGTCGGCGTGGCGACCTCGATGGGGCTCCAGCGCACCTATCTGGGCATCGAGGACGAGACCTCCCTGCTCCCCGGCTACCTGCTCGGCACGGTCCACAAGGACGACCCGGAGGACCGCGGCCGGCTCCTCGCCTACTGGGACACCGCCGTACGCCGCCGCGCCGAGATCGACGCGCTGCCGTGGCGCAAACTGCACGAGCTCCGGCACGTTCTGGAGGCGTGACCTCGGTGACCGAAGCGCCCGGCCCGGCCGCGCTCGTCGACACGCTGAACGAGTCGCGCATCCCTTACCTGATCGGCGTCCGGCACCACTCGCCCGCGCTCGCCGCGGCCATGCCCGAACTGCTGGCCGAGGCGGCGCCGGACGCCGTCTGCGTCGAGCTGCCCTTCGAGCTCCAGGAATGGACCGAGTGGCTCGCGCATCCCGAGACCGTCGCCCCGGTGGCGTGCAGCGTCGCCGACGCCGAGGGAGAGCGACTGGGGTTCTACCCCTTCGCCGACTTCTCCCCCGAGCTGGCCGCGATCCGCTGGGCGCACGCCAACCGCGTCCCGGTGCACGCGATCGACCTGCCCGCCGGACATCCCCGCGCCTCCGGTGCGCGTGACATCGATCCGCTGTCGGCGGCCTTCCACAAGGCGGCCGGGACCGCCGACGGCGACGAGCTGTGGGACCGCCTCGTCGAGGCGCACGCCTACGGCACCAAGCCCGCGATGCTGCGGCGGGCCGCCCTGGCGGTCGGGGTGGCGCTGCGCGGCGAGAGCCCGCCGTCCGAAATGGACGGTCTGCGTGAGGCGTGGATGCGGCGGCGGATCGCCGAAACGGGCGCCCAGCGCCCGGTCGCGGTCATCGGCGCCTTCCACGCGCCCGCACTCGTCGGCGAGCATCGGGAACCCGCGCTCGACGCCCCGCTCGCCGAGGTCTCGTGCGCGCTCGTGCCCTACACGTTCGCGCTCCTCGACTCGCGGTCCGGCTACCCGGCCGGGATCCGCGATCCCGAATGGCAACAGGCGGTCTGGCAGGCCGCCGGCGACGCCGACGCGGTCTCGCTGAAGGCCGCGCGCGCCATCACCCAGGTCTGCGCGCACATGCGCGCCGCCGGGCACACCGCCGGGACCCCGGACGCGCTCGCCGGGCACCGGCTCGCGCAGGGCCTCGCGGCGCTGCGCGGCCTGGCCGCCCCGGGCCGCCGCGAGATCATCGAGTCGCTCGGAACCACGCTGGGGCAAGGGGACCAGCTCGGCCGCGCCCGCGCGGTCGCGCTCGCCTGCGAGGAGGTGCTGGTCGGCGACCGCCGCGGCCGGCTGCCCGAGTCGGCGCCGCGCGGCGGGCTGCTGTCCCATGTGGAGGATCTCTTCGACGAGCTGAGGCTCCCGCGCGACGGCTCGGGCAAGACCCTCAAGCTGTCGCCGCACCGCTCGGCCCTCGACCGGCGCCGCCACATCGCGCTGAGCCGCCTCGGCGCCGCCGGTGTCCCCTATGGACGGAAGCGCGAGCTGTCCGGCCTCGCCGACACCGCCGCCGTCGGCCGCGAGTGGAACGTCCGCTGGGAGCCGCGCACCTCGGCGACCCTGGAATGGCTCGCCTCCTACGGCGCCACGCTCACCCAGGCCGCGACCGGCCTGCTGCGGCAGCGCTGGTCGCGTCCCGACGGCACCGCCGGCGAACGCCTCGCGCTGCTCGGCGAGGCCCTCGACGCCGAACTCGGCGAACTCACCGCCTTCTTCCTTGACCGGATCCACGAAGACGTCGTGTCCATCGCGGGTCTCCCGGAGCTGCTCTCGGCCTACCACCTCCTGACCCGCGCGGGTGGTGAGACGGCCGAGTCGCTGCGCGCGGAGGTCGCCGCCGCCGCGATCAACGCCGTCGCCGGGCTCGCCGGATCCGGGGATCCGGCCGACGCCAGGGCTCTGGCCGAACTCGTCCGCCTCGCCCGTGCCGAGCACGAGCACCTCGGCGCTGAGCGCCTCGCCTGGCAGCTCAGGGAACTGGCCGTCGACGGCTCCCCGATGACCAGGGGCGCCGCCGCCGCGGCCCTGACCCTGCTCGACCGCGCCGAACGCGACTGGCTCGGCGCCCGCGCCGCCGCGTGGGCCGAGGAGCCCGACGGCGACCGCGCGGCCGGCCAGCTGCGCGGTGCACTCCTCGTCGCCGGCGACCTCTGGGACGCCGACCGGGCACTGTGGACACCGCTGTCGAAGCGGCTGGAAGCCTGGCCCGACGGCGATTTCTGGACCCGGCTGCCCGCCCTGCGCGACGGTTTCGACGCGCTGTCCACCGCCGGCCGCCAGCGCCTGTTCACGACCGTGAGCTCGGTATACGGCACCGACCTCGCCCTCGGCGCGCTGGAGGTTCCACCGGAACTGCTCGCCGCGTGGGCCGCCGCCGACGCGGCGGGACGCGCCGCCGTCGGCGACCTCGACCCGGACACTGTGGACGGTGCCGAGCCGGATGCCTTCGACGACGGTCAATCCGCCGACGACGCCCGGACCGTCGACCGCTGGCGCCTGATCCTCGGCCGCCAGAGCGACCGGCTGGGCGGCACCGGACTACTGGCCGCCCACGCGCTCGACGACCTCTACGGCGCCGGGCACGGCGAAGGCTCCATGGGGATCGGCGAAGGCGCCGGCGGTGCCGGGACCGGACGCGCCGCCCCCACCATCCGCGAATGGGCCGGGGAACTGGAGAAGCTGTTCGGCTCCCGCGTCCGCGAAGAGGTCCTCGGCAGAGCGGCCGCGCGCGGCCGCCTCGACGCCATCACCGAGCTGGATCCCGCGCAGGTCACGCCTTCCATCGACCTGCTCACCCAGGTGCTCAGCCTCGCCGGGTCCATGCCGGAGGCCAAGCTCGCGCCGCTGCGAAGGCTCGCCGCCCGGCTCGTCGCCGAGCTGACCAAGGCCCTCGCGACCCGCCTGCGTCCCGCCCTGACCGGCGTCACCACGGCCCGGCCGACCCGCCGCCAGACCGGCCGCATCGACCTGTCGCGGACCGTCCGGGCCAACCTGCACACCGTCCGCGAGGGCCCGACCCTCGTGCCGGACCGGCTGATCTTCAAGTCCCGCGCGGTCCGCAGCGCCGAATGGGACGTGCACATCCTGGTCGACGTCTCCGGCTCGATGGAGCGCTCGACCGTGTACAGCGCGCTCGTCGCCGCCGTCCTGCACGGCGTCCCGGCGCTGTCGGTGCACCTGACGACCTTCTCCACCAGCGTCATGGACCTCAGCGACCACGTCGCCGACCCCCTGAGCCTGCTCATGGAGGTCTCCGTCGGCGGCGGCACCGACATCGGCAAGGGCCTGCGCTACGTCCGCGACCAGATCAAGGTTCCCTCGCGCACCATCGTCGCCGTCGTCAGCGACTTCGACGAAGGCGTGTCGGTCAGCGCGATGCTCGCCGAGTTCCGGCTCCTGGTCGGCGGCGGCTCGCACATCCTCGGGCTCGCCGCCCTCGACGACCGCGGGGAACCGGTCTACAACAAGGCGATCGCGGCCCAGATCGCCGCCACGGGCGTGCCCGTCGCGGCCCTGTCCCCGGCCGAACTCGCCGACTGGATCGCCGGGAAGGTGCGCTGATGAGGCCCACTGTCGACATCGCCCTCCGCACGAGCCTCACCGAGGCCGGACCGGCGCGCGTGCTGAAGAAGCTGGAAGCCGATCCGGCCGTCGCCGAAGGCTGGATCTGGGCGCCGGATGGTCCTGTGTGGACGGTCTCGACCGGCACGCAGACCGTCCGGCTCAGCGGTGGGGCCCTCACCGACGCCGCCCAGGTCTCCTGCGACTGCCTGCTCAGCCCGCGCTGCCTGCACCTGCTGGCGGTCCTGGCCGTGCTGCCCTCGGCCGGTGCCGCGGCAACGGAACCCGAGCCCGAGGCCGCCGCGCCCGAGCCGGAACCCGAGCCCGTCGCCGGCGGGCCGGTCAAACTCACCCCGCGCCAGCGCGAGGCCGCCGAGATCGCCTGGAGGGCCGGTGGCGCGCTCCTCGCCGACGGCGCCGCCCGCGCCGGGACCCCGGTCCTCGACGCGCTGCTGCACGCCGCCGAGACCGCCCGCAAGGCCAAGCTGCCGCTGCTGTCCACGGCCGCCACGAGGGTGTCGACCAGCCTGGCCTCGCTGTCCTCGGACAGCCCGGCCTTCCGGCTCCCGACGCTCACCGCCGACCTGCAACTGCTGCTGTCACTGGCCTCCCGCCTGCGCGGCGAGCCGACCGACGCCGACGTCGGCGCGGCCCGGCGCGACTACACCGACCACAAGGGCGGCCGCTTCCTCGGGATCTGCGCCGAGCGGATCAGCACCGGTTCGGGATACGCCGGTGTGGTCACGTACCTCGTGGACGCCGACCGTCGCATCTGGACGGTCGCCGACGTCCGGCCGGGCGGCCCCGAACGGATCCAGCACGCCTACACCGGGACCTCCACGGCGCTGCCCTCGCCGTTCGAGCTCAGCCGGAGCGGCGCCTTCGCCACCGGCCTGAAGATGAGCGCCGACGGCCGGCTCGGGCGCGCCGACTCCGCCGAGGTGGCGAGGGTCTCGCTCACCTCGTGGTCGGACGAGCAGCTCGATCCACTGTGGACCGAACCGCTCGGCGAGCAGCTGGACCGGGTGGTGCCCGTCCTGTCGGACGACCCCGCCGACCGCCGCGCGGGCGACGACCTGGTCTTCGCCGACGTCACCATCGGCGAGCTGCGGCCGGGCGCCCTGACCGTCTACGCCGACGACGGTCTGCCGATCGCGGTCCTCGCGGCGGCCGACACGCGTCCGGCGGTCGGGAACCTGCGGCGGCTGGCGAGCCACGGCGGTTCCCGGGTTCGGATGATCCTGCGGGCCCATCCGAGCCTGCCGCGCACGGCCTTCCCGATCGCCGTCGGCGGTGATGCGGAGCTGCACATGCCGAAGTCGTGGACGGGACGCGCGAACCTCACGCTCGACGAACTCCCGGGTTCCCTGGCGAACGCGATCGGCTCGGCCCCCGAGACGGGTCCGGATCCGCTGGACCCGGTGGCGCGCATGCGAAGCCGCACCGTCCTGAGTGGACGGGCCGCGCTGCGGGCGCAGTCCCTTCCGGCGACCGTGGCGACTCTGCGCAGGCACCGCCTGTCGACCGCCGCCGTGCTGATCGACCGCCTCGCGGCCGCCGCGAACGCGACGGTCGTCCGCTCGACCGGGGAAAGCGCCCCGGCTCCGCCCGACGACCTGGCCGCGGCCTGGATCGCCTGCGGAACTTACGAAGTGGCCGCCCGCCAGGCGCTCATGCGTCGACTGTGGACGGTGACCGGGTAGGACGTGCGGCCACGACCGCCTCGCGCGCGTCGTGGCCGTCGGCCGCTACTCGCCGAATCCCCCGAGCAGCCATTCCATGATGGTCTCGGTCGTCAGTTCGGTGACCTTCTCGCCTGTCGGCGGCGCGACCTCGCCGGCCTTGCCGTACTCGGAGAAGTTGTAGCCGATCTTGTTGGACTCGTCGCCGATCTCGACCGTGAAGGCGAAGTGCTCGATGCCGCCGTCGGAGGCGAGCTGGACGGTGAAGGCGACCTCATCGGTGTCGGTGAGCAGGTTCTGCTGGTAGGAGGGCAGTCCGGTCTTCTGCCACTCGACGGCGCCGAGGTCGAAGGTCCCCCCGTATCGGTGCGGCCCGATCCGCTCCACCTCGCCGATCTCGGCGAGCATGGCGGGCAGCCAGGTGGCCGGTCCGACGTACCCGGCTCCAGACGCGAAGGCAGCACCCCCGGTGGCGAGGTGCCCCCATTCCTCGGGGAAACTCGCGATCCCCTCGTACTGCACCCAGAGCTCCTCGCCGATCCGGATCGAGCGTGTTGCCGTCGTCGCGGCGGCGTCGGTGTCTATGAGCGACAGCTTGTCCTCGGCCTGGATCTCGGTGCCGCGCATGAGATCACGACCGGTGGCGGAGTCGGACTGGCCTTTGAAGTCGAAGCCCTCGGACAGCTTGTCGAGGCCCGCCTGGATCGCCTCGACGGGCGTGCCCGAGGCCGGACCGCTGACGGTCGCGGCCTTCGCGCACCCGGTCAGGGCGACGACGGCGGTGACGGTCAGGCAGATGGAAAGGGCACGGGTTCGGGCGGATGGCATGGGGCACCTCTGGTCGGGCGGGAGCGGGCCCGACCATGATGCCCGTCACCGCGACGGCGGGGCAAGCCGTCCACTGTCGACGGTCAGGCGCCGGACATCCACGCCAGGGGGCTGGGCGTGGGCAGGACCATCATGCACGCGCCCGCGGGCACGATCGACTTCGATCCCCGGGACCGCGCCTACACGCCCGCCAGCAGTTTCGCCGCCACGTCGACGACCCGCTGGTCCACGTCGATCCCTTCGCCGGGGTTGACGTAGTAGCGCACCCACACCAGGTCCGCGCCTTTACGTACGACCAGGTCGGCGAATGCCGTGCCCCCGGTGCTGTCCATCTCCGAGGCGGTACACGCCTCGTCGCCGAGCCCGCTGAGCCCGATCCCCTCGTAGTTGGAGATGAAGGCGTCGCAGTCGTCGCCGAAGGCGCCGTCGGCCCGTGACGGACCGTCGTCCCCGCCGATCTGGCCGTACCGCAGGATCCGCACCGACAGGGACCCGTAGCCACCGGTCCGGGACTCGTCGGTGTCCCACTGGCAAGCGGCGTCAGGGCCGTTCGAGTACACGGCCTCGGTGGTGCGGACCGCATGCGGCACCAGCGTCGCGGCCAGGTCGTCGCCGACGACCGCGCACAGATCGGCCGGAGCGTCGGCCGGCGGGTGGGCCTCGTCGGACGCGTCCATCAACCGCGTGTAGCCCCACGCGGCGACCGACAGCAGCACGGGCACGACGATCAGGGTCGCGCACCCGAGGTACGCCTTCTTTCGCCGCTCCACAGCCCATCCTCCAGCGCACCCGAGCGGAAGCCCCGCTCGTGGCGGTCACTGTAGCGAGCCGACGCACCTCCGGAACTCCGTGTTTCGCGGGACGACGACCCCGCTCGGTCAGTCGGCGCCCGGCCACGCCCTCATCGCGGCCGTCGCGATCGCGTGCAGTTCCGCCCGTGTGGCCCCGTCGCACGCCTGCGTCGACATCCCCTGCACCACCGCGGCGTAGAACGTCGCCAGCTCGCCCGGGTTCACGTCACCCGGCAGCAGCCCGGCGCGGACGTCCACCGCGATCCGCTCGGCGATCGCGGCCTTGCTCGCGTCGCGGGCGGCGCGCAGCCCGTCGCGGACCCCGTGGTCGGCGACGTTCACCGCCGCGCTGATGACCAGGCACCCCGGCGGGTGGGAGGGATCGGTGTAGTCGTCGGCGAGCAGGTGCAGGAGCCGCTCCATCCCCTCGCGCGCGGTCGGCGCGGCGAAGGCCTCCACCGTCACGGGACCGTTGACGGCCTGGTAGCCCGCGATGACCTCGTCGAAGAGGGCGCGTTTGTCGCCGAAGGCGGCGTAGAGACTGGGGGGCCTGATGCCCATCGCGGCGGTGAGTTCGGCGATCGACGCGGTCTCGTAGCCGCGCTCCCAGAAGACCTCGGTGGCGCGCCGCAGGGCCTCGTCGCGGTCGAAGGAGCGGGGTCTTCCCTTGGGCACTGGCACCTCCACATTCTATAGCGCTCGCTACACATGTGCTAGGGTCCTTTCTGTAGCAACCACTACAAAAAAAAGGGGACCCCCTCATGACCGCCAAGACCGCCCTCGTCACCGGCGCCTCCCGGGGCATCGGCCGCGGCATCGCCACCCGCCTCGCCGCCGACGGCGTCATCGTCGGCGTCCACTACGGCTTCGACAAGAACGCCGCGCAGGAGACCGTCGACGCCATCACCGCCGCCGGCGGACGCGCGTTCCCCGTCCACGCCGAACTGGGCGTGCCCGGCGATGCCGAGGCTCTGTGGTCGGCCTTCGACGCGGGTGCCGCTCAGTTCGAGGGCGAAGGGCTCGACATCCTCGTCAACAACGCCGGCGTCAACGGCCCCGGCCCGATCGCCGACGTCACCGCCGAGGGCTACGAGAAGGTCTTCGCGCTGAACCTCCGCGCCGCCTTCTTCATCACCCAGCTGGGCCTGACCCGCATGCGCGACGGCGGCCGCGTCGTCAACATCTCGTCGGGCGCCGCCGTGCTGCCCTGGCAGCAGGACCCCGCCTACGGCATGACGAAGGCCGCGCTCGACCACCTCACCAAGTCCCTCGCCAAAGAACTCGGGCCGCGCGGCATCACCGTCAACTCGGTCGGACCCGGCGTCATCGACACCGACATGAACGCCTCCTGGCTGCGCGCGTCCGACGAAGGCCGCGCCGCGGGCGCCTCGTACTCCGCATTCGGGCGCGTCGGCGAGGTCGAGGACGTCGCCGACGTGGTCGCGTTCCTCGCCTCCGACGCCGGGCGCTGGGTCACCGGCTCGTGGGTCGACGCGACGGGCGGATCGCTGCTCTAGGCGGCCGGCTCGGTCGTCGGCAGAACTCGCATGAGACCCCAGACAAGGACCGCGACGATGCCGCCGACCAGCGGCGCGACGATGAACAGCCACAGGTGCGACAGCGCCTCACCGCCGACGAACAGCGCCGACGGTGCCCATGTCGGTGAGGCCGAAGACCGCGGTTCCGGCGCCGAAGAACACGAGGAGCATCGTGCCGATGAACTCGGCGATGTACTTGCGCATGGCCACCTCCACGGGTCGACGCGTGGCCGAAGTAGCGCGGATTTGATGGTATATGTGCGGTTTTCACACTCTACTCACGGGGCCGACGGGCACATAGGCTCCAGCGCATGCCGCTGAAGCTGAACGTCATCGAGATCATCACCGCCGACATGCCGGCCGCGCTCGCCTTCTACCGCCGCCTCGGCCTTGACATCCCCGCGAGCGCCGACGGCGAGGAGCACGCCGAGATCGACCTGGGCAACGGGGTCACCTTGTCGTGGGACAGCGCCGACCTGATCGAGAAGATCAACCCGAAGTACGTGCGCCCGTCGGGCGGGCCGCGCATCGCCTTGGCGTTCCAGTGCGGCGACCCCGCCGAAGTGGACAAGACGTACGCCGACCTGGTCGCGCACGGCGCGAGGGGCGAGATGGAGCCGTTCGACGCGGAGTGGGGGCCGCGGTACGCGGTCGTGCTGGACCCCGACGGGAACGGAGTCGACCTGTACGCACCTCGGGGGTGAGGAGGGTGACGGGCCGCCGCGGCGGCGCGTCACGGCGGCCCGTCTTGTTCAGGCGTCAGGGGCAGTTGGCGAGGCTGCCCGATGCACCCGTTCCGCAATTGCCCCCGATCGCGGTGATGGTGTCGCCCTCCTCGGCTCCGCCGATGGCGTCACCGCCGAAGACCGTTCCCGCGTTGCCGTCCCCGCCCACCGCCACCACCCGCATGTTCACCTGCATTCCGGTCGGCGGTCGGCGCCGGAACCGCCCGGACCCCACAAAAGAGCCCCCGACCTGAGTTTCCCCAGGTCAGGGGCTCTTTCTCGCTGCGTGTGGCAGGTATTGGATTCGAACCAATGTAGGCTAAGCCGACGGATTTACAGTCCGCTCCCTTTGGCCACTCGGGCAACCTGCCTCACACCTTCGCGAACGAAGGCGCGGCACACAGGATAACCACACGCCCCGGGGCCGCCGCAAGCGGGATAGTCACATGCTCAGCCGCATGGACGGGTCGGACGTCCGCACGAACCCGAGCGATCGGTAGAGCGGCTCGGCGTCGACCGAGGCGCGCAGGTCGACCTTGACGACCCCCTGCTCGCGGTACCAGGCGAGGGTCGCCTCCATGCACAGCCGCGAGTAGCCGCGGCGGCGGTAGACGTCGTCGGTCGCGACGCTGAAGATGTACCCGACGCGGCCGGTCGGGTTCTCCGGTGCGGCCATGCGCTGCTCGACGACGGCGACGACGCACGCCGCGAGCTTCCCGGGCTCGCCGGGGCGGTCGACGGCGAAGGCCGCGAGGGTGGCGCCGGCGCCGGGCAGGCGCTCGCGGAGCACCCTCGCCGAGGTCTCCTGCCACGGTCCGGGCACCGGCTCGTCGCCGTGGACCCCGGTCAGCATCACTCCCCGTAGTCGCACGAGTTCGTCGACGTCAGCAGCAGTCGCCCGGCGCGCAGTGATCATGTGCGGCACGGTAGCGCAGTACGACAAGACGCGCGAGACCTGTGAACTGTGAACCCTCCGACAGTGTGAACCCGTTGCGTCGCGGGCGATTCACCCCTTGTTCGCGCGACCGTCCACTATGGACCGCCGGTGCCCGCTGCGCGCGGAGGCCGGCGGTCCTCCCGGTCACCGGGCCAGCCGGTCGAGTCCGGCGGGCAGCTCTCCACTGTGGACTACGCCGAGGCGCTGCGTCGCACGGGTGAGCGCGACGTAGAGGTCGGACAGCCCGCGCGCCGACTCGGCGGCGATCGCCGCGGGTTCGGCGAGCACGACCGCGTCGAACTCCAGTCCCTTGGCGCGCTTGACGTCCAGGACCACGACGGGGCTCTCCAGGTCGACGTTCTCGCCGACCGCGGCGCCCGGCACGGCTGCGGCGACGGCGTCGCCGAGCTCGCCGAGCGCACCGCTCGGGACGAGGACGGCGAGGCGTCCGTCGCCGGTCCGCGCGGCTTCGCGGGCGACGATCGCGGGCAGTTCGGCGGCGAGGTCGTCCACCTGGGACGCCCAGGGCTTGGTTCCGGTCTCCCGCACGGATGTGGGGACTTCGAGGGTCGGGTCGAGTTCGGCGAGGACGTCGGCGGCGACGTCCATGATCTCGGCCGGGGTGCGGTAGTTGACGGTGAGGTGCTCAAGGCGCCAGCGATCGTCCACATAGGGCGAGAGGACGCGTTCCCAGGAGGTGGTCCCGGCCTCGTCGCCGGTCTGGGCGACGTCGCCGACGAGGGTCATGGACTTCGACGGGCAGCGGCGCATCAGCAGGCGCCACACCATTTCCGAGAGTTCCTGGGCCTCGTCGACGATGACGTGCCCGAACATCCACCGGCGGTCGGCGGCGGCCCGTTCGGCGACGGTCAGCCGCGCCTCGTCGGAGTGGCGGCCGGCGAGCTCGTCGGCGTCGATGAGGTCGAAGGCGCTCAGGACCTCCGACTCGATGTCCTCGAACTCATAGGAGTCGGAGCCGGCGGCGATGTCGAGAACGCCTTGGGCGTAGGCGATCTGCTCGCGACGGGCCTTGTCGCGCTCGGCCTTCTCGCGCATGACGCGGGCGTCGTCGCCGAGCAGTTCGGCGGCTTCGTCGAGCAGCGGCACGTCGGCGGGCGTCCAGCCGCCGCCGGGCTTGCGGCGCAGGGACGCGCGCCGGTCGGCGGTGAGCATCGGCGTCGCCGACTCCAGGAGGTCGTCCCACTCGTAGAGGTCGTCGAGGAACTGCTGAGGGGTCAGGACCGGCCACAGCTCGTCGAGGGCGGCGAGGACGTTGCGGTCCTCGCGGAGCTCCGTGCGCATCTCGGCCATGTCCCCCTCTTCGAGGAGGTTCGGGGCCTCGGGATCGAGGACGTCGGCGCCGATGCGTTCGGCGATCTGCTGCGCCAGCCCGTCGATGACGACCTCGGCGAAGATCTCGCGGGCCTGGTTGTGCGGTCGCAGCGAACGCCGGGCCTGCTCGCGGGCGCGTTCGGCGAGGGCGGGCTCGATCCACACGGAGTCGCGTTCGACGAGGACCTCAAGGGGCTCGTCGGGCACGCGCTGGCGGTCGCGGACGGCGTTGGCGATGACCTGGACCATGGCGATGGATCCCTTGACCGCGACCGCTTCCGGGGTCTCCTCGCGTACCCCGGTGACGCCCGGGAACAGACCGCCCGCAGTGGACAGCAGGGCGCTCGTCTCGCCGAGGGACGGCAGGACCCGGCCGATGTAGCCGAGGAA
>Ga0307515_10017345_pt1 | contig 13120 bp, 8 predicted proteins | sample 17_EM_MG_FD_194513 | JGI IMG/M metagenome (GOLD analysis project Ga0307515, IMG submission 194513) | Populus trichocarpa ectomycorrhiza microbial communities from riparian zone in the Pacific Northwest, United States - 17_EM | ecosystem: Host-associated > Plants > Roots > Unclassified | place...
GTTCAGCTTATTGATATCCATGCAGTCGCTGGCTGGGTTATCCTGCAGGTTCAATGTCTGTAATCAAGCAGCCTACTTGTCTTTGAATTTAGTATATGATTTGGCCTGGTGGAATCAGGGAAGAGGGCATCTGAGCAGTCCATTTCCTCATCTTGAAAGCTAGGCAACTTCCTCTTCAAACCAGGAGCGACCTTCAATCCTGCAACAAAAACCAAGTTTTCAGGAAACAACATACAGGTAGCATAAAAGTAGAGAAAAAAATGCATGGTACAAGATGGAAATGAAGTGGAACTTTCAAGTAATTACCAGGAAGAGGGTCTTCGAATGTGCAAGGTCGAGACTCTGAATCACCACAGTTACAGAAAAAGTTTGGTTCCTTGTTTGACCCCAATATCCTGCAAGAAAAATATTGTAAGAGTATGTGAGTTCATTCATAATTCAGTGACAGGCGAGAAAGTTAGAACAACAGTCGTAGGATCAGAATTCACTTGTCTTTGTTACTCATGCTAGAATGGTTATAAACTACTTAGTACCATTATTTTAAAGACCCGCAAAATTACACCCACATGCAAAACTCCAGGAGTTTGTGTTTTGAAACTAATAATAATAATAAAAGTATTTGTTTGAAAATGTTGTCTTGAATCTGTAAGTTACATATCAATTCTAACATTTCTTTAAGCAAAAATACGAAGAAAAAAAAATAATTTTCTATAGAAGCTCAAAAAGTATAGAAAAAGATGAAGACAAACTGAACATTTTATCACCATGGGTACCAAATATATTTATCAATAAGTTCTACAGTTGATGTAAATTACTCAACTAGTTTCCAATCTCTGACTCAAGGTCATGTTAAACGCTCTTTCAAAGCCAAATATATTCTAAGCAATCTCACGTGCAAAATCTCCCCCCACTCCCCCTTTCTTCCCTTTCATATCATGCATGGACCAGTCAACTATAACAAAATAAAACTTACACCTAAGGCCCTGTATCATTCCACCAAACAAATTAAGCTGAAATTATGTTCCATTCTCAACAACTTCCATGGTAAATGGATGTTCGCTTCCTCAACTTCTTCCATGGTAACTATTATGATGCGCTAACTAAGGTTATAGCAGTTACCATTCTTGTTCAACAACCTAATGAAGATCTCAAAATGTATAAATTCAAATTCAAATGAATCTCTAGTAAAACAAGACACACAAACTTGATTCTTTGTTGTAATATTGAAAGAATGTGCATAGACCCCTTTGACATTTTGATCTCATACAATAACATGTCAACCTTCAAACAAAAGCTACTGAAAGTATTATAATTATCTACTCATAAGTACTACTTCCCAATTCATAGATAGAGCACAAATAGGTCAAGGACACATGGGTAGAATAGCAGGTACAAACTATAAAGACTCTGTTCAGTTGAATTTCAAATTCCATGCATACATGTTTCATGAGAAGAATGGGAAACTCAAATAACCAGAGGGTGAACCTCTATCCAAGTTTTGAAGATGAAGTTTAAGAAATGATATACTAACAATAATAACTCTGAGAATATCTCTATCATTTCCCTAGCAAGATTTTTTACCATAGGCTTTAAGAGCAAAATGACCTATCATTATATGAAGTTCGACAAACAGAAATTTAGCAATTCATTTAAATTTCAATGTTTAGAGGTTCCTCACATTAGACAAAATACAACTTCGCTTCAGATGAACATGGGGAAACAAACATTGTTAGAAGATTGTTGGCCAATCAGCAGTTTGGCCAGATTAAAATACTATCATGATTATACAATTAGTATTCTATTGTAGGCATGTGAAAAAGAAAATAATAGAAAAAGAAAGTAATCAGTGAACAACAAATTAATTTCTGTAAAATGTATATTCTAGATAAGCTAACATCCAATAAATGAAGTAATCTCTCCAATGAAAAAACAGTTAAGGATATAGATATCAAACCTGTACATGTGCTCAACAAAGTCATCAATTAGGACAGGCCAAGCACCTGCAAATAAGAGGCATATGAGTGAACATTACTCTGTTACAAACAAAGATAAAACAGAACCAAGTCAAGCATGCTCCTGAAAAAGCAAACACACTGAATCAATGGAGAGAAGAAGAGCACAGAGATGCCTAAGACCTTTTCTATAGACTTGTTGCTTTATTATTTTCCACAAAATTTCCACTTTTAAGACCCTAGTACAGAGTCCCACACCCATCATAACAAAATCCTGCTCACTTACTGCCAGAGAGCAACAAAATTGAAAATGGAAAGGCATAGTGAAGGATGGGAGAAATGAGAGAATCAGTTAGTTCCACATGGTTGATGAAAGCAGAAGTCTATCAACAATGGTGAATGAATTTACAAAGCACAAATATAATTTTCCTCCAGCTGATTTTAAGAAATTTCAAGCATGCACCAAAATTCTTGTTCCAAGACCCCAAATTCACAAACCAGAGCACAAAGTGGTGCTCAAAAGTGGAAAACTTCACAAACCAGAGGCATAGCAAATATGACCAATCATTGTTTTGGAAAAACCACGTTGTTCAAAATCACAGGGAAAAAGTCCTTTCTACCAATACCAAATTTGGCAAAAAAAGGGCAAAGAGAAATTGTTCTAAATGCAGGATGTCAAACATGTATCTTTATAGTATAGCTTAAATGTGAGCACTAAATCATTATATCCTTAAGACAATGTACCTTCAGGATCATACCCTTCAAGATTTTCATGTACGCACCGGCTAAAAGCTAAAACTTGCTGCCATGTATCCTCAGATATATTGTGTCGTTGATTTTCCTAAAGGCAATCGAAAAATTAGTTGCTTAGACAGAAATGTGAAAAACAAGAGAATGTAATCATACCCAATATTCACAAGGTATCTATTGACATAAAATACAATTCATAGTTCAGCTGCGAGGCGATGTGTCCCAATTCATAAACTTGCGTATCCATGAATAATGAACAGCTACATAAGCATTTCTTTAAGAACTCTACTCAACTAGACAATGCTTTTAAAAGAGAAACACAAACAAATATAAATAAAATAAAAAACACAATTATCCAGTTAGCTTAGTATCACCCATACCTGAAAGTCACACCATTGGTTTAGCAACCGAAACCTCCCAGCTAAAACCAATTTCCACGCGGAAACAGCCTTGTTTACGGCTGCAAGAGAAATTCATGAAAATATAAATCTTCTATGTAAAACAATCCATCAAACCAACGCCTATATATGAAGACAATAGAAATGAGAAAGCTTACTGATATTCCTTTGACCATTTTCACGGCACATGAAGAATACAAAATCATAGAAACGAGAGAATTCTGAGAAATCCGCCTACAAAGAGATAGAGAGTTGTAAACAAGGAACACAATATTATATATTCATTTCTTTTGTTGTGGATTGAAAAAACAAAGATTTAGGAGTAATTGGTTCTTAGTAGAGAACATCAATGATCAAATCAAAAGAAATGTATCCAGTTCAAGAGCTTAATAAATGGAACTCACCATAAGTTCTAGCTTTGACATGAGCTTGAGAAGTTCATCAAAAATTTTAATTCTGTCAAAGGAAATGCCATAAATCGTTAAATGGATAGATATATATATATATATATATATATATAAAGGAAAGTTCATATCTAGCTAAAAAAGAACTACTCCATAGAACCACAGAGCAAATGACACCAAACTGATAGACTTTATAATTATACACCAGGTGTAATTTTTGTTCAAAGTGACTGAAAAATTTATATTATATTTTGTTTACTAAATAAATGCATATACATGCTTTGGGCATGCAAAGTCAATATAGGTGGCTGCATGTGAGCATGTGATAAACGTTGAAGTTTCTACAATAGCTCCTCCATGCAAGTCCTCTTAGTTTCTATATATATGTGATGTTGTAAGCTTCCTGCAGCAAGGAACCAAATTTCAAAAATTGCGGTGTCCTCCACTCTCTCTTGGTTCCATGCTGCTTCTTTAATTTCCCAAATTTCTTTTCTTTTCTTTTTTTGTACCACATGTGGTATCAAAGCACAAGTCAATCAAGACAGCACAATTCCAGCACTACTCTAGTACAATTTCATAGCACTACTCCAACACAACTTCCGCACAAAACATTAAATTTCTTCAAATTCTAGGCTCATCACCATGGCATCCCCCAATTCGAGTTACCACCATCCTGTTTCTGTTTTCAAAAGAAACACCTATGATTTCTGGAGTTTCAAAATCAAAACTATCCTATGAGCTTATGACTAGTGGTAAGTAGTGGGAAATGGCATTCCAAAATCCATAGATTCGCCAAAAGGAAAAACAGAGACTGCGGAAGGCACAACCACTACTCCCACAAAACTAGAAAGTTCATCGAGTTCTGAGACAGTTTCGATGCACGTTTGGCAGAAAAAAGATGTTGATGTACTTGCCAAAATTCATCTAGGTGTCTCAGACTTGATCTTTCAAGAATCATGAACTCTTCATCGGCAAAGCAAGCATGGGACACGTTACAAGATAAATTTCATGGCACCGTTAAAATTCAGGCAATAAGGCTTCATACTCTAAGAAGAGATTTCAAAATCTACTAATGAAAGGAGAAACCATCAAAGATTTCTCTTCTAGATTAATTGAAGTTGTCAACCAAACCAAAGCATATGGCAGTGACATCATGGATCAAAAGTGGTGAAGAAAATCTTAATTTCCCTCACAGAAAAATTGATTATGTCATCACCATCATTGAAGAGTCGAAAGATCTTACTCAACTCTTAGTCACTGAGCGAGTAGGTTCTTTACAAGCTCAAGGGCAAAGAACATCGAGAAGGAATGAAGCTTCCAACAAAGGTGCTTTCAGACATAGCACAAAAATAAATTTCCACTCAATAAAGGTGGAAAAAATAAAAAATGACGAGGTAGTAACGAACAAGGTGATGCAAGCAGCTCCAAGAAATGCAAAAATAAAGGAAAATTCCCTCCTTGTGGTGTTTGCAAAAAAATAGGTCACTGAGAGAAAGAAGGTTGACACAAGGGAAAACCTTAGTGCAAAATTTGTAAGAAGTTTGATCAAATTGACCAAACCTGTAGATTCAAGCAAAACTAGCAAGCTGGCATTTCCAAAACAACAGACATAGAAATCATCTTTATTATGCTTGTTAAGTAGCATCAGTGAAAAAGGATGATGAGTGGCCTATTGACAACAACTGCACAAATCATATTGCAAAGAGCCAAACTTTTTTCACTCACATTGATCCAACTATCAAAGTATCGGTCAAAATTGGTGATGGAGGTTTGGTAGAATCAAGTGAAAAGGCATTATTGCAATCCAAACCAATAGGAGCACACAACACATCAAAGATGTACTCTGTCCCATATATGGATCAAAATTTGCTAAGTATGTCTCAAATGATATTGAATGGATATTCTTTATTATTTGAAGGCAAAGCTTGAGCAATTTTCAATCCCCAAAAGAAAACGATAGCAAGTGTCAAAATGAAACTATTATCCTAAAAAAGTCATTGTGAAAGATCTACCCACCATCGGTGATCTCAAGGGAGTCTGTGAAGGATGTCAACTAGGGAGGAAGCACCGACAACCATTTCAAACAGATGAGGCATGGTGCACCTCATAGAAATTTCAACTGGTGCACACCAACATTTGCGATCCAATGAGAACTCCATTGTTGGACAACAGTAGATATTTCATCATGTTTATTGATGATTACTCTAGAATGAATTGGGTCTACTTTTTAAATAAAGGTTTGAGGTATTCTAGACATTTCATAAGTATAAAAAATTGGTGGAAACTCAAAACAATTGTTAGATTCAGACTCTCTATAACAAAAATGGCACCAAGTACACTTCTTCCCAATTCAATAAATTATGAGAAAAGGAGCACATTGCAAACTTACATTATTGCATATGTGCCACATAAAAATGGTGTTTCAGAAAGAAAAAATAGAACAATCATGGAAATGATTGAGATCCATGATTAAAGACAATGGCATGCCAAACAAGTCTTAGGAAGAAGCAATTTATATTGTTGTCTATCTCCAGAACAAGAGCATCAACAAAACTATCCCATACATGACCCCACTTAAGGCATGGTCAGGACATAAGCCTTCAGTCAGGCATGTAAAGTTATTTAGATGTATTTGCTATATAAGCCTTTAGTCAAGAATCTCCAAAGAAAGCACAAGCTGGAAGCAAAAGCAAAAACAGAACTTTCTATAGGCTATAGTTCTCAATCCAAGGGCTATAGAATATTCAATCTGCAAATAGAGAAAGTTGATATCACATTTGACAAGATGCTTCTTGGGATTGGGAAGAAAATGAGGAAAAAAGATTGACGAATGTCCCCACATTCCAACAAGATTCAGGACCTAATCAACTGCCAAGTCAAGAGACTCCAATTCAAGAAGTTAGCGACTCGACCTCGGACTCGTACTATGAAGAAATCAATGAGAGTTCTCCAAGTAATATTGAATCGTCATCTTCACAGCCTTCTCCACAACCTTAGCTATACAACATGGCTACAAAGAGGCAGCAAAGACAAATCAAGTCACCTCAAGGGTATGCTGATTATAAGTTTTGTAATAATGTTGTTTATGAGCCCAACAATTATGATGAAATGGTTGATCATAAAGAATGGCGGCTTGCAATGGAGGAGATACACATGATTGAGAAAAATCAAACATGGAATCTAGTTGAGAAACCGACTCACAAAGATGTCGTTGGAGTCAAATGGATTTATAAGACGAGTAAATTTTGAAAGCTCAATTCAAAAGCACAAAGCTTGATTGGATGCCAAAGGTTTCACTTAGCAATTTGGCGTTGATTACAATGAAACTTTTTCTCCTATCTCAAGACAAGATACCATGTGAATCATCATTACACTTGCAACACGTAATGGATGGAAAATATCTCAACTTGTAGTGACATTAGTTTTTCTCATCGTTATCAAGCTTTGTAGTAAAAGGTCTTAAAGCTCAAAAGGCATTGTAGACTTAAACAACCTCCACGAGCTTGGTACTGCAGGATTGACTTCTATTTCAGTGATAGTGGATTTAGGAGTCCCAACAAGCTTACACTTTACATAAAGGCTTAGGAAACTACATACATCTCGATTGTCTCCTTATATGTTAATGATTTTATTGTTATTGGGAATCATCCTAGTATGATCATAACCTTTGGGTTTGGGGAAGATATGAAAAAAGAATTTGAAATGACAGATCTTGGCTTTATGAACTATTTTCTAGGCATGAAGATCAGTCAAGAAGGCATCTTCATCTAGAAGAAAAGGTATGCCAAAAATCTATTGAAAAAATTCAAAATGGAAAATTGCAAAGAAATGATGACCACACTAGTTCCCAAATACAAATCAGTGAAAGAAGATGGTTTATACATTGCCGATGAAAGACTTTCGAAAGCATGATTGGCAATTTTTTGTATTTAACAACAACTAGACCAGACATCAACTTGTTGTCCAGGTTCAGGTTCATGCAAAAGCCAACTCAATTGCATTACAACGCAGCCAAATGACTACTCAGATATGTCAAGGGTGCTATTGATTTTGGCATTTGGTATAAGTCAACTGAAAATGCAGAATTGTTTGGCTACACTGATAGTGATTGGGTTGGTTCATTGGATGATATGAAAAGTACATTCGATTATACTTTTTTTTTTTGGAAATGGAGTATTTTCATGGTTTTCACAAAAAATAGGATATGGTAGCTCAGTCCACATGGAATTTGAGTGCATTGCAACATGTGCAGCAACAAATGAAGCAATATGAGCTGGAAAAATTATCATCGACATGTGTGAAATTCAACAAAAACCCACTGTGTTGTATTGTGAAAGCAAGTTGGCAATTGCAATTGCCAAAAATCCAGTCTAATACAGGAAAACAAAGCACATCAATGAAAACAAAGCACATCAATGTTAAATATCATTTTCTCAGGGAAGCTAAAGGCATGAGCAAAATTAGTCTCATTCACTAAGGCACATATTAGCAAATTACAGATATTTTTACCAAAGCACTACCCAAAGCTAAATTTGAATTCCTAAAATGCAAACTTGAGGTGCAAGAAAAAAGCGTCAAGGAGGAGTGTTGAAAGTGAGATTCTTTCAATCAAATCATTGAATAATGTATATTATATTTTCATTTTTTACTAAATAAATGCATATACATGCTACGAGTATGCAATGTCAATATGGGTGGCTGCATGTGATACATGCTATGAGCATGTGATGCATGTTGAAGTTTCTCCAATGACTCCTCCATGTAAGGACAAAATATGGGTCATGTGCTGCATATCTTACCTTCTATATATGTGTGTGTGTGTGTGTGTGATGCTGTAAGCTTCCTTGAGCAAGGAACCAAGTTTAAAAAATGACATTGTCCTCCACTCTCTTTCTCTCTAGGTTCCATGCTTCTTTAATTTCCTCAATTTCCTCTTTTTTTTTTTTTGTGAGTGTGTGTACCATAATGCACTAAACTTCCAACAATTTTAAAGTGAATTGAGTCATAAGAGCATCAAAACAAGTCTTAACCCAGATAATTGGAAAGTTTGTCTTGCAATCTTCAATTTCAACCAAGGAGTTAGGTTAACAGATTCCCATCATCAGAGGCCAGTTGTATTTGTTTCCAAGACATTTTGAGAAAACTTGCCACTACCCGAGCCCTACAGTACACTTACTAGCACTTATCATACTAATTCTTCCAACAACATCCAATAACTAATAAACAAGTAATTGTGTCCTTACATGATTTATTTTCAACAGAAAATAACGTTTCATGACCAAATCTTATTTCCCATGTCACACGCGAATACTAAGATGAAAATATGTTCAAAGTGGTTCTTAAATCTTATTAGATAAGGCTTATAAACATGAACCATTGTCCATTCCCACATTCTAAAGGCTCTTACTTTACATGAAACAAACACAACGCTTTCTTAAAAAAAAAAAAAATAAGGAAACACTAATACTTACAGAGTGATATCCATCAGTCAACAAAACTTATCAGTAAAAACAATAAGAAGCCAAGAATCCAAAAACTATACATTAAGGCCTAAAACTATAATAAAACCCACAATTTTTATCAAAAATTAAGTCCCTAAAAACTATCAAGGAAAACCCAGAACCTAAAAACCAAGAAACTCAATCAAATCCTACACAAACATCAAATCAGTTCAAAATCTTCAAAAGGGTATTTCCACATTCAACAAAACAGTGATTTTAACTTAAAAAAGATACGTTTTTTTACCAACCTTGAATGAAACTTTAAGTCCACAAATTTCAAAAGCTGAGCTAAAGAATCCCTTGAAGATTTACCCTTGCGTGTTTCATCTGGTTCATTGACTTGGCATGATTTTACAGATCTAATATCACAGTAACGTCTGTAAATCTCGAAGATTGAATCCGGCGAGTGCATGTTGGTCGGAGAATAGCTAGATAGGATTTTAAGAAGAGAGATGATTGGTGCTATGTTTAGAGCCTAAAAACTACTTTAAAATTTTAGAGGTAAATGGGGGTGTCTCTGTCTTTGTAGTGCGTTAATACTCGAATTGTTTTTCTTCGAAAATTGTTTTCGAAAACATTTTATTATAAATTACTTTTATATTTTCAAATCATTTTAATTTTTAATAAAAAAAAATTAAAATCAATAATTACTCTAATATCAAATAATCTTTAAAATTAATTGCATTATGCTGCTAATCACATAAAAAAATAATATAAAAAGAAATTAGCATGCACTGATATATTTTTCTAGAAAACAAAAAATTGCAACTCAGGTCATATAAATTTGACTGAGTTTAATAAATTTATTTTATTTAATTATATGATAATTAAAGTAAATAAATCAAACAAAAAAAATTATAATATCTAATTATCAACAAACTCAATATTAAAAAAAAATTAAAAAATATGTATAAAAATTACACCAAGTCAACATGGATTAACTTACAAAAATTATAACATAAATTATAAAACTAGATAATTTAATAAAACCAAATCAAAATAAATTTTGAAGCTCTTTTAACAAACAATTGAATGTAAAAAACTAAAATTAATAAAATGAATAATAAAATGAATAAAAAAACTTATTGAAGTAAACTCAAATAAATATGTCAAATTCATTACCGAAATCATGAAACTATTATAATTCCATGAAAAGTTAATAGAAAAAATACAAAAACTAATTTTTAAGAGATAAATTTTAAAAATAAATTGTTGCTAAAATAACAATCAAAAAGCTAATAACCAAATTGGACATTAAGGAAAGAAAAAAAAGACAAACTACAATAATCTTCTTGAGCCATTGTAAAATTGTATAAGAAAAATAATAATATCGGTTACCATTAAATATCGAGTCAACAATTCTTCAGTTTCACGATTCAAAGGCATATTTCATAGAATAAAAAAAAAGTTGGCTAAAGATGATATTATAAAATATAATTTTATAATAGATACGAAGATCTGCACACCAAAATATATATATATATATATATATTTTATTAATGTGAATATTCGTATTAATTTACGCGTATCTCAACTAATTTCATGAGTCTTAAAATTAATGACCATATAAATCTCTAGTGGCTTTAATATTAGCAATCAATGGGCTCAAACCTGAGATCACAGGGGAACAAACCTCTTAGTTCTAAATTCTTACCATTGGATGACTTACTAAGAGTATGTTTGGCAGTGTGGTAGCGGTTGTTTTTCAAACAACTTTTCGTGCCGAAATGCATGCTAATGATGTTTTTTTATTTTAAAAAAATTATTTTTAACATCAGCACATCAAAACGATCCAAAATATACCAACCATATTAAAAAAAATTTTAAAAAAAATGAATATTCTTGCGTCTTGGCCACCTCATTATATTTGGCGAAGACACAATCTCAACGTTGATCCGATGCATTTAAATTTTTCATCTTTATTAATACCAATCTTTTAATCTACGCTTATAACGTTACAAAAACGACTATAATCAACAAACTAAACTCATAATAAGCAATCTGTATATTGTAAAAGAAAAACAAAACTAAAAATAAAAATAAAAAGCCCACCAATGTACATAGAGAGACGAGAAATTGATTATAGGAGCAAGGATAAGCCAAGGACCAATAACACTATCAGTAAAAAAATTGCTGTGAGCATAAATGTCAATAATAAAAGGCAAGATGAAAGTTTAATGTCTTGACCCTTCTCATCACAAAAAGAAGTTAGAAAACACAAAATGTAGGAATTTCATGGAATGAAAAAATAATAATAATGGTCAAGTGTCCTAAAATGGCAGATTCCAAAACGCAAGTATTTTCTTTCTTTTTTTTCCAGTAAAACCACGCCATAAGGGACTGACAAAGAGTACCAAGTCAAGGAAACTTTGCAATATTCAAAGCATCAGACTAAGCATTTTCCTTCTTTTTTTATATATAGTTGAGCTTTAAAATATTAATGTGCAATAAAATTCTTTGTTGACAGTATAAAAAATCTATTGCATGGGCATGTTGAAGAAGCAGTGTGTAGTACGTAGGATAAAAAATATAAGGATTTGTGCGAGGAAGATTGCTTAAAAAGGTGACGAATAACATGATTTAAATGGAAATTGAAGAACCAACTGCATTCTAAAAGCACAGCAAGGCTGGCAAGGTTGACCAAAATTTAAAAGATGTGGATATGATTAAAAGCATTTGTTGTTTCAAGCTAAAAGAAGGCATGGTACGTAAAGGGGAGGGACAGCACCTCTGTTGAGTCTGAGGTGAATTGCGTTGTGTTTCAAGCTGTTGAATATCCTCGACACTGCCTGGAACTTATGGAAGTTTTGCTGACAAAAAAAACAAAAAAGCCTAGATTAAGCATGTGAAAGATCGATGATGAAGAAACCATCGAAGCTACACAAACAGAACACCTATAGACAGGGGGAAAACCCTTGCAGGTTCAGGCAGTTGTCTAAGGAATTGAATTATTGAAGCTAACCCGGCCTTACTCGAGTTATTATTATCTAAATATCTTTTTCACATTATAAAAAAAGTTATTTAGCTGCGACGTATCGGGAATCATCTATCTATAATTCTTAATTAATTGATGAGAAAAATCATTATTAAACAAGAACTTAGGCTATCAGCTGGATCCTTGATGGTCTCAGCCACAGACTCATGACCAAAATCACCTCTAACATGAAATAACCACTCATAGGCGTGTCAACAACAATGGCCAAACTACAGCAGGTATTGCTGTAAAGAATATTGTGCACAGGCATTTCAATCCCTTTTAAAAAAATGAGTATGTCGCTCTCCGATGCAAAAAAGAAGTGTAGTTCAATTTGAATTGCAGCTGCTAGGCAAGAAAAAACAAAAAGAGAGTTTTACAAACTTGCACGCATGAGATGGGTAGAAAGAAAACCTTAAAAGGGCTTTCAAACAACAAAAATCCTAAAATATGCATGTGAATTAGTTTCAAAGATATGAACAAGGGGCTGTTATATTTAAAAGTAGGTAAAAATCACACTTACCATATTTCAGTTATATATTTCTCTTAAATTTTGTTTAAATTATTTTCTGAGCATATTTGTAATATGTTTCTTCTAAATTCATTTTATACAGGTCATAATTGTTAAAATTATTCTTTAACGTATTAGTCCCTAAAATTAGAAGACATGTGGACCTAGTTATTAAAATCCAGATTTAATCAAGATATAATGTTAACTTCTCAAAAACTTGTCGCGCGATTTATTTTTTAACTCGTTTTGACGTTGAAAATGTCAATCCTAAAAACTAGGAGACATGTCCATGTAATTGTTGAAACCCAAGTTATATCAAAACATGATGCTAACTTAATGAAAACTCGTTGAAGTTATTTTTTATTAATTTTTATAAAAATAAATATTTGCACACACATGTGTGTAAAAAGGAAAAAAAAAACACATTTTTATGAACAAAAATAACATTAACATGAAGTAAATAAAAATAAAATAAAAATACATGAGTGAATAATAACTATGCATGAATAGTAATGTGTGCTTTATTTTGCATTTTGAATAGTATAGCATGCAAAACCTACATGATGAAAAAGGAAAAGAAGAAGAAGAATGATCTTAAAACTAGTTATAGACGATTGATAAGCTATTATG
>Ga0307515_10017346_pt1 | contig 13120 bp, 18 predicted proteins | sample 17_EM_MG_FD_194513 | JGI IMG/M metagenome (GOLD analysis project Ga0307515, IMG submission 194513) | Populus trichocarpa ectomycorrhiza microbial communities from riparian zone in the Pacific Northwest, United States - 17_EM | ecosystem: Host-associated > Plants > Roots > Unclassified | place...
AAGCCACACCTTTGACTTGATGGGTTTTCCTGAGGGTAGTGGCGTGGAATTTAGGGTACTGTCATACTCTAGTCAGAGTGAATACAGAATGAATAAACAACAACAACCATGAGTAGAGAAGCCTTCAGACTTTAGAATCTTAATTTTAACTACCTACCTTTACTATTTATACTCTCATTTCCACCATCCTCACCAGAAAATGTGAAAAAACAAAGCGCCAAGTGGTGCATCATGGACAATCACTTTGGCCCAAAGTGTACCTCCTGTTGCATGTGTACTTGGATTGTGAGTCTCAGTACCGTCTGATGTCTTGTATGAGAATGAAGACGTGTATGAAGATGGTAGCTGTATCAGGATATGCATCAGGACCAGGGTGATGCGTCGCATGCTTGATGGAGCATACACGTACGCATATGAGAGATTATACATATACGGGCCTTAGGCCCTCGAGATAGACAGGTCAACCAATCAAGTCAATTAGAAGTCAAAGAAGCATCCAAAGTTACAGGTTATGAGCCCGGCGCTCACTCTCAGTTAAAACTCTATTTTTACTTCAACATCACGATCTTTCAGAGCCTCAAAAACCCTAACCCTCTCCCACTTAAACCTCAACACCATCGATCAAATCTCACAATGTCTGCTCCTGAGCCTGCTCCCACCTTCAACAAAACCGAATGGGGTAATATTCCTCTACTCACCTATCTTAACTACGAGACATGGAAAGAAACTTTGACCCTCATTCTGGAAGCTATGGACGCGTACGACATCGTCACCGGCGAAGAACCTGAACCACCTCAAATTGACATCGACTACCACAAATGGAAAATCCGAGCCGCCAAAGCCAAGACAATGATCCATCTTTCATGCTCTCCCGCTATACAGTTTCTTCTCAAAGGCCTTAGATTTCCAGGGGCGATGTGGACCACGCTGCTAGCCCGCCTGGAGAATACCGGCACTCATGTCGGCAGAACTACTATTCAACGTAAGTTTCAAGCATGCCACCTGCAGAAAGATCAAACACTTTGAGAATACTGTACACTACTTCGCGACTACCGTCTCCAGTTGATCGGTACACCACAAGATATCTCCGACGACGAAATGTGTACACACATCTACATTGACCTACCAGAACAGTACTCGACCATGATCAAGACCCTAGAGAATCAAATTCCCTTACCTACGGTCGAAGAAACCATGGACGCCCTCCGAAGAGATGAGCAGGCCGCCGGCCTTAAGAAGTAGATCGGAGATGAAGCCACCGGATCAGCCTTTGTCTCTCGGGGTCGCTACAGAGGACGCGGAGGCTACGGAGGACGAGGACGTTATCACGGACGCGGAAATTACGGCGGAAACAAGGATCGCAACGACGATAAGGAATACACCTGCACTCACTGCAAATTGAACAATCACACTACTGAAAACAGTGGCATTCTCAAACGACTCAACAGCAAAGAAGAAAAGTTATGCTATCACTGTGGAAAACCCGGTCATATACGGCCTGATTGCCGAACACGCCAACATGGCTTCGAAGCTCGAAACAGGGTCAACAAACGAAGCATCAAGGACACAAAGTCAGATACGAAGGCATCCCTCACAGAGGCAACTGCATCTCCAGCAGAGCACGGGATTGCAGCCGGAGACCGAGATCTCTTTTGACTATCAAACAATGCCACTCATGCCGCTCTCACATCGTCATCATCAACAGCGGCATCTCCGACATGGGTGGTGGACTCGGGAGCATTGCACAATATGTGCAATGATAGGAGCTGCTTCATCTCATTCAAAAGACTACCATTGCCCATTACCATCAAACTTGGCGATGAGACTATGGTAATTACAACCTTTCATGGGTTCGTTAACATATCACAGGGCTTACAATTGAACGCACTTTATACTCCTACGTTCCGGCTCTCTCTACTCTCTATAAACCAACTTGATCTTGCCGGATATACAACGACTTTTAGACGTGGAAAATGCTCCATATTTACCGATAAGGCACCGACCATCATTGCCAATCGTACTGGTGATCTCTATATACTACAATCACGTTATGCTCTCGCCTCCGAAACTGGAACTACAACTCCAACGACCGTACAATCTGCGGCTCCACCAACTGATCCTACGATCGCTGAACGAAAGAAGAGAAAGAAGGACACATCGTCGACAGTCGAACTTACTCCTGCTTCCACAATTACCATGAGGCTCTGGCACAGACGACTAGCACATCTACATCCAGCAGCAATGCGATCACTTATAGACGGATTCGAAGACTTAAATGGAATGTGCGATGTCTGTCTGCATGCGCAACATAAGCAAAAATTTATTCGAACTAAAGTCAAGAGAACCACAAGACCATTCGAGCTCGTACACTCCGACACCTGCAGTCCATTCTCTTTACTCACCAAAGGAGGCCATCTCCATTACATCCTATTCGTTGATGACTATACACGCTGGACCACAGTATACCTCCTTCCTGATAAGAAACAAGAGACTTGCATCGCCTCCAATCAGCACTACCATGCCAAGGTTGACGCCAGAGGATCCATCATCAAGCGTTTTCGGTGTGACAATGGCAGAGGAGAATTTGACAATCGGCTATTCCGACAGCTTTTGGCCACACGTGGTACAGCCCTCGAGTTCTGTCCGCCTTACGCCCACCATAATCATGGAGTCGCAGAGACAATGATTTGTACGATTACAGAGAAAGCAAGAGCTATGATACTTGACTCCCAGGCACCACTCAAGTTCTGGGGGGAGGCAATAAACACTGCAGTATACCTCCATCAACGCCTACCAAACGAAGAACTCACTAAAAGAGACGATCGCGATGGATATAAAGCTTCCTACGAAACTCCATACGAGATGCTACATTCGTATGGCAAACCTGAATACAACAAGCCACCTGATGATCCCACACGAATGAAAATCAGTTACAGGGCACCACTTCATCACCTGCGCCGATTTGGATGCTACGTTAGCTGACTCATCCCCGAGAAGCAGAGAACAGACAAAAGCTTGAGGCTAGATCAAAGGCCTGTATGATGGTTGGATACGTACACGACTCAACAACTTGATGGAGAATTTGGGATCCAGAGCACAACACGGTAAAGGCCCAATCAAATGTGATTTTTGACGAAGACAGGAATGCATACATCTCGTGCCCGCAGTCACTCAAACACAAAAACTCAAGCGAAACCGACCAACTTGAAGAAATTACCGAAATCGACTTATTTGACCTACCGCAAGAAGAAATACACATTGAAGAAATTGATACAGATTTGAGTGGAACGGATGAGAGCATGGACCATGGCCGCACTCGCTGCATGAGTGGAACGGAGGAACGCATGTCCCATGGCCGCACTGAAGATGCTCGCCGAATAGATGACGGAAATCCCGCGGCTAGAGCAAATCCCGATCTTTCGTTAACTGGGCATACGAATTGGCACGAAGATCGAAGACCACCTGATACAGGTGATATAGATGGCCATCATATATATACAGCTCCTGACGAGGACGCAGACAAATATACAGAAGGAGAAAGCGGTCACTGTCCAACCCTCGAGTCTCATACACAAGTCCCAAGAGACGAGGTCATTATCAATAGAAATACACGAAGACAATTACGTCGAGTAGCCGCTGCTACCAAGAAAGCTACCAAGAAAGAAAAGAAAGCCCCAGTACCTACAGATAGAGTTACACGAAGCGCAGGCAGAGCACGGGTAAATATCACCAACCTAATCAACACTGCCTTAGCATCGACTACCATAAATGACGATCCCCGCACTTACAAAGAAGCGATGATCAGCCCACAAAAGAAGAAATGGGAAGCTGCGATCATGGATGAATACAACTCTATCATACGAAATAAGACGTTCTCACCGGCACAAGCACAATTCGGAAATCAGCCAAGTGGATCGAAATGGGTGTTCAAGACTAAGAGAATCCCCGATGGCTCAACACGGTACAAAGCCAGGCTTGTGATCAAAGGATATGAACAAATGGACTATGGTGAGACGTATGCACCCATCGGCAAACTTACTACCTTTCGATTCCTAATAAGCCTTGCCGCACGAAATAATTAGAAAATCGACCATCTCGAAGTAGTCACAGCTTTTCTCAATCCCGACGTGGACAATGATACTCTATTAATGGAACTGCTAGAAGGATGGCCGGAGCACGGACTAAACGGTGGACTAGACGAAGTCACAGTCGTTTGGCTACGAAAAGCACTTTATGGCCTCAGACAAGCGCCACATCTTTGGTATCGGCATATCAACGCATTTCTCCTATCCCTAGGCTTCATCCAATCAGAAGCCAATCCCAACCTCTATATACAAAACCTCGGCGAAATGCTCCTACTTCTCTACATTGACGATATGCTCTTGGCTTACGCACCGACTGCAGCAAAGGAGGCGGAGGGAATCAAGAAGGCGTTAGCTGCAACCTACAAGATCACCAACCTCGGAACTGCTCACCAATTCCTCGGAATCGAGATCCACTACGAAAGCGACGGAATATCGCTTGGTCAAAGAGTGTTCATTGATAGCATACTCAAACGATTTCATATGAAAACAGCTCACGGTGCTGCAACTCCACTCGACGACAAAGTTAAGTTAGATCTTGCAGAAGAAGAAGAAGATGGAGAAGTTGACCCCAAATCTTACCAAGCAATCGTTGGATCTCTTATGTACATCACGCTCGCCACGAGACCGGATATCTCATTCGCAGTAGCAGTACTTAGTCGATACAATTCAAGGCCTTTCGCCAGGCACTTAACAGCAGCACAACGCGTACTTCGATATCTCAAAGTCACAAAAGACTACCGCCTTCGCTACAATGCTACCGGTCAAAACACTCTTATTGGTTATACAGACTCCGAATGGGCCAGTGACAGCGCAGATCGAAAATCTCAGGGAGGCCACATATTCATCTCAAACGGTACAATATCTTGGCAGTCATGGAAGCAAGACTTAGTTGCAACATCAACTTTAGAAGCAGAATATATCGCATGCTCAGAAGCCTCGAGAGAAGGAAGATGGCTGCTGCAACTTTGCAAAGATACTAAACGAGACGACAACAACAATGACGACGATAATAAACCGCTTCCAATCCTCTGCGATGACGAGGGCGCACTTACTCACATCATCAATGGAACTATCAAGGCACGGACGAAGCATATAGACGTTTGTTACCACAACAGTCGACATCTACATGAGCGCGGTATAGTCAAGTACTTCTGGGTATCAACACAAGAAAACATTGCCGATATCGTCACAAAAGCACTACCGAGAGAGAAACACGAGAAATTCACGAAGGCTATGAGATTATGGTAGAAGGATATAGTATTTGGGTATATTAGGACGGCTTTTATTGTACGTGCATCGGCAAAAGTGCAAATCGACTATAGGCTGCGCTACGCGCACACGCGCAGCTCATAGCAAGCTTCCCATGGACCCCTGCGCGACGCGCAGCCTATAGTCATCTATAGTCAATTCATAGAGATGTGCGCGTGGGCCTATGGAACTATATACGGCTGCCGGCCAGAGATGGACCTATACTTGCCTTTACTGCCTGCTGTTATACCGGTACTGTACACACTATCGCTGCGAGAGCACGCTGGCGATTGAAAGCCTGCTCTAGAGCCTACTTGGGAGCCTACTCGAGAGCCTGCTTGAGAGCCTGCTTGAGAGAGCCGCGCTTCGGGAGGAGTAGAGTTTTCCTCCACTGCAAGCCTTTGGCCGATGGCAAACTCAGAGTTTGTGGAAGCTTTGGCTAATAGAAGCATCTAAGTCCGTGGAAGCTTTGGCTAATGGAAGGCTCTAAGCCTGGAAGCTTTGGCGAATGGAAGGCTCTAAGTCTGGAAGCTTTGGCTAATGGAAAGCTCTAAGTCTGTAGAAGCTTTGATGCTAACGTTGACGTAGCCAACCTACTTGTCTAAGTGCTTCTGGTACTATGATCACCATCACTGACACCATCACCATCGCCGTCATCACTATCGCCATCATCACCATTGCCATCATCACCATCGCCATCATCACCACCAGCCCCGGCCCAAATGCGCACACATACGCCCACAATCCATGGGAAGCAAGCAGCAGATTCCGCTGGAAAATCTGAGTCGGAGATCTGCTCTCCCCAAGATCCAATTGCCTACCATTCCTACAGAATCTAAGGCTGCAATTGTCAACACCATAGTTGTGAGGCATCGTGAGATTTTGTCTCGGTGGGTGCGCTAAAGATCAGATTCAGACTGTGATATAGACCGACGTCATAATTTTGGCCGCCCACCACCCCCTACCCGCCTCCTGCCTCATTGTTGGCATTAGATTTGGCCTGGTAGCTTCGGTGGCGTTCGGGGGCTTACAGCCCCCATCGGTCTAAGGCTGTGGGCATCAGGCCGGTGGCTTGTAGCCTCCATGCTGAGGAGGAGGCCTAGTTCCGGCACTGGTACTCGGCTTCGGGCTCCGGTTGTGATACTCGGCTTCGCCGCGTATGGTCTTTTCTCTGTATACAAGTTTAGTATTTTCCTTCTCTTGTATCGATAGACAATTGAGCTTCTTCATCCTTTCTCTTTTGCTTTCAACACTCATGCCACATGCCACCCACCAAACACTGCTCGCCACACGCCACCTGCCTGCCTCACGCCTCCCAGTGCCTGGCATCTGCAACTCAACAAGTCTCTGGATCGAGCATGTAGGAGCATATTCGGAAGGAGTAGAGTTTTCCACGGGAAGATTTTGGCCGATGGAAAACTCTGAGTTTGTGGAAGCTTTGGCTAATAGAAGGCTCTAGGTCTGTGGAAGCTTTGGCTAGTAGAAGGTTCTAGGTCTGTGGAAGCTTTGGCTAGTAGAAGGCTCTAAGTGTGTGGAAGCTTTGATGCTGACGTTGACGTAGCCAACCTACTTGTCTAATTACTTCTGGTACTATGATCACCATCACCGACACCATCACCATCGCCATCATCACCATCGCCATCATCACCATCGCCATCATCACCATCGCCATCATCACCATCGCCATCATCACCATTGCCATCATCACCATCGCCATCATCACCATCAGCCCCGGCCCAAATGCGCACACATACACCCACAATCCGTAGGAAGCAGGCAGCAGATTCCGCTGGAAAATCTGAGTCGGAGATCTGCTCTCCCCAAGATCCAATTGTCTACCTTTCCTGCAGTATCTAAGGCTGCAATTGTCAACACCATGACCATGAGGCATTGTGAGATCTCGTCGCGGTGGGCACGCTAAAGATAAGGTTCAGACTATAATATCGACCGATGTCATGATTTTGGCCACCGCCACCCGCCACCCGCCACTCGGTGCCTGGCTTCTGCAACTCAGCATGTCTCTGGATCGAGCATGCAGGAGCGTACATGGGAGCATATAGTCAAGTGAGATTGGGAGTGTCTTCCCTCTTGCGAGTGTACTTGCGAGCAACTCGGAGGCGTACTCGGAGGTGTTCTTGGGAGTGTCTTGAGAGCTTACTTGGGAGCGTATAGTCAAGCAGGCTGGGAGTATGTCATCAAGTGCAATTGGGAGTGTACTTTGTTTGTTTGTTTGTAATCATGTTGCATTCACCCCGAAGGGGTGCCCAGCTAAGTTACCATAAGCCGGCCGACCACTGGTGGTCATGGCATTTTAACCCCATCCCCGGAACTTCCTCGGTCTTCAACCAGAAGGGCACAAGGCCGTTGAAACTCCCAATCTCTCTCCTAGGCAAAGTCGTCCCATCCTACTTCCTGCCACCCAGTAAAGGACATAAGCCACTAACATACCGAGCCCTCCCCCAAATAAAACACACCAAAAATAAAGCAAACTAAAACAAAAGAAAGTCGTAAAATACATTCCTGCCCTGCAGGATCTTCAAACCATATAGGCACGATCTAAACTGCAACTCTTCCGACTCTCCTCCATTCCTAAACCCTGCACAGCTAACCCTTACGGGGTCGCCAACTTTCATCTCTTCCACCACGGCAGTCATATACCTCTGTGACTCCGCGGTCATCATCATATGTTGTAACGACCCGACTACGTCGCGGTCGCTCATCATCATTCTCCTTTCTCGAGGCTTCAAACTCCCCCCTCTTTTGTTGTCCTCCCCTCCCTCCGGTTCGTCTTCCACCCCTATCATTATCCACCTTCCTCCACGTTATCGTATTTCTGAGTTCGGTCACTCGGTCACCTGACCCTCTGGACCTCCCTCTACCATTTCGTTTTCTGGGATTCCGCCCAGTCTGTCGGCTTCCTCCCTTATCTTTTTCTCCCCTATCATCCTCCCTCCCAATTACCGTCGCCGAAGCTCCAGCATGTCGAGAATGCATTAAGCTGGGTGGTGGGGATGTTAATCTCGGTGTTTTACCCGGTCGCCCTGGTTCCGCATCCGATTCGTCAATATTCATAGGCATCGCGTTGTCCATTTCGACCTGCTTCGCCCAATTTCGAGTTGTGACTTCTCGAGCCAATGGCGTTCCTACCTGCTTCCTCTGTGCTGGCAGTACTGGCCGTGGCCTGATCGTAAGATCCTTTGTTGGTGTTCTTGGTGTCGCTGGTGGCTGCAATTCCGGGTCTGGCGCATTCCCCCTAACTTCACCCATCTTTTTATTTTCCTCCACAAGGCTCGCCACAGTCGTTTTGAGCGTCGACACTTCCGTTTTCAGGTTGTCGATTTTCGTGTAGAGTTTTGCGAAATGCCCTTCCATAACTGAAATAAAGGCCTTGCCGACCAATTCCTCAACTATTTCAACTGGCAAATCTTCCTGTTGACCCTCGTCGGTAAAAACCTTCTTCGGCGCAAATCGTGGTTGTTGTTGTGGGGTTTTAGAGCCCCCCGAACTCTTCTTCTTGGGTGCCGGCGCTTTGCCTTTCCCCCTCTTCTTTGATCGTGGCTCAGCTCCCAGAAGGGAAGCGAGCATCATAGATGTGACTGTGTCATTGTCGCTATCTCGGTAATTGTCGTAGTCGGAATGAGTGGACGAGTCTGAGCCCGATTCCCACAAATTATCTTCAGACATCATCTCTTGCAACAAACTGAAGCGAGAGGGAACAATTTGAGAAGCTGATGGCCCCGCGCTGGGCGTCGGAGTCCTCGAAGGGCGCCCACCTCTAGGCATCGTGAGGCCAAAGAGGAATTACGGGGCGGCTTATGGTTGGCCAACGACTCACGGCTTGGCAAAAGCTATTGGGAGTGTACTTGAGAGCTTGCTCGGGAGTGTGCTTGAGAGCGTCTTGAGAGCTTACTTGGGAGCGTACAGTCCAGCAGGCTGGGAGTGTGCCATCGAGTGCAATTGGGAGTGAACTTGAGAGCATGCTCGGGAGTGTGCTTGAGAGCGTGCTCGGGAGTATGATTGAGAGCGTCTTGAGAGCGTACTTGGGAGCGTGCAAAGAAGTGCATTTGGCAGTTTGGTTTCAAGTTTGTTGAATGCAGCATGATTTATAGTATCAAGCGCACATAATTGCATGCGTTTCATAGTAATCTAGTCAATGCGCAGGTCCATAGGACCTTATAGTGCCACGCGTCAAATATGCTATGGATCACCGACCCAAAAACAGCTTCTCTATGAGTTACGTGTCGCGTAAGGTCATTTTTCCTGGTGTGATAACTACGGACTGCACTCTTTCCCTACCTACCGCAGCCAATTAGGAGGAGGGTTTTAATGAGGCACCGGAAGATGATTCACATGGACTTTGTTTGGACTATATTTGTTTGTAAGGACTCACGGAGATATGGACTTGCTACAGAACGCAGCAAGAGGGGGAAGTGTTGCATGTGTACTTGGATTGTGAGTCTCAGCACCGTCTGATGTCTTGTATGAGAATGAAGACGTGTATGAAGATGGTGGCTGTATCAGGATATGCATCAGGACCAGGGTGATGCGTCTCATGCTTGATGGAGCATACGCGTACGCATATGACAGATTATACATATACGGGCCTTAGGCCCTCGAGATAGACAGGTCAACCAATCAAGTCAATTAGAAGTCAAAGATGCATCCAAAGTAACACCTCCTCCAGACCACCACATCAGCAAAATGTAATTTGGTCACTGGAAGCCTCTGGGAGTGGTTGGGAGTTGTCGGACCAGAATCCCAGGGTGGTCAAATCCCAGAGTTGAGAGGGCCCGATGCAGTGGCCTTCAGGTGCACCTGGGAACGCTGGCGACAATTTGTCATACTCTAATTAGAGTGAACACAGTATGAATAAAACAAAACGCTGGCGACAACTCTGCGAGGACATAGAAGGTCTGGTGACAACTAGGGGAGCACCTGGGAGCGCCGGCGAGAAGCCTGGGAGCGCTGGCGAGAAGCCTAGGAGCACCGGAGAACGCAGGTGACAAGCCTGGGAGCACCCCGAATCGCTGTAGAGCAGTCTAGGAACAACAACATCTTCTTTGGGAACGCTGCTGGTGCGCCTGGAAATCGTAGTTACTACTTATCGTTCAACGATTTTTAAAACTCATGTATTCAGTTTGTATTCTCATCTATGTATCTATGTATCTATATAGCTATCCATCTACACACGGTATATCTGGACTGGCTGCAGGCGGGCTTGAGAGCAAATCGAGGTGCGCCGCTCTTGGCCAGCTTTGTTTGTTTGTTTGTTTGTAATCATATTGCATTCGGCCGCTGGCGGCCTTGGCATATCCCGTACACGTTTCCTCCCTGCTTCTTCCGTAACATAAAGAAACAAAAGCAAAGTCGCGAGTCCTCTTCCCCCCTCAACAAAAGAAACCGCCACACACAAAAACAACATCAACTTTTACACCCCCCCATCACTTGACTCCTCGTGATCTGAGTTCTCCGCCTCCTCCACCACTCCGCTGATTCTACCGACATCTGTACAAGATAGAAAATCCATCAGAGCATGCGAACATTTTTCTTCTGCAAAAACGAGAGACATTGGCAATGAAATCTTTGGCTTTTTCAACACCTTTTCGACACCCTCATACCCATCCTCCCCCTCTTGCCCATCAACCCAAAGCCTTTTTTGTTCTCGTTTCCATCTTTTGCACCACTTAAACAAATGGTCTCTTGTCTGATATTCATGCCCACACCACCAGCATTTCATATCACTTCTTTTTCCGATCCGCAATAGGTACTTCGCTATCAGTGCATGTCCTGACTTAAGCTGATAAAACCTCGCCGCGATCGTCTTTTTGGCTCCCATCACCGCACTGTTACCTCCCCTCTTCACCAAATCATACCGGTAACTGTGCTTTGACTTCTTCCCCATCTCTTTTATTTCTTTCCTACTTTCATCCCATTTCGTCTCAGTTAACCTTCGACTAACGTGGGAGAAAGAAACATAATCTAAAAACGGTAGCGGATTTTGCGTTTCGGTATAACTTCCGCAATGCTTATACGCCGCCTTTGTTGCCTGTTGATCCGCTTCTTCATTGCCTTCTATCCCCTTGTGGGCGGGTACCCACCGGTACTCCACCTGGATATTTTTCCTGGCTAGTGCGTCGGTCCAATTCATCGTTCGTAGCGCTAGCACCTGTCCTGGTCCTGGCCCGTCCGATTGTATTCGTCTTAAAGTTGCCTGGGAATCCGTAAAAACCGTAACCCTGGTAAACTTTTCTTTTTCTGCTTTTTCATCCGCAACCTTCATTGCTTCTGACATCGCATACATTTCCGCATCAAACGCTTCCTTCTGTCGGCCTAGGTGTGTCCTCCTCTTATTCCACCTTCCACCTTCTTCCCATACCACTGCACACCCAACCCACTCATCTTCTTTTCTCGATCCATCAGTCCAAAGAACAAGTCCATCTCTTTTTAACTTTGCCTCTTTCAGCGGTTGTTCCTCATCCTGAATTATCACTTTGCCCTTGAGGCATCTTTTTTCCGTCGGTAATGTCGTCGTTTCATAACTCCTCCTTTCGAAAGGTTTATCCTCCAGGATCAACTCATCAATCCCCTCCACCCTCTGTAAAACATTCCTTCGTACTTCTAACATTCTCCCTCCGCCTTGAGCATCGGGCATCATCATCTGTCTGAACTTATACCGACGTACCCGGTTATTAAGAAGAGCCTTTGCCGGTCGTAAACCTGCATCATTCATCAACGCTCCTTGAGGTGTCGTCCTAAAGCATCAGGTTACCCTTCTGCCTTGTTCATTCAACAACTTTTGCACCTCCTGAGCTCAACCTTCTTGTCCATGCCACCACGATTCAGACCCATACAACGCCACTGCCTGAACCGCCGCAACTTGAATTCGTTTGCATCCTTCCGAGCTTAATCCTTTCTTCATCATCAAGGATCTCACCCTATTCTGCGCTCTCCTTGCTTTCGCTAAGGTCTTTTTCGTATGATCATTCAGGGTAAGCATATCATCCAACCATACCCCCAACCATCTTGTCGCTTCTTTATTATATAGAACCTCATGACTTCCTACCCTTACTTGGGCATTCATCTTCGGCTCCTTATTCTTTCTTCGTCGTGTGAACAACATCGCTTCCGTTTTTTCGATGTCGAACTGACAGGCATTCTTCTTTGCCCAAATTGTTGTTTCCGCAGCGCATCTCTCCAATCGTTGTGTGCATTCCCCCACATCCTCGCCTTCTACCACCCATGCCACATCATCGACAAAAGATATACCCTCACTTCCACAATCTTCATCTTTCTTCTCAACTTGATCGAACAACCCCGAAAGGTATATAACGAAAAGTACTGGCGATACTGGTGACCCCTGCGGAACTCCCGTTTCCACATCCATACTATCTCCTTCCTTTCCGTCCATCGACATAATCACTTTTCTTTCTTCCATAAAACTTTCCACCCACCTAACCAGATCGGCTTCAAACCCCATTTCTTCCATTCTTTTTATCAAGTTCCCCTTTGCCACATGCGGAAAGGCTCCCTTAACATCCATTAACAGCACAGCCGCGGTATTCCCCCTCCCCCACGCTTCTTCAACTCTCTTCATCAACCTTCCAACCGCATCTATTGCTGATCTTCTCTTTCTGCATCCAAACTGTCCATCATGAAGTAACCTCCTTCGCTCACACTCCTCTGCTATTGCGTTGGCTGCCACCTTCTCGACCACTTTTCCCAGACAATTCAACAACGTAATCACCCTATATGCTTTGGCGACTCCGTAATCTGGCTTATTCGGTTTC
>Ga0307515_10017347_pt1 | contig 13119 bp, 5 predicted proteins | sample 17_EM_MG_FD_194513 | JGI IMG/M metagenome (GOLD analysis project Ga0307515, IMG submission 194513) | Populus trichocarpa ectomycorrhiza microbial communities from riparian zone in the Pacific Northwest, United States - 17_EM | ecosystem: Host-associated > Plants > Roots > Unclassified | place...
ACTACTTCACTCTTTTATATATATATATATATATATATATATATATATATATATATATATATAAAGATTTACCATGTTGTGAAAAGTAATTTTAAATAAAAATGTAAAAAACAAAGAAAAATAGATGCTCTGATAGTTTTGGGCTACTTGATACGAAAATAAAAGAATAATTAATTTGAAAAACAAATTATATAAAAACTTAACAATAAAAAACTAGGCATTTTATTCTCATTAAATATTCAAGAAAAACAACTCAAATAAAAATATAATTAATTAGTTTCACGTTTAATTAATCATAAAATAATTTTTAACATTACCATTAAAAAAAAACTGTAATCTTATTTGAAAAGAATGGTATCATCATATATTTTTTAAAAATAAAATTATAATTTTTTTATTGAAAATACATTATTTTATAATATTAAAAAATATTAAAAAAATTGAAAATCCTAATGAAGGGTGTATTTGAGATTGTGGTAGTATTGACGGTTCAAAGTGTTTTTCGCTTAAAAATACATTAAAATGAAGTTTTTTTTTTAAAAAAAATTATTTTTGACATCAGCACGTCAAAATAATCTGAAAACATAAAAAAATTATTTTAAACAATTTATTTTTTCAAAATTTGATAGAATGCGGTGCACCCGAAGTCAAGTCAAGGCACTTAGGCTTGGCTATATGGTTAGGCATGGCCTTAATAAGGAAAAGGCCCAAACTCAGTGTGCCTTCCTTCTTTTTTTAAAACTCATGAGCGGATCACACGGCATTTACCTTGTCTACTATAATAAATTTTGACCACCTTCAATGGTTGAGAAATTAAGTTCTAGGTAATTTGGATCTCAAAACCTAAATTCCAACCTATTTTAGTCTAAAACCATCTTTGAAACTTTAATAATCACATTTAACCTTAAAACACCCTCTAGTCTAAAAAGTCAAGTTGGATATAAACAAATTTTACAGATCCGATTTATTTTTTTGTCATGATTAAAAGCTCAGATCACTTCATCGAAGTCCCATTTTTTGGAAAACCAATTGATATAAATGAAATGTGAGTACATAGCAATTCACAATGCTCATACGAATACCACTATAATAAAAACAACATAAAAACTCTAGACCTTTTAGTATATTACTAGTTTTGATATTCGTGCTTCGCAACAGGGTTAGACTTTTTAAATCATTTCATTGAGCAATCAAGTTGAGTAAATACTTAATTATCTCTTTTATTTGGTAATAACAAATAAATCATGTTAAAAGACTTTAATGTTTTTAAAAATTTATATTAATTTTTTTTGGATGGAGGAGTACGTAAAAATACCTTTACAACAATGTTTTAAAGTGGTGTGCATCCACCTTGAGCGTTTTAGCTTCTTTTTTTAATTTTAATTAAGTGATTTATATTTTTATTATTAAAAAAGAATGCGAGGCCTTTGGTTCTCAATAATATTACAATAACAGGAAATATTCAATGCATACTAAGTTGTCAATCCCAATTTTTTTTTAAAAAACCAACGAAAAACAAAATCAAGGAGGAAATTCTCTCAATATTTTTCATCTAGGGCAAGGACTCTTCTATTCATACCTCTCTCTCTATTTAATTTTTTTTTTAGTAGGTCAATTAAAACCATAGCTAATTTTACTCCTTGTCGTTTCTCTAGAAACAGCAAGTTTTAAGTATTATCTATATTATTGAGTGGCAAATCGTTCTACAATAGGATACATATTATTTTATAAAGTTCTAAAATTGTCTTTCAAAATTTACTTGGCATTAACTTCACCTATTAAAATCAAATCTTCCATGCATGGTAAAGAAGGGAAGAGAGAGAGAGAGAGAGAGTCTTGCTCCACTGCACTCGATTTTTTCGGCTAAATTAAGACCCTCACATCAGGAAGAGAGGGTTGTATTGCAAATATGGATTCGGAAAAACAGTAGCAAAAAATAGAAAAATAGGTTTGTATGTGTCATTGCCATCGTTTTCTACCATCGCTTTCTAAGAAACGTGTAGAACAACTGCAAGGCAGCCTCTAATTTTCCACCATCGTGGGTCCTAACATCATTTTCTTCTCCATTTGATGCTGTCATGGCTTCTTCAAAGAGATGGGCAAGCATCATATCGTCTATTGCTTCTTTTCTTCATTTCTTTATCATAATCTTTCAAGTGCCCGTTTTCAGGTAACCTATCATTATATCACTTTCTTCTGTATTTAAGGATGTTTATAGGGGTGAAGTTGTTTTTTAAAGTATTTTGTGTTTAAAAATATATTTAAATAATTTTTTTTATTTTTTTAAATTAATTTTTGATACCAACATATCAAAATCATATAAAAATATATATAAAAATTATTTTTAAAAAATATTTAAATTTTTTAAAAACAAGGCTTTGCAAATCATCCACTTAATTAGTCTTCGTTCAATGTCCTTGTCACCCGCTCAATCAAGACCCTTTCTCCATCCAGTAGTATCACACCTTTCAAGATGGGAACGATTTTTATTATAATTAATTCTCAGATATTTTCAATAATTCAATGGATTTTCAGTGCAATTCCTTTTCTGCCCCATAAAAAAATATATAAAAATAGTTAGGCTATCATTTCTGAGTTTTCTGCAATACTTTTTTTCTTCGTGTTAGACGAACAACCACATATTAAAGGCGTTCTTGTTTCCTAACCGAAAAATCAAGCTCTAGATATTGTTTTTATGAAGTTTCGTGAATTAGGGTTAACTATAATTTTTCGATTCCTGTACTGAAGAATTGAAAGAAGTTCTTCGCTTGTCATGGTGCCAATTTCACCCACAAAAGATATCTCTCAAGGGGGAAAAAAAAACTTATGTCTTGCTTTCTTGTTTTTTCTGACAGGGTACCATGTAGGACGGGAACATGTACTTCACCTATAGAGGTCATGTCCTCCCACTTGATTGCAACTGAACTCTATCCTGCATTTGGGCCCAAGGCTCTTCTGTATCCTGGTGCCATTGCTAGATCTTATAGCAAGAACAGAACCTTCCCAAGCTATAGTAAATTGTCGAAGCTATATAACTTGACCAATCTGAGGAAAACCTCTGCATCGACTGATCTCCAGCACCTAGAGGTTAGTAACTAGCACATTAAAATTATCAACTCTCTGTCATAATGTTTATGCTATAATAATTAGATTTTTCAAACCAAAGACATTTACTACACATATATACACATTATATGCGTTGAATAATAATAACTTATTTAATAATTTAATGACTAAATAATCATGAGTTTGAATTTTACTATTCTTATTTATTTAATAAAAATTAAGTACAAAATAGTATGGATTTGTGCAACTTTCAAGTTTAAAAAATATATTAAAACATAATATAAATAATATCCTGATAACTTACTTACCAACTTAAATTTTTATATTGAGATGTTTGTTTACACCATGTTTTTCTAATAAATCAACAGTTGAATACGTATGATATCTTGGTTGTTTCAGTAACTAGACACCATTTGTGTTTCGCTAGATTCTGGCAGGAAGCTACTTAGCAGTGGCAGGAGCAGTATTAGGTCTCATAAGGCTGGGCAGGACGAGCCTCTTTGGAACACTGCTTATCCTATGGGGCTTTGTAAGAGAAGTCATCCTGAAAAACTCTGCTAATATGAATTCCGCGAGGAGTATCCATATCTACCCAGTAACAATGTGCATTGCTCTTCTTTGTGCTTTCTTGACTATAAGAAAGGATGTTAGAAAGCTTATCCGTTGTTGCAGAACTCGGCGAGGTGCAAAGTCTCTACGGTTTAAAGCGAAAATTATGTGATACTTGCTACTGGATTAGCATTTTTATATGTATAGAAAGCAACCATTCTTTGGATTATATGGGAGGAAAGAATAGAGGATGTTGCATTTGGAGTGCTACGTCTTTAGAGACTTATCAGAAAACATATGGAATATTGGATGCATAGGAGGAGTATGTTTTGGATCGTCTTGTGGCTTGTAATTGGTTCGTCAGCTTTTCTCAACCACTGAGAATGAAAGGAGAAGTTCTATTTGTTGCAGTGGCTGTAGAAAACGAGGACTTTCGAAGATATAAAATTCAGAGAATTTCCAAGACTGTCGAAAGTAGATTTTAAAGGGGGACCGGACCTCCTGTAAAGCACCGATTGCCATAGCCATGGGGTCCTCGGAGAAAGGCAACCCTGTGGGTTTTGGCAAGTAGTGTATGCGGACGAATATCTTTTTGTCTCTTCCTAGGGTTTAGCTTTCAATGAGGGGTCACACACATCAATTGTAGGTGTGCACTTGCAATCAATGTGCGATGCTATTGCTCAGGAAATAACAATTGATTTTCAGTCACTTCAGCTGTTAAGATCTAAAATTCTCAGCAAGAGACCTTTCATTTGAAACGAAATTTCAAGAATCGGAAAATGCTACTCACATATTTTCAATGGCATGTATGGAATTGCAGTAATTCTAGTTTAAAGTTTTTTTTTTTTAAGAAATATATTAAAATAAAATTATTTTATTTTTAAAAATTATTTTTAATAACATCAGCATATCAAAACAATTTAAAAAAATATATAAAAATTTTTATTTTAAACAAAAAAAATTAAAATTTTTAAAAATATAGTTTGCACCACGTTTCCAAACATAAAATATTATTAAAATTACTCAACCTTTTAACAAATATGTGAAAATAATTATCAAATGTAAACATATTAAGGTTAAAGAGTAAAAAGTCAAACCTTTTCGTTCATCAAATTGATTTATTATATTGCGAATTATGAATTAAATAAGATAATAATATAATAAAACATGTTTCATCTGAAATGGTTTTTTAATAATTCAATTAATTTTAACTCCATCTAAATTTAAATGTTTAATACCTTAAAAAAAAATTAAAACGTCACTGTTTTAATAAAAAATAATTAACTGTAACTAATCTAATTAATAACTCAACAGCAACGAGTCATTTTCCAAATTAGATTTCCATATCTTGCTAGGAAAAGTAATATAATAGTAGTTAGTAGCGGCTAACAATGGGAATTATGGCGTGAGGGCTGGCTCATGAATATCAGGATTAAAATCATGTGGGGTGCGAGATTATCAATCAGGAATGTGCTTATAGCAAGCAGTCATTCAGCTTCCAATGCCAAATGGCACCTTCCTTAATGATCTATCACCTTTTTTTTTTAAGAACAAAACTAAAAAACACCTTCGACTTCCAAGATTTTTCAAGGCACCTTGTAACTTGATAGTAACTTACAAATTGTTTGGAAAAAAATTGGAAAGTGGAGGGAAGGAAATTAAGAGAGGGAAAGGAAAAATGTAAATTCCAGACATTTTCTCTCGTTTAAATTCAGATATGGTGTCGATAAGATTAGGAACACACCCTGGAGATCCATATACTTTGATCGGTGATGACTCTTCTGCGTAGAGTTGCATTATAATTAAAAATTTTGACATAAAATATGCAAAGGTTTTTTTTTTTTTGGTTATGACAAAGGGTATTCTCGAATTATCTTGTATATTAATCAAGATTAAATCCTCTTCACATAAGATTGATTGATGTTGATTCTAAAATTTAAATCCAAAAAATAAAAAAATAAAAACATACCCTTTTAATCATCAAACCAAGTTCTTTAAATTATATATATATAAGGGTAAATTGAATAGCAATAGAGCGAATCACATTATGATGCCATCCATGTATATTCTTTTTAAAGAAAAAGAAAAAAGAATTCTTGTTGAGAAATAAACATTACGCTAACCTAACAGTTACTTGGATTGCATGAATGAAGTATTTAAGGATACAGTTCGACAGTTTAAGCCACTCCTCCAGTCACCTAATCGACGACACCAAGATGAACTGGATTCTCGTTTCACAGCAGGTTAAGAGAACTCAAGTTGCGATTTCCAGACAAGGTAACTAACATCATTTGTATCTCTGATGTTTTCAGTGATTTTCTTGTTTTAACTGGCGGTAGTTACAGTAGAGCAAGATACAGTGTGAAGTGTGAAATGTGAAATTTGGAGAAAACTTATTGGCCTTGAAGATTTCTCTCCACTTGCCAGTTACCTGCCAATGAGTGATGGGTCCATCTTTTTTTTTTAATTGGTAAAAGGGAAAAAAATCCTTGAAAATTTGGAGGTTTAGTGTCTTTACTTGCTCCTGTAAGTCCCACTTGCCTTTTCTTGATTTCGATCTTCATTTTGGGTCCTTTTTATTTGCCTCAAGAACATTTCTGGTTTTGGGAAGTTGGGGTTTTTCTCTCGTGTCTGAAGAATATGGGTGGTAGTCCCATTGATTTGCCTTGCTGAAGGAGGTTGTGTCTTTTGTAGCTACTTTTGACAGGGTTTGCTGGTTTTGGAAGTGGGTTGTTGCTTATAAGCTCCTAACTTGGATTTTTAAATATAAATTGTGGTTGTCCAAAGGCTGAAATTTGGTAACTTCTGATCATTTGCTTCTTTCGGATGTTGGTTTTCCTTCTGTGAAGGCAAAAATTTAAGGAAGATTGTACATGGAGAACTTATTAAGTAGTTATCAAGTGAAGTATAGAAATTTCAATAAAATTCTTTTTATTTTCTGAGTTTTTGTTCACATGTGAAAAAATAGACTTAAGTCTGCAACTCTTCTCCAATAAAATTCTTTTTAAATTCATCCCATCTTGTTACTTTGATAAACTTGTTTCTTTTTTGTGTTGGAGATGTTTGATGGGAGCTTGGCAATGCCTTTCCACACGTTGAACCCATGTCATATATTGGGTCATGTAAATACACATAGAGCCCTCCACAAGTCAAGGTTGCAACCAGTTCTAGCTATACCCCCATCATCAATTCTCTTGCACACAGATGAGAGTGGTAAATTTCCTGATTCTAAGAAGGGTTCTGGTTTGAGAGGAAGGGATTCTTCTGATTCATTGCTTAGTCAAGCAAATACAGTGGGTATAATAGGAGGTATATCAGTGAATTCTGCTTTGAATTTCTTGAAAAAACTAGTCCAGGGGAGTTCAAAAGAAGGAAAAGATTGCTTCCCTTTTGTTCTTTGCTCTGATCCAGTATTGAACAAGGAGCTTTTATCACATGAGAGAAATTCTTGTCCTTGTCCCAGGAGGCATAATGAAAAATCTCCATCGGATCATTCTGCAATTGCAGAGAATCTGCAGAATAAAAGGGTTTTTCTTGAGAAATCAGGAGTTCAGTGCATAGTAATGCCTTGTCATATTTTGCATTCATGGCATGATGAGGTTTCTAAGGGGTGTTCTGTTCCATTCCTTCATATGGGTGAGTGTGTTGCAAGGGAGCTCAAGGAAGCTAAGCTGAAGCCACTTGAAGCTGGTAGTCCTCTGCGGATTGGGTTATTAGCCTCCAATGCAACTTTGGCTGCAGGGTCCTATCAGGAGAAATTGCAGAATGAGGTAATTTCATTCTGGGGCTCCTTTTCTCTTATGTATCAGATTATCCTTCCATAATAAATCCAATTAGGTGTGGTCTAAATAATCAGTAATTTCAATCTAACGTTCTGAGAAGCTTATATATCTGGATTTTATTTTTTGATCATGCATGCCTTACAATTCATTAAGTGGGAATCCTGATCTTCTACCTTTTATGACTCAATGCGAATGATCACCATATCTTCCAACCTTTTTAAAATATTTAATCATGAAGGGAAGTTTTTCTGAAGTTACTGAGGAAGCTTTCATACTATTTACATGCACTCCCATCAACAGAAGTTGTCTGATGCCTGTCTTAAGTGATCTAACGTAATTTCACCTTAAGATTTGCTTAATGACATGGAATTGAGATTTTCTTTTCCCTTCTTCTATGGTTATTCTGTTGCATGTTGATTATAACCCTTGTTGACTTTTACTGCCTTTTTCTGTTTAGTGTTGGATTCATGTTTTCATTTCTTCTTTTTGAATGAATAATGCTTTTAAGATTTTTTTTGTTGAGAATAATAGAAGCATTGGTTCTCATTTTACTCATGCCATGTAATTACCCCTCAGTGACTTGTGCAGCTGCTCCCGCGGGGCTCATGTTGGGGGTTCTATGCATTCAATTAAAATGAATGGACTGAAATACTGTAGGAATGTCATGATATTTTCCAAATGAAATATGTTACTCTCAATGATTATTTGGTAAGGATGTAGTTCCCATCTTTCTTTGCCTATATAAATGACTTTCATGCTTTTAACATTTTTAGTGTCTCTAGATATCTCTATCCTAGATGTTTTGTTGGGATGCAAGGAAGAGAAGAGGAAAGAAAATTGGTCAAGAATTACTTTTGATATTGGTTTGATTCCCAAATTGTGAAAGCTCTCATCAGCTTTATCAGAAACTTGTGCTAGGCTGTTGATGCCAGTTTTATTTTGTTTTATTTCTGTTTTATTACTTCTGATTTCTGGGATCACATACATTTTCTTCCTTGTCATATTTTGTTGATGAGCCTAACCAAGAAACATCAAATGCAGTTGCATCACACATACACATGAATATATGTGTGCATTTCCAACTTTGTTGAATATGCTTCAGTTGCCGGAATTATAGTGCGTTCCATGGTTACCAATTCTGCATTAGTAGATGCTACAAAAACTCTCCCTTTTTATGTCAGGAAACAGATTGAGTTGCATTTTCTCTAATTTATTATCCTAGATAATTAATTAAGGTGCTGCTTTATGTGAATTGTAGATAGTAATGGGATGAAATATATTTCGACACCAAACAATGATTTCTGGGCGAAATACAATTTCTTTAAGTTCTAATGCCTTTTGTTATTAGTTATTACAGTCCCATGATCATGTCCTTCCTGCACAGATTGAGTGCATTTCTTACTGTATGTTGATCACAAATGCTCCATGCATTACCTCAGTTTCAATTACTTAGTTTCATAGAAGTGGATATCTTCACCGTGTTTTCCTTTTCCTGTCCTATGTGACTTGAGTAAAATCCCGTGTATGCTTCCTAGATTGTTAGATTGCAAAAGATTTTTGCTTAGAAGGAATATTCTTTTATCATTTTCAGTTACTAGATAAAGACATGTTATCTATTTTATCCATGTCACTGGTTCTGTTTCATTTTGAGGTACCTTTTTTTTTTTGGTGTATGTAGGGATTTGAGGTTGTGCTTCCAGATAAAGCAACCATGGAACACACTATAATTCCTGCAATTGAAGCTTTAGACAGAAATGACATGGAAGGCGCACAGAATTTGCTGAGAATTGCACTGCAAGTTCTCCTTGTGAGGGCAGTGAACACAGTCATCCTTGCTTCGGAAGAAATGCGTGATGTTTTGCCAGAGGATGATCCACTTCTCAAGAAATGTATTGATCCAATGGATGCATTAGCCCGTTCAACTATAAAGTGGGCGCAAGCTGCAGAAAAAGGTACATAAATAAAGTCGAGAACAGGACTACTCTGTTCTTCATGGATCTCCATTGATGGAAAACCTAGTCTTTAGGTTAAAATATTTTGGTATACATATATTGTTGCCATTCCTGGGGAATGTATGTGTTAAAAATTGGTCCCTACACCGTTTGTTTTTCAGACAGTGAAAATTATCAGATAGAACTGTAATGAATATTTGTCAAAGAAATACCTTCATAGCTCCAGTAGAAAATCAAGAAACAAAAATCCTTTAGTGAATGCTTGTTGAAGAAACCAAACAGTGTATTTGTGTAGTAATTATTTGAAATTATTGCTGTGACTTTTTGTCTGCTTTCGTTTCATTGTAATAAACTTCCTTGCTATAAACACAGCTTATTTGGCCATTGCCCATCTGAATTTATATAGAAGCTATACATAGTTAAGATTTCAACAAAGCGAGGCCCAAGAAGGGGTATGTGGAAATATACTTACCTTACCTTTCATTTTTTATTTTTTTAACTGTTTGCTTTGATGAACTCTAACCTCATAATTGCATGCCCAAATATGGCTTCCCACTAATTAAATCGAGGTTCAAAAAATGTAAATCAAAGTGTGTGTGTACTTTAGTTTATTATCATAAAAGCCTATTAAACAAAAAATATCCAACAAAAGCTTGGAATATATATATATATATATAAAACTATAAACATGTAAAAGTATAACTAATAACAAATATATTTTTAACACAAAAATAATAATAAAATACTAATATGTATATTAAACATATATTTAAACTTTCTATTGATATATAAAAAAATCCTAACATATATATTAATAATAAAATTAATTATACTTAAATTAAAACAAGAAGGGTACTTGTTGAAGCACTTTATAATAATGATTTTGTTTTTGTTAAGAATAAATCATTTGTCCTTAAGACTTGATTGCTCATCAATTGTGTAACTAAGATATTTGCAATATACCTTTTAAAATTCTAATAACACCATATTGATTTAGATGCAATTCTAAATAAGGTCTTTAAACCAAATATTATGTAACTCCAATATATCTTAATATGATAAACCTAAGCTCTAGATTTGAGAGGAAAACCAAAGCATAAAAAGAAAAAGAAAAACACAAAATGAGGTAAGGAAGAGTGTAAAAATCTTAAAAATTCAAGTTAAAAACACTTCTTTCACCCTTCCTTTTATAGTGAATTTTAAAAGATAAAAGGTTAAATAATTAATAAGAATTAATTCTCATTATTATTAACTTTTTATTAGACATCATAAATCTATAATTAAATCTAGAAAAATCAAGGGTTCTTTAAGTAGAAAAAGCAATGGTTCTTTTAAATTAATTTCGCTTTCACCCATAATTTATTTAAATCATGTTAATGAAAACAAATTTCTTACAATCCCCTATATGAAGGGAAACTATCTCGTTTGAAAATGACTCAAAGATTTGTTGAGAGATATTGATTTGGTAGATTACTATATCAGGATAGATAACTTTTGACTTTGAACCTTCGTTAGTGAAATACTATTTGATTTACTCGGCTAAATAGTGAATGTGATGTCTTGAGTTATTCAACCTTTTTTTATAAACCAAGACAATAGTACTCATATAGTTCTTTATCTAAAGATTTTCTTTGATTTTCGCTGTTAAGTTTATTTTGGCCTTGAACAACTCTTGGATTCATGAGTGTTTTAGAAAATTCAACATTTATCGAAATTATCATAGAAACAACCACATTTCTCACTTATATAGATGATCTTTCATTAAGAGTATTTTCCTATACTCCACTTGGTCTACCAAGATATGAAAATCATTAAGATCTCAACTCATCATTTATCATAATGCAGCTAACACTTATTTCATCATAGGAATAAGTAGAAAATAATAATTTCCTAGTACTACTGAGAATGTTATATGACTTAATTTTCTATTTGAACCTAAATCTTGGGATCTCTAATCAACTAGGTATGGTTATCATCATTACACTCTTTCATCTTTTAAAGGCTTTAAGTTCAATTTTCTCGATGAATTATACACAAGCTCTCTCAACAAATCTTTAGTTAGCGGATCCATAATATTTTTCTTTGACTTTATATGGTAAATGGAAATAATTTCATTCAACAGCAAGTGTTTAACGATATTATATCTACAACGTATATGTCTAGACTTCTCATTATACATACTACTTTGTGCCATTCCAATTGTTAACCGAATATCGCAATAGACACAAATAATTGACACTAGTTTTGGCTAACTTGAAATTTCCTCTAAGAAATTTTAAATCTATTCAACTTCCTCTCTAGCTTTATCAAGAGTAATAAACTCTAATTCCATCATGGATATAGTGATATATATATTTGTTTGAAGGATTTCTATGACACAATCGCTCCACCAAGTATGACGATATATCCATTTGTGGATTTCAAATCCTTGGTGTCAGATATCCAATTAGAATCACTATACCCTTCTAGTATTGCTGAGTAATCAGTATAGTGTAAGCCATAGTCTAAGTTGTACATCAAAAACTTGAGTACCTTTTTTATTGCCTTTCAATAATTCATACTTGGATTATTTATAAATCAACTTAGTTTACTAACCGAGTAAGCAATATCAAGCCTTGTGTAGTTTATAATGTGCAATAGGCTTCTAATTATTCAAGAATATTCCAATTGGTTTATTCTTTTACCTTTATTCTTGGACAAATATATACTTACGTCAATTTGTGTTTTGTCTAAAACCCTTATCAACAAGTCTAGCTTTATATTTATCAATAGTGTCATCAGCTTTCATCTTTCTTTTGAAAATTTACTTATGACATAAGGTTTTACTTCTATGAGAAAGATCCCTAGTTCTTATGTATAATTATTCATAATGGATTAAATTTTACTATTGACTATCTCCATTCAATAAGAAGCTTCTAGACATTGTTTGGGGGGGGGGGTTGAGGTTCGAGGTTAATTTTCTAACAAGTATGTTAAAAAATCAAAACCAAATGTTTGGGTCATTTTTTTTTTTTTTTACTCTTTCTAAGCTTGACTTCATCATCTTCTAATTGATGATGATTACTTAAGTTAACCTTACTTGTTCTCTTAAGTGAACAATTTTCTTGTGCTTCCTTCCATGGAAACACATCTTCAAAAAATATTGTATTTCTTGATTCCATAATAGTATTAGGGTGAATATCCTCAATACTTTATTTGTGTATAAGAAATTGATATGCACTACTATTATATACATATCCGATAAATACATAATCCATAGTTTTAGGTCATATCTTGACATTTTTAGGATCAAATATTGCTACCTTTGCAAGACACTCCTAGACTTTGAGGTATTTATAGGAAAGTCTTCTACATTTCCACAATTCATATGGTGTACTTTCTAACTTTTATGGAGTATTTTATTAAGTATATAATTAAATGTTAGAATTGTCTCCCCTCCACAAGTTCTGAGGGGCTCCTGAACTTTTCAACATGACATTCATCATTTCTTTTAACATTAGTTCTTGTTTGTAATGTCATTTTATTACGGTGAATAAAGAATAATAGTTTGGTAAGTAATACCATTTTAGAAATAGAATTCACCAAATAATGCTTTGTATTCTCTCCCTTTATCATTTTTTTTACTCAATAATTAGCCATACAATAAGTTCTTTCTAATTTCAGCAGCATGTAATACATTGTTGAGAGTAACAAGCTTTCCAGAGATCATCTTCAATATGACCTTTCTAACATTCAATACTTTAAAGGTTGATAAGTTTTTCATGTATAGG
>Ga0307515_10017348_pt1 | contig 13118 bp, 17 predicted proteins | sample 17_EM_MG_FD_194513 | JGI IMG/M metagenome (GOLD analysis project Ga0307515, IMG submission 194513) | Populus trichocarpa ectomycorrhiza microbial communities from riparian zone in the Pacific Northwest, United States - 17_EM | ecosystem: Host-associated > Plants > Roots > Unclassified | place...
AAAACGTCTGGGAGATCGCTAAATTTGTTGGTGAAATTGGCTGGTATTGGTGGCTGTGGTTGGAATTAATGTTATAAATAATATTATTTTCATTGTTATTGATATTATTAATAAATTTGAAAAATAAATATTATTATTATTGTAAAAGAACCATAGATTTTATTTGAAGAATAAAATTAAAAATTATTATTATTATTATTAAATTTGAAAAACAATATTATTACTGTTGAAAAACAACCATAGATTTGATATGAAGGGTAAAAATAAAAATAAAAATTATTATTACTATTACTATTAATAATAATAATAATAATAACAACAACTTGGATCTGGCATTCCGGCTAGGTCCACGACTCTTGAGTTTGGCATGGCTGCTAGACTTAAGTCGCCTAGACCTAGCGGGTTGCCAGGTTGAACTTGAATACTAAAACCTTCACAAATTTAACTTCCAACTGTCATTACAATAACAATTTATATTATTTACGAATCGATCGGCAACAACACGCAGACCATCTATCCAATATCATTATCATATCAACTCAAAATTGCTCATTATCAAAAGCAAACAAAACCGTGTCGGATTCCTATTCGTATAATACAATTACAAATATACACCTTCAGTTTTATCCTTTTTCCTCGTTGTTGACTACGGCTTTCCTCTTCGTACACTACAATTACAAATTAATATTTTGTATTTTTTTCTTGTTCTATAATTTATTGATATAAATATCGATTTAGCATGCTTATTACATTCATTGTTTAATTATATTTATTTTTATGTCTTAAGATTTAATGCAATTTTTTTTCATAAATATTACATGACATGTGCAAAGGCGCTTTAATCCTTGCTCATAGCCTTCCTCGAACCTTTACTGACAGATTTTTTCATCCATGTATCCTTCATTAAGCACCGACATAAAATTTTGATTGGTATATACCGAGAGAATGATGAAGAGTATTACAGTGAGATTCAAAATGGCAAATCATACGGTGACGTGATATTTTTACCTATAAAATAATCGACGGAGTAACTGACGGAATAATTCCACTGATATTTAAGTAACTTGAGTCTGGAAGGGAATGTCATACTTAAGGAACATGAGTCTTATCATCATCATCATCATCATTATTATTATAATTCTTATTCTTATTCTTATTCTTATTCTTATTCTTATTAATATTATTAAATTTTTTAAAAAATATTATTACTATTAAATAAAAATCATAAATTTCATTTAAAGGGTAAAATTAAAAACTATAAGAACTTGGGTCAGACGTGTTTAATAATATTATTAATATTATAAATAATATTTTTATTAATATTATTAATAAATTTGAAAAAAAATTACCACTATTGTAAAACAAAACATAGATTTTATTTGAAGGGTAAAATTAAAAATTATTATTATTATTATTAATAATAATAAATTTGAAAAAAATATTATTACTATTCAAAAACAACCATAAATTTGATTTGAGAGATAAAATTATTATTATTGTTATTAATAACTTGGGTCTGACATTTCAGCCAAGTCCAGGCTCTTAAGTCTGACGTGGCTACCAGACCCAAGTCATATGGATTTAATGGGTTGCCAAGTTAAACTTGAATATTAAAACATTCACAAATCTAATTTTCAACTGATATTATAATAATAATTTATATTATTTACGAATCAGTTCGTAGCAACACTCATACCATCTATCTAGTATCGTTATCATATCAACTCAAAATTGCTAATTACCAAAAGCAAACAAAACGGCGTCGGATTCCTATTCATAAAATACAATTACAAATATACACCTTAAGGTATATCCTTTTTTCCTCGTTGTTAACCATGACTTTCCTCTTCGTATGCTACAATTACAAATTAATATTTTGTATTTCTTTTGTTATTCTATAATTTATTTATATAAATATCAATTTAGCATGCTTATTACACTCATTGTTTAATTATATTTATTTTTATGTCTTAAGATTTAATGCATTTTTTTCCCATAAATATTACATGAAATATGCAAACAAGCAATATTTAAAACAATGACTTCCTGGTATAGTTTTGAAATTTGGTCCAATCTAGGAAGTTGATTAGATTATGTTAATTCAATGAAAAAACTCAAAATTTATTTTAATATTATATTATTTTAATTGTTTTAAAAATTTAATATAAACTTAAACTATCTCGATCACTTTTATGAAGGACTTAAGCCTGTTGTCCTGTAAATATGTTTGTTATTGTAGTGTAAAATATTTTTTGAATATATTTTTTATTTAAAAATATATTAAAATATATTTTTTAAAATTTTAACATCAGTATAATAAAAATAAAAAAAATTAATTTAATATTTTTTACATCAAATACACTTTAAAAAAATACAAAACAAATAATTATTACACCCGAGATGTTCATGGGCTTCGGTACATGTCACGTTATTAAAACCGAAAAAACAACACAATCACCGCCGGCTCATTGTAAACTAAATGGCCACCTGTCTCACCATCTGCCACATGGCATTCCAAAAAAAAAAAAACTAGTAGGCCCCACTATCAACCCCCGACAATTCGCTCTCCTACAAACCTAACCTAACAAATACCCATTTCTCCCTCCAAAAAAAGGCTCTCGTTTCGCCGTCGACATATTCGGCGAAATTAATTTATTCCCCTATTTATTATTTAATTTTAACCAACCTATCCGTTACATATTTTAATTCATCTTCCGCGAGGTTGATGCACTTATTATATCCACCCGATCTACATCGTGATCCGTGTCAACGAAAAAATTAACCTCTAGGCTCTAACTAACAGGTACTTGCTTAGTCAATACATTATACTGCATTCCATTTTTTCTCCCTAATTTCAGTCAAATCCTCTCTCGTGATTTTATTTACTAGGCTTTCTGATGTTTTTATTGAAATGCGAAGGTTTTTATCAGGTGTGACTATCTGTAGGCAAAGTTGTTGATGCAGTTATCAGTTTGATTTGATCGAGTGAAATTCATCTGTTTGAATCAATTTCCGTATACTGAGATGTCGGGTCCACTGGATCGATTCGCCAGACCTTGTAAGTTTTTTTTTTCATTTTGATTTTGTTGACTGGTTTTAGGGTTTCTCTGGAAGCTTCTTACCGTTAAGTGTTTTTTTTCATTACATTTTTTTTGTGTTGATCGTAACAATTTAGCTTAATTTTCACTGTTTATGTTTTTAATTCAAATGGTTTTAATTATGGTTTTTCGTTTGTTGTCACTTCAGCTTAATTTTTTATATTTTCCTTTGGCTTTAAGTTGTAATTTTTGTACTGGTAAACATTATTTTTTTTTGTAGTTTTTATTTTTTTTAATTGAGTTTTATTACTTTACTGTACTGGAATTAAAATTGACGCCATCGATTTTGATATGGCATAAAAAAGATCTTTTTCTTTATATTTGTGTGGTAGGTTTTGAGGGGTTTTCTGGAAATGATGAGCGGAGAGAGAGGAGATCTGATTTTGAGAACTCTGAGGATGAGAGGAGAACGAGAATTGGGTCGCTGAAAAAGAAAGCCCTTAATGCATCTTCCAAGTTCAAGCATTCTCTGAAGAAGAAAAGCAATAGGAGAAAGAGTGATGGAAGGGTTAGCTCTGTTTCGATTGAGGATGTCCGAGATGTTGAGGAATTACAGGCCGTCGATCAATTTAGACAGGCTTTGGTGATGGATGAGTTATTGCCAGAAAAACATGATGATTATCATATGATGTTGAGGTAATCTGTTGTGATCCTACCCGTAATGAATTCTGTGCTTTTTTGAGTCTCTTATGTTGTTTCTATGGCTGATAAATGATAAAGGCTGATAACCTTACATGATTTATGCCCTTCAGGTTCTTGAAAGCAAGGAAATTTGACATTGAAAGGGCAAAGCACATGTGGGCTGATATGCTTCAATGGAGAAAGGAATTTGGTACTGACACCATTATGGAGGTAACCATGTTATTTGACAATTTGCTTGAAATGGCTTTGCTATTTGACATTTTTCCCTTTTCACCAAAATTTTCCATGCATGTCTCAGGATTTTGAATTTAAAGAGTTGGATGAAGTTTTGAAGTATTATCCTCATGGTAATCATGGCGTGGATAAAGAGGGGAGACCTATTTATATAGAAAGATTGGGAAAAGTTGAGCCTAACAAACTTATGCATGTTACGACTATGGACCGGTACGTGAGGTACCATGTGCGGGAGTTTGAGAAAAGCTTTGCAATTAAGTTTCCAGCTTGTACTATTGCTGCAAAGAGGCATATAGATTCAAGCACAACTATTTTAGATGTTCAAGGCGTGGTATGTCACTTGTAACATTGCAGCGCATGTTTATCAAGATTTCAACCATTAATTTCTTCTTTTCATTGTAAATCATTTAGGGACTCAAGAACTTTAACAAGTCAGCACGGGATCTCATTATGCGCCTTCAGAAGATTGATGGTGACAATTACCCTGAGGTTTGTAATATAGTTTTTGTTGTTTTGATTAATTCCTCGTGTGAAGTGTTATCTTTATTGGGTACTTGAAGCTGGATTTCTTGCATTTCATTTATTGATGCAGACACTCCATCAAATGTTCATTATCAACGCTGGTCCTGGATTTAGGCTGTTGTGGAACACTATAAAGACTTTTCTAGATCCCAAAACGACATCCAAGATTCACGTATGTTAAGATTTCTAGCTCCTATATATTGTACTTTCCTGATATCTGCTTGCTATAATTTTTTAATTCCATGTTTTTGTTTTTTGGAACCTATTAGGTTCTTGGAAACAAGTACCAGACCAAATTGCTTGAGATAATTGATGCCAGGTAAAATGAGTTGGAATTAACTGTATAATACATATCTGTTTTGTAACTTCTCTGCATGATTCTCATTCAACCTTTTATTTTGAAATTCTTGATATTTTATAATACAAATGTTTTGTGTTCTCACTTACCAGAACTCTGCAATTTTTGCAGTGAATTGCCGGAATTTCTGGGTGGTACTTGCACATGTGCTTGTCAGGGGGGTTGCCTTCAGTCTGATAAGGGACCATGGAAAAACCCTGAAATATTGAAGGTCATTTACTGGACTTTAATATATGTGATGTGCAAGCTGTTATAGTTTTTAAGATCATTCTGCCACCCACGGGGGTGTATATACTAATTTGTGTTAAATGAACACACACAAAAATAAAAAAGAATTTTGATCACTTTTATGTTGTTGCAGATGGTTCTTAATGGCGAACCACGTCGAGCCAGACAGGTTGTAAAAGTGCTAAACAGCGAAGGCAAGGTTATCGCTTATGCAAAGCCACGGTATCCAATGGTAAGATTTTCTCTATCTTCATCTTTGATATTGACGCATGTGTATCTTGTTTTACCTAACTTTAGCACGTTGCTTTGTATCATGAAGCAGTTTAAAGGTAGTGATACATCCACTGCGGAATCAGGATCTGAAGCTGAAGATATCGCATCCCCTAAAACATTGAAAAGTTACTCCCATCTTCGACTGACTCCTGTTCGTGAAGAGGTAGGTTTATTATTCTGGAATTTGTTATGTGCTATTTTGAGGCGCTGCTATTGGAATATTGTTTTTAATGATAGTTATTTTGCATGGTCAAATGAATGATGAAGTGACATGGGCATGGGGGTTGAATTCTGTTTTAAAATGTTTGTTTTTCTTATTTATTCTAGTAATTTCTCTCTATATTTCCCTGGGAACATCCCCTGCACTCTCTTAAATATTTCTGCGTGGGTTAGTTGCAAAGTGAAAACGCATGTGCTCAAAATGAGACCTGGATGTAGTGACAATTTTCACTTATACCATCTAAAGTAAGTAACCGAGTGTGGTATCTACCAAATTGATCAAGTGTTGAGGCTTGATCTTCTCTTATTTATTTATGTTAATTTTCTTTGTTGAATTGTCAGGCTAGGGTAGTCGGAAAGGCCGGATATGGTGGTAGCTTCCCAGGGTACGATGAATACGTACCTATGGTTGACAAAGCTGTTGATGCTGGATGGAAAAATCCAGCAGCCATCCAGAGGCCTGTTTCTAAAGGTCAGCAATTATATTCTATTGTTCACTGCATCATGTTTATTTCTCTCTGCTATGTTCTTGTCTGCAGCCTCTGCTAAGTATGTTGCTTACAATGCTGTCACCTCATCTAATTGTATGAGAGCAGGACACCCGTGAATCATTTACTCACATGGATTTTGACACGAGTACAAATGTACAATGCACAATCCTCTCCCTTTTTACATTTTGATAGTTTAGCACTGACTTAAAGTACATGTCATTTGAAATAGGTCATTAGGGTTTCTTAAAATTGTTGCATGTTTTTTAGAAAGAACAAGGTTGAATCAACCACCCATTTAAAGAAGGGCTTAGATGGCATCATAGAATGGCCATTTTGATTTAGGTTTCTGCTTTATGCCTTCGGCATTTGACCTCGTTAGTTGTGGTTGCTGGCAACTCTTTGCATCTGCCACCAAATATTGGAGTTTTCTGTTCTTTGTTCAAGCAGAAGTAAAAAAAAAATCCATCTGTGCTTAGTAAATGTTTCACAGTGATGCAACCTATGCAAGGAATCAACGCAAGTGTAATTTTTTTCTATTTTAGTCTTTGCTGTGTTTAATATGATCCATGTATGTTTATTTGATTTAATGCATTCCCAGTTGTGCCTAGTAAATGTCTCCCACTGATGCAACAGATGCAGTGACTCAACTTTTGTGATGTTTTGATTTCAGCCTTTTCTGTTGTGTAGTTTTGATTTTAGTCTTTCCTGTGTTTAATGTGCTCCATATAACACATTTATTTGATTTAATGCACTATATTTTTATCCATATCTCTTATTTAGTAGATCGTGAAATTTGAAATTTCTGATGCAGCAACAATCACCCTGCCCAACACTGAAAAGACTCCAGAAGGTGTTCGTGTTCGAATTTTCATAGCAGTTATGGCTTTCTTCATGACACTTCTCACTCTCTTTCGCTCACTGGCATTCCAAGTAACCAAAAGGCTTCCCGGCACCTTATCTGATTGTGATCAGAGTTCTCCTGAACTTGCCCTTGATGCAACTCAAAAAGAGGAGTGCCGTCCCCCTTCACCAACTGCTGCTTTCACTGAGACAGACCTCTCCTCTGTATTGAAAAGGCTAGGTGAGCTTGAGGAGAAAGTTGATATACTTCAAGCAAAGCCATCAGTGATGCCTTACGAGAAAGAGGAATTACTGAATGCTGCTGTTTGTCGTGTGGATGCTTTGGAAGCAGAGCTAATTGCAACTAAAAAGGTTTGATCGCTCTTTAGGCCAGAATTTCATTTTTACTAGCAGAAACATTGTTTTCATTACTGCTCTTTTTCCATCAGGCAATCGTGTTGTTTAATACCAAATCTGTGAGCTTGCATTCAAGAAACTTTTGCATGTAACATGTGATGGTGTTTTGGTAATGTTTTTGTTTTTTGCCATCTGCCACCACTATGTGATGATTCTCTTAGCAATATCAGAAGCAATTCCACTCGTTTTCTGTTTGTTGCTTTGAAGAGTAGTGTTCAAGTTCTTGTTTTCACATGCATATGCACATCTCCATGATCTCACTGCATACCATTCGGTGCCTTACCTCTGTATGGCTTGGACAATTTATATTGTTGAGGCCAGTTTATCTATGACATGCAAACTCTAATAGCTAATTAGCTTCTTTGAATAGTTGACATGCAAACTCTAATAGCTAATTAGCTTCTTTGAATAGTTTACGTAATGTCAGCAGGGGGCTTTCGTGGCAAAATTTTTGAATTACTTCACAAATGTACATATTTTAGTCTACATGCATTTATTTTGTTTTAACTCGTTCTTCTGATTCGCATCTAATCCACGTTATCATTGGGTGTCTTCTGCTACCTGAGCAGGCTCTATATGAAGCTTTAATGAGGCAGGAAGAATTGCTAGCATACATAGACAGTCAGGAGGAGGCCAAGTTCCACCGGGTAGGGAGACAGATCTCTGTTTTATTTGTATATGGGAAATATTTTTTTGCTTAACTACGTGGCTAACTTTGTTCTTCCTGCATATCAGAAAAAGAAGTTCTGCTGGTAAGCTTTTTTGCCAAGGGAGAATGAGACATCATGATTGCGCTCTTGTCCGGTACTTAAATCTGTTATTTCTATACGAGTGTCTGACATTCGATCGCAAATGTTGTCTCTCTGGGATATGCTTTCAAAATTAATGTAATTTTCTGTCGCCGAGTGTAGAATACAGACCTTGCTGCGAGGAAGTTTGCATGAGCAATTTGTCTTCTAAAATCATGTTTGGGACCTGTGTGTGATATAGTCATTGACTTCAACGTATCTTTTTCCAATCTCGATCTCCGAAGACAATACTACATATTAGATCTGACATATTTAATCTTCATTCATGTTTTATCTTTAGTATCATATATTTCTGTGAAGACAAAATAGGCTTGGTGTTCAAGCTAACTCCTATTTTTTTCAAAGAAGTTGAATTATTTTTATTGGTCTGCGACTCTAAAGGTAAATTTTGGTATAATGACAGAAATATAGAATTTATTTATTTTTCATTTAAAGTTAAAACTTTAATTAATCTCAACCCTTGCATTGCCCTGAACATCCGTGTGGTAATGAGGTAAAATGTATATCAATCCTAACACAGAATGCCCTCATCACACAGAAAGGTCGGTGTTTGTATAATTTACAGAATCACGAGGATGATTTTATAATAACCATATAATATACATGGACTTTGAGTTGGTGTTATAAAAAGCAAACAAGGTCTGAAGACTGAAAACACTCAGGTATTATGGGGCTAGAAATCTCTGCGGCCACCATCGTAAGTGCAGTGTCTATCTATTGCCTCATCAGCATGAACTCTTGATTCAAAATCCAAAAATCTGGAAGTATGAACAGACATTAAATTAGAAAAATGCATGCATGAATCAGCTTTGCTAAGCAATATTAGAGATGTGTAGACTTACACTCTTTTTCTTCTTTTTCTTTTCGATGTAGGCTAGGAGTTCCTGCTGTTTTGCAACGGCATCCTCAAGTGCCTGTACAAGAAAAAACATAACGAAAGAAATCAGCTCGAACATTACACAAGGCTGATATTTTCATACAGGCAACAGCTCCGGATAAAATGAAAGAAAATCGAGTAGGTACCGTCTTGACCATTGATAGCTCTTGCTCTAGGGAATCTGCTCGCTTGATCGCAGCATTCAGCATTTCCTCTTTCTCAGCGGGCATGGCTTGAGGTTTTGAACTGAGAACACACAGCTTCTCTTCCATTTCAGCCATGCGCAACATGATGTTCTTGTATTCAGAAGTAGAGATGGATGGTGCTGCCAGCACGTGGCTTTTAGCCATCTCATCAGCGTAGTAGACTTGACTGCCATAAGCAGCAACCTCAGCAAGTTTCCTAGGCATGTTGCGTGATATGCGAACCATGGTGACAATTCCCATCACAACAGTTAGTATCCCATTTAATATCTGAGTGCTCCCTCCTTGAGCCTTGCAAGCACCATGCACTGGGGGGCATTCTGTGGCATTGATAGGCAGCAAAAGTCTGTTCATATGAATTCTAGAAATAATCCAAAAGTTTGGCACTGCCTTGAAACTTTCCCTCCTCTATTTCAAAATATGAACGACTTAAAAGAAGTGTTAAAATCATAAGATTTCCAAACGAAGGATTCCTGTGGTTTTGATAAGGCTAAACTTTGATGAGAATCACCGATTTTACGAGAGGTATGCGACATATGGACGGATTATGTACCTTTAGAGAGCCCATCTCTATTATTCAATGGTGTAGGCCAAGCAGTATCGATGGTCCTTTTCACCATTGGAATGGAGTTCTCATAGTCTTGGTCGCTACTGCACCTCTTGCTCAAGGGAGACTGCAATATAAAGAGAACATCAGAAATGAAGATATGATACCAAGGAATCCCAACGATCGGACTCAAATCCTTATAGCTTACTTCAGGAACTGGAGAAAGAATTGCATGTTCTACATGATTCTTTGGATGGCCATAATCAGCAGCATCAACAGTTACTTCTTTGCTGAAAGAAATGTTTTTCTTCGTGTTGCCAGACAACAAAGAAAATGTTAAGCAATCGATCAATGGCTTAAAATCTGGTGTCTATGATGCGAGTAGAGGTCACAAGATTATGAATACCTTTATGCATGGCTGATCATCCTCGGAGATTCCCTTCTCATGAATTCCTGAAAATGTTTTCCTGTGGCATTTGGCTTCACCATTGTGAACCATCTGGGTCATCAAAATGAAAGAAAAATACGTGATTTATCATTTGTATTATAAAATGCTCGGCAAGCGAAGAATTGGTAATCAACAGAAAAATCATAAGTTGCAGCAATTGTACCTTTAAGATGTCGGGATCATTCCATGGACCCTTATCAGAACGCATACAACCACCCTTGTCGGCACAGGTGCAGGTACCACCAAAAATCTCCGGCAACTCACTGGTTAAAGTCCAGAAAAAAAGAGGGCACCTTCAGTTTCAGAAGTGGAGTGCAAAAGGCATTGGAAAAGTGAAGTTTCATGTCATCAACAATGAACTTACCTAGCATCAATTGCTTCAAGCAACTTGCTCTGGTATTTGTTACCCAGAAACTGATAAAAAAATAGTGGCAACAAATTAGTGACACTACAACGATGGATTAGTTTGGAGATTTATAGAATTTCGTTTTTTTTTTAATATTTGAGATCAATAGGTGAATGCTTACATGGATTTTTTGGGCAGTCTTGGGGTCAATGAACTGTTTAACAGTGCTCCACAAAAGCCTGAATCCAGGACCACCATTGATGATGAACATCCGATTTAAGGTCTACAATAATCAGGAAATTCGAATAGCATTAGCTGAAACGAGAACCATTTATTCATCTAATGAAAGACAACAAGCAGAAAATAAATTTAAAACAATTAAACTGATTACCTCAGGGTAATTGTCACCATCAATCTTTGAAATGCGGCCAATAAGTTCCCTTGCAGTTTTGGTGAATTGCTTAAGCCCCTGACCATGAACTTTTTTGTCAGCGTTCTTCAAATAGTGTAACAAGCAAACATAATGCAATTCAATATCTTATGTCTGTCTATTTAGTAGCAGCAGCAGTCCTCACTCACCACTCCTTGCACATCCAAAATAGTGGTGCTCTGATCAATGTGTTTCTTTGCTGCGATTGAACAGGCCGGAAACTTGACATTGAAGGTTTTCTCAAACTCCTGTACATGGTATTTCATATACCGATCCAATGTCGTGACCTGTATAAGCTTGTTAGCGTCAATCTCACCCAGTCTTTCAATGTAAACTGGTCTTCCTTCCTTGTCAATTCCATGATATCCTTGTGGATAGTGTTTCAAGACTTCATCGATTTCCTTGAACTCAAAGTCCTGAAAGAACCCAAAAGCACAGAAATTCATTAACTACCATACTGCATGGTGACACATTCTTAATCTTTTATGTAAATAAGTAGGTTACCTCCATGATTGTGTCAGCACCGAATTCCTTCCTCCAACTGAGCATATCAGACCACATTTGCTTTGCTTTCTCAATATCAAATTTCCTGGCCCTTAAAAATCTGTATCATGAGACAACATGTGATCTACCCAAGCAGTTAGATCAAGTCAAAGAAGTATTTTTCATGAAAGCTGAGCATGCCATTCTAAACATTAACGACAGAAAAATGAAAAGTAACCTTAGCATCATATGGTGATCATCATGCTTAGAGGGTAGTAGTTCATCCAAAATAAGTGCTTGGCGAAACGCATCCACTGCCTGTAATTCCTCAGCATTAAGGTTATCTTCAATTGCAATAGACATTACTCTACTGTGTCTCCGGCCTCTCTTTGTCAAAGAATTCCTGAACTTGTTCGAGGCACTAATTGCCTTCTTTTTCAATGATCCAAGCTTGGTCTTCCTATCATCCTCGGAATATTCAGCGTCGGATTTCTCAAGACCTGTTTAAATCATAGATAATGAAATGCACGAACTTCGAAACTTTTAATGGAACTACTTTCACAGGCATATTTCAAACTAACTCATTATAAAGAAAGAAGTTGTTCAGCAGAGGAATGTGTTATTTTCCTTCCTGCATACTTCCTTTCCAAAGATTCAATAGACCATCGCGTGCATATTTTCATGTTCCAAAGTTTCAATAAACCATTGCATGCATATTTTCATGACTGTCAAAGAACCAAAAGAATGGCCTATCTTATGAGCACTAATCCATATTTCCTTATCTATTAGAATTCCCATTTCAAGATGTGAACATAACAAGAAAAGAGATAAAATGAAGGTGGAAAAAGTATCTTTCCTTTTGTTTCCCAAATCATGAAAAACGAGAACCCAGAATTCGAGAGTGCGAAAATGGTATGTTATTCGAAAACTGAAAAAGCACTGGCTTTGTACTACACTTGTATATATGTTAAACAGGAAGGCAAGAATCACAAAACGATTGAACAAGAATAACCCTTCAAATAAAATCGAAGTTTTAGAGCACTTACCCCCTTTGATATCTCGATCAAGCGGTCCAGACATAGTATCAGCCATGGCTAAATTTTGCAATGGTGGTGACCTATTTGTGATTTCCGTAGTACCAGGAGAATCAAGCACTTCGTAAATTATGGCCCTCGCGAAGAATATTGTCAGGCCTACAACCATGTCAAAAGGAAGAAAAAAAATTCAGCAAGGAGACGGATCCGATGCAACAGAAAGTACTTAATTTTTTTTTTCCCAACCTGTAAATCCTAGCAATCAAAGGGCTCTGAAAACATATGCATCATTTTAGGCTTATAATTGGCAAGTGTAGCGAGGGAGATCAAAACGTTCGAAAATGAACATTAAGAAATAATAGGAAACTAATTCAATGAAAATCATATTAATTACTTTCAGACAAAGAAGCCCAGAAATAATAGGAAGGGAAATAATAGCAGGAAATTGAGAAATGATTAAGGTAAAAAGTCCACGACATTATGCACATCTTGTAATCGTATGCAATTACAGGTGCTTAATGGTCCTATAAGGACACCGCATCATTATGTTCTTATTTTTGTGTCTGAATGTTGACCTGAAGATACCACTTAACCATAAAACCTTCCTGATGGCCTTGCT
>Ga0307515_10017349_pt1 | contig 13118 bp, 13 predicted proteins | sample 17_EM_MG_FD_194513 | JGI IMG/M metagenome (GOLD analysis project Ga0307515, IMG submission 194513) | Populus trichocarpa ectomycorrhiza microbial communities from riparian zone in the Pacific Northwest, United States - 17_EM | ecosystem: Host-associated > Plants > Roots > Unclassified | place...
TCTTTTCGGGTTTTTTTTTATAAATTTATTTATTTTAATTTTATCTTTCATAATTTAATTCATTTGAAATTGGTCATTCTATCCTTTATTTTCTTTTATATTGGGTTATCTCGGTCTTGTGCTATAATCATGGGGTTTGCGGATTAACTTGAGTTAATTAAGATTTGTTTTCATTGCTACGGATTAATTCTGGGTTCAAGACCAGAGTTACTGGTTTTAAAAGTTAGTGTGAATTGACTTTTTTTTGGACCTTTTTTAAAAATTGAATTATTTTAATTTAATTATTTAACATTTAGTTTGATGAAAATTGTTCCTCGTGCTATTTTTTCTTTTCCTTTATGTCAGGTTATCCCGGTCAATTTTTTTTATATAATTTCACAATTTTATCATTTAAAATTAAACTGGTTGGGAATTTAGTTTCTTGATTGAAACCAATTCAAGTATCTTATGATTTCCATGGTCGCGGAATCTGCGGCCTAACTCGAGTCAGCTCATATTTTTTGAATTTTTATTTTATTTTTATCCTTCAACATTAAGTTGTTTGATAATCGAGCTTTATGATATTATTAATTTTCTTTTGAACGTGTTCACCATCGTATCACAACTGGATTAAAGATTTTGCATACTGACTTAGGTGGACTCAGATTGAGTTTTTTTACCCTTTTAAATTATATTTTATCTTTAATTTTCATTTTTTAACATTTTATTTGCTAGAGATCGAGCTTCACCTTTTTTTTTGTGTTGAGTTATCATGTTCCCGTTTGATTTATTAGGAACTGATGTTCAATTTGTTTTTGTATTTTTTTCCATGAGATTATGTCAATCTCGTGTCCATGGTCGCAAAGTTTTCAAGTTAATTTAGTTTAATTATATTTTTTTATATTTTTTTTTAAATTTACCCATTCGTTCTCAACTTTTTTTTATATATTAAAAAAATATTATTTTACCGGTGGGGCAAAGTGGTGCAACAAATCTAAGAGCCCGTTTGTTTTTACGTTTCAAAAGTATTTTTGAAAAAAATTGATTTTTTTAAATTTTTTTCTATGCTTTAATTTTTTTTTTAATATGCTAATATAACAAATAATTTTTTAAAAATAATAAAATTATTATTTAAATATATTTTTAAATTACATATTTTTAAAAAACAATTATTACCTTATTTGGAACAAATATTAAAACAGTACTGCAAGTCAGCAACATTGACGATAATGAGAAAATAAAAATAAAACGTCGATGCGACGACGTAAACGCTGTGGTAAAAGATAAACAGAGAGAGAGAAAGAAAGAATGAAAGAAAGAAAGAAGAAAAGGAACGTACCATGCTTTTCTTCGTGGATTAATTTCCAGAGCTGACAACACAGGAAAAAGAAAAGGTAAGAAAACAGAGAGAGTGAGTCAGAAGGTCGCCTCTCCAAAAATGGCGACGACGAAGCGGAAAGGTGGAGCCTCCGGATCGGAGAGAACGAACCCAAGGGTTTGGCTATACTCCATTTTGCTCACTCTTCAATACGGAGCTCAGCCTCTCATCTCCAAACGCTTCACCGGGTATTTTCCTTTTTCTTCCCCCCTTCGATTTTATGCCTTTCCTATTTATTATTTTTCCATGTAAATTTGGTACTGCTAGAATTCAATTCTCTTGAAAGAATTTGATTTAAAATGCTGCTTTATTTATTACATCATCAATTATTGCGAATTCTGGTCATAGTTGAGGAAGCAATGTTAGCGTTTTGCAGTACTGCAACAATCAATCAGAAGGACACCAAATATGATCCGGGTGGTTACAATCTGTATACATAAATACTTTTATGTTTTGACTTGACGTGGTTTATTACAAAATCATCTGGGTCTATTACAGTTGTTTCAGCTCTTCCTTTTATTTGACCCCAAGTTAAAATCAGCTACATTGGACGTATCTTATCAATATCAAGACTTCTTTCCGTGTTTGCTTTTGTTTCTTGACTCCCTGATTCTGACGCCCTTGCGGTCCGGAAAATCTGTGAAATTGTGCACAATCTGGCTGTTGTTTTGGGTTCTTAATCTAGCCCAAGCTTTAATGGATCCGATGAATGTGATTTGTTATGGTCTTATCTGTTTCTTATATGTTGACAAATGTTATTGGTATGTATTTCCTGTGAAATTTCAGTCACTAATTCATTGAGTTTCATGCAGACGTGAAGTAATCGTGACTACGTCTGTTTTGACATGTGAGGTAGCTAAGGTAATTAAAGTCCCATGTACATTAATTTCAGTCTTTCTCTTCATTGATTTTTTTATAGGAGAGGACAAGGTCAAGAGCAATACCTACTTTTTTTTTCAATCTAGAATGGATACTATATTTAAACACAAATGATCATGTACTCTTTTCCTTATGTTCTTCAGGTTGTATGTGCCCTAATTCTCATGGTAAGAGATGGTAGTTTGAAGAAAGTGTTCAGTCAGTGGACTTTGGTTGGGTCGTTGACTGCATCAGGCCTTCCTGCAGCTATCTATGCTCTGCAAAACAGCTTGCTGCAGATATCTTACAAGAATCTTGATTCACTCACATTTTCAATATTGAACCAGACAAAAGTATTTTTTACTGCATTCTTTACATACATAATATTGAGGTATGTTCATAAATTTCTATTTTTTATTGGTACATTATTCATTGCTTTTGAACTGTATTAAGCATGCAACAATGATTCTCAAAGTTCAAGCATTTAATATCTTATAGAACATTGAAATGATTCCTTGTTTAGGTTTATTTGAGGCTTGATTCTCTTGTCTTTGCTATGTTCCACCCAATAACTGTCTCGTTGATTTGAAACTTACTGTTTTATTTTCAAACGAATTCCTTACAAGTTCATATCTTGCAGTGGCTCACTAGTCTTGAAGTTGTTATGTACATATTGCTGTCGGTTTATATCTTTAGTAGACTTTCATCTCTTGCTCTTGATTGTTTAAGAATTCTTGAAATAGCATGCAGATGAAGCTGGTATTTAAAGTCATCTTCTTTTCCAGAGCTACTATATGATGACCTTCTCTTTTAGATATGTTATGAGTGTGCAACATCTTTTAATAAGCCACCCTCTCTAATTGTAATGAGACTGAGGCAACTTCCATGCAGTAGATTATGAAAAGCCACTCAGCTGTATATATTTATATGGAACCAGTTATGATAAGTTTTAGGATTGTATTGGAAACTCTTTATATTATTCTCTGGTGGGAATGTGCAGGCAGAAACAATCAATTCAACAAATCGGGGCTCTGTTCTTGCTGATAATGGCAGCTGTCCTTCTAAGCATCGGTGAGGGCTCTAGCAAAGGCTCTGGCAGTAGTGATCCTGAGCAAATTTTATTTTATGGGATCATTCCTGTCCTGGTTGCTTCAGTTCTCTCTGGTCTAGCTTCAGCTTTGTGTCAATGGGCTTCTCAGGTTTGAAACTTGTATTTAAATGATCTTACAAGTGTTTTTTCTTTTCCACCCCTTCCAATGTTATTTCCCATCATTTCAGGTTAAGAAACACTCGTCATACTTGATGACTGTAGAAATGTCAATTGTTGGAAGCTTATGCTTGTTGGCCAGCACCACTAAGTCTCCAGATGGAGAAGCTATCAGACAGCATGGATACTTTTATGGTTGGACTCCTCTAACAATGGTAATGATCTTATCCAATACTTCATGCAATTTTTCTCATTGATGACATTGGCATACTTGGCAAAATAGTTGAAGTGACAAAAGGTAGTTGGAATGGGATTGGTGAAAGTTCTCAATCCAAATCTGGCCATGAAATAGAAAACAACTCCAGTTGATTTGTGGTCATGGTTTTTCAGTTGAAGAAGTTTTCTTGCTGTATAGAGCATCTCATAATCATTAGGTGGTCCAAAGGACAGGAGAAATTGTCTTTAGATCATATTTGTCTTCCCTTGGTTTACATCTTTTGAACTGACACAATTATAGCTGGATGGTGAAGCTCATCCATACTGGGCAGCTGTTAGTGTTAGGATACCTGCCTTGATTTGGAATGTTTTTGGTTTGTTGCCAATCTCCTGTGACTCAGAATTTTCTTCTTCTTCTGGTTACTCAAGGAACAATAGATAACTGGTTATCTCGTGGGCTTGTTAAAATTCCAGTTAGTAATATAATTTGAGGGCCCCAAGTGTGCATCTTGCGTTGCATATTGCTTCGGATTTGTGAAATTTATCTGCGTTATATATTTGAAGTATGTATATTTTGAAATTCAGAATCTGAGGATGGGGGGTGGGGTGGGGGGGGTATTTGGTTTAGAGTAGTTGTGAGCTGATATGTTGTGTGCATGATGCTCTTTGTTCCTCCAGCTTCTTTTCTTCAAGCCTCAGCTGTATTGCATTCTAAGTTTACGAACATTGTTGCCAGCTGTATCATGTGCGGTTTAACACTGACAAACTGTGTTTGCTTATTTTTCAGATCCCAGTTGTAGCGAATGCTCTAGGTGGAATTCTCGTGGGCCTTGTCACAAGCTACGCTGGTGGCGTGAGAAAGGTAAATGCAGTGTTAAAGTGGATATTAAAAAGAAAACCAATAAAACTATCAGGAAATTCAAAAAACTGAAATAACCATCATTTTTTCCTTTTACAACAATTTCAATTTTCTATTAAGAAATTGAAAAAATAAAATAGAAACAACAAAATATTAAAAAGAAAACCATTAAAACTAATTAGTTAGGTGAACTTTTATTTTTCTTATTCATTAGTTAGGGTTTAATTCATTGTCTATTATATTATATCATTGTACAGTATTTAATTTTTCAATATGTACTTTTGTCAAGTTTTTTCATCAAAATTGACATAACTATATTTTTCATTTCAAAAATATCATTTAGCTGTATGAGGATATGATAGAAAAATTGTTCAATTTTTTTTTAATTGTCTTGAAAAATAAAAAAAGTCAAAATTACTCGGTCTTTTTTAAAAATAAAATTCTTTCTTTTTTTAAAAAATTAAAATTATATCCTTGTATTTCTCATGGGTATTTTTAAAATAAAAATAATATAATTATGCCAATTTGGATGAACAAATTGGATAAAAATATATATTAGAGAAGTGGATACCATATAAGAACATACAAGACACAATTAGAAATTAGGGAGATATTAGAGATTTGTTGAATTATATAAGGATATATATAGTCATTTACTTGAGAAAAATCATGAAGTAAAGGTACTTCAAATGCCATTTATGCATGCCAGTTTTTAACACCTAGACCCACTTGACAAGGAGATAAATACCACATCAGCATGTTTGTATTAGAAACTAATTGATGCATTTGATTGATCAAATTTTGCGAGTACAAGTACTCAAATAGAAAAACAAAATCAATAGCTGATGAAGTGTTAACTGTCATGTAAGCATTTCGGTAACAAAATTAATGGAGATAAGTAATTGATCAAATTGTGGGAGTACAAGTACTCAAATAGAAAAAAAATCAACACACACACACACAATTAGAAAAAATCATAAAGTACAATTATTACTTTACAATGCAATTATCTGGTATTAAAATAAAAAAAACTCTATCTCCACAAAGTTTTCTTGATGCGTGCAGGGGTTTGTCATCGTTTCTGCACTTCTTGTAACGGCCTTGCTTCAGTTCTTGTTTGAAGGGAAGCCACCTTCGATTTACAGTCTTGTGGCCCTTCCACTTGTCATGAGCAGCATTTCAATATATCAGAAATATCCATACCAAGTAAAAAAGAAGGAATCATAGTCACCTTGACAGCAAAAGGGAATTCATTGGAGTAGCCCAGTAGATAGAGGTTACTTTTGGTTTCAAATTTTGGCATCCAAGTTGTACGTGGAGAAATGCTGCTCAACACAGATTCCTACCAGTAGATAGAGGTTTCTTTTGGTTTAAAATCTAGGCAGTCTTCATTCGAGAACATTTGAATTCAACACTGATTCCTACCAAAAGGAAGAGAACATGGTATTGATTTGATTTGTGATTCCTTTGAGATACGGATGACTAGAGTTCTTTAGAATCTCAATCTGTGTTTTGAAGCCCTTCAAAATGAATATATTTTCTTGCTGCACGTGTGAACTTAGGTAAGAATGGATTTTATGCAGATAACAAAGCCATGCACGTCTTCTGAAATGATGTTTGGGCCTTGATTTATCTATTTCTGAGCCTCAGATTTGGGTTTTGTGGGTTTGGCTTTCCAGTGGGTGTTCATTTTTCCTTGATTTTTAGTTAAAGTCACCAAATTTGTTTTTTCTTTGAATTCTAGGTTTCCTATATTTTTCAAGGTTTTTATGATGTTTGCATTTGAAATTCTTGGAATGGTTTTGTTTTTGTTTAACTTCAATCCCCCACATATGGGGCATGTTACTGTTTCTGTCATTAGATCTCATTTTGTTGGTGATAGTAGCCTATGTGCAAGGTTATTGTTATTTTTAGTTTTGTGGGTGGTTAGAGTTGCTGACATGGTTATTGGTGGAGAAGGAGGTTGCAATGGCGGTTGAAATGATCGTTAATTGAGGAGAAAAATAGAGAGAGCATGAGGGTGTCTTGGGTGTTGGACTATGAGAAGCTGGGTGAATAGTATGGTTTCAGTTTGAAGGGTGATGGGGATGAGATTGATTATGGTATGGTGTGAGTAAAAGAAAGCTTGGGAAAATTAGGGAAGATTGATTTTTTTTTTTTTTGTGTGTGTGGATTGTAGTCTTCTCTAGACAGTGGTCACAAATTGTGTTGTGAGAGGAGATGATCGAGGCTAGGTACGGCGATGGGAAAAATTGAAAAGAAGGCTAGTGTTGTTTGATGAAAATGATGGCTATGGAGGATCGAGAAAAAAGATTGGTTTTGGGTGGAAGAGGGGTTGTGTTTGCTTGAATGGAGAAGGAGATTATGATGTGGGTGATGAATGATTAAGAACAATGTTGTTGTTGGTGTTTTTGATTTTCATGAATAGGGCTGAAAAAAGTCTCAGTGTTATCGGTGGAATAGAAAAGAGAGGCAGGCTAATGTTCTTTCATTGGTGGATTTTTAGGGTTTATTTTTTAGGTTTTATTTTTATTTTTAATATCTCTTGCTTTTGTAATTTTAACATAATAACAGTTTTTTAGTCCAATCTTGTAAATAATTTGATTTTTTTTCTTGTATATACAGTGTTATCAAATTATAAATTATAAAATATAAATGATAATTTTATTAAAAAATAATTAAACTATAAGAGAGGGAGTAAATTTCCATAAAAACAATATAACTAAACAGAGGACGAGGAGAGGAACAAAAAATCAAGACGTCACATATGAGGACAGACATCTGTTGCCTTAGGAAGTAAGGGCCCAAGCACAAGCCGAATAAAGGTTTTCGAGCCCAAATCCACCAGCACAACTGTACTGACTACACACTTGACACTACCGCTTCTCCTCCCACTCACATCCATAATTATAAACCCTCCTCCTAGCTCACTGCGGAGTCAGTAGCATCTTCATTTCAGCGAACAGATGGCAGGCAGATTGGGAAGAAGAGTAATAAACTTCGCAAACCTCCCCATAAAACTCCTGATGCCTACAACATACACAAATATCTCCGAAATCGCACTAAAAACAATCCCTTCAGCCTCCAAAATCGAAATCAAGCGTGTCCTCGAATCGCTCTACGGCTTCGACGTCGAAAAGGTAAGCACTCTTAACATGGAAGGAAAAAAGAAGAAACGCGGCGGATTCCTCATCGCCAAGCCTGACTATAAAAAAGCATACGTCACGCTTAAAACTCCCCTCTCGATTTCGCCCCATTTATTTCCGATTAGAGTTATTGAGGAAGAGAGGGCGAAAATGAGTAAGAAGGCACCGGAGAGTAGTTTTGTTGAGGATAATAAGAGTCACTGGCTTCATGAGAAGAAGAAGGAGAGTGGTCGCGGCGGTAGCGGTAGCGGATGGCGTGGTGGTCGCGGCGGTCGTGGTCGTGGTGATGTGGCGGCCGAGAAGGCCAAGTTTCCTTGGAGCAGCATGAGGAGCTCTACTGCTAATTCTAGGTAGTGTAGATTTTCGGGTTTTATTTTAATTGAGAAATGAGAAATGTTGGTTGATTTTGGTAAATTCTGGTTTACTATGATTATTTGTGTTGGATATTATCGGATTTAATTTGATTGGTACTGCTGAGATATTATATAACATGGGGATAATGGTGCTCTTACATTGATGGTAGCTATCACAGTTGCAAATTGTCATTTGAAAGATTAGGATTCATGTGCTTGTAGAGTGCTAGTGCAAGACAAAGTTTTCTTTTTGGCAGTTGATTGTTATTGAAACAAAGTTGGCTTCGAATTATGGATTTGGTAATGGCTTCAGTGAGTGGGATAGTGGATACCCCTATAGGATTGATAGGAATGAGGCTGATGTGATGTACTGGAATTTATTCCTGGCAAGCTTTTTTTACATTGAATGAAACTACAACATAGTTTATTGTATGCTTTAACAAGAAAGATGCACCAAGCCCTTTTTATTTACAAGTGAACTTTCCTTAAGAAAACATGTAATTCATATAAAATCATGACATGGATAGTCTTCTTCTGAAATTCATTTTGTGGCCAAGTGAATTGGGTATCTTATGTTCTTGTCCACTTAAATTCCCCTCTGATTTTCTATGGAAAAGAGCTGATGTTCTGATCTTTGTCCAACCAAAATTCCAGGCCGATCTATTCATATGCTTGTTGTTTTTCTTTCCGTATTCATGTTGCAGTTCAAAATAGTCCCTCTGCAGCTCTGTCATTTGTGTCTTTACGTTCTCTAGTTCTGCTCTTAGGGTCGTGATCTCAGTTTTTGTTGATGTTTGAGTTATTTCTTGTTCTGAGCTGTTACCACTTGCTACTGCCTCTTTTCCTTGCATTGCTGCCCTTATTTTTATTTGCTCACAGAACAACACCTGCATGTCCATTTCATCTTAGATGAGAAATGTAAATTTTGATGAATTATAAAAGTCCTATAGTCTTTCACTTTGTTTTTGGCGCATATTTGCACACCATGCTGTAAAGGTCTGTGATTTACACCGGGGTTTGTTTTTGAGAATACCTATTCAAAGACAGGGAATGCTTTAGCAGCTCTTGGTAGGAGTGGTTTTTGGATTTAACCTAATGTTTTGAAATATTGCTTATTACCGTGCTTTTTACAATATCATCAATCTCTCATGTGGCAGAGTGGGGATTAACAATAAAGCAAGCCAATTAGTCATATAAAACTTATTTCATTGTTATGTGGTTGCAATTTGTATAAAAGTTGGCATTGTCTTACAATAAAACATTCCAAAAACAACAACAGAGATGGCACACATTGCATTTAGTTTGATCACTAGGTTCCTATGGCTGAAATGGAAGTCAGTGGTAGTAAATAGGAATGTTTTGGACACACACACATCATGTAGCTTTGGTGTCCAAACGTTCGTTCCTGCAGCTTTTTCTTGGTATCTCAGAATTGTGTATTAGGGTTATTGTAGATTTTATGTAATTAGGTGTCATTGACTGCATTAATCCCCCTATCCTTTTTTTTTATTCAGAGCCCCTTTTAGTTTACAGAGAGACAGAACTGGAAGGACTGTGTATTTAAATAGATGAAGTTAGTAAAGAACAACTGGAAGATAACTTAATTAGAATATTTTTCCTTGTGCTGATGATGGTAAGGGTGGTTTGATATGGGCAGGAGTTGCAAGCTTGAGTGGAATGTAGTTCAAGGTGGTGAAAAATTTGTGTTGAGTGATATCTCAGGCAGAGTAAAGTAGAATCAGATAACAGACCCCTATGCTCTGTGGGAATAAAACTGTTGTTAGTCGGAAACCTTTTAGAGCATGTGTGATTATGTGAAGTGCATTGTGTTTTGTTGGCACTTGGAAGGTTCCTCAAAATGGGCAAATTTGATCTGATGCCATCTCTCAGATTTTACCATTTTATACTCTAGATGACATTGCAGCTTTCCTTGCCTTCTAAACAGCTAAACTACCAGTTTTCTATGTCCTTTATTAAGCATTGTAGAATCATACCACTTGATCCTCTTTTATACTTGTCATGTTGTGGCTCTTGGCCACCCTTATGGCTTTTGATTTAATGACTGAAAGAAAAGACATAAATTTACAGCACGGGCACCATGACAGGCATATTTGTTTTGATTTAGAAATTATGAGTATTTTTTATTTATAGTTGAGAATTGTTGTATGTTTTACCTGAATAACTGTTCGTAGAGGCAACCTATCATTTTGTGCTGCATGCGAGCACGCATCAAGTGATAACTTCCCACAGTTCATTATTCTGCATAGCCTTTTTCGGTCATGCTCAGAGAGCAAAGGATGAGCCTGGAAAGAATAATAGAGTTTTTAGGCTTTGTCATAATGCTTATCTAAAAGGATGAGTACCAGAAAGACAACTGAAGGCAAACCTTGAGATAGGTGTCAATGGCTCCATAAAGACCGTCATCACACGTCCGAGCCTTTTCTGGCAGGGCTTCAGCCAAAACTTGAAACTTGGTAATGGAGAGATTAGGGTCCTTTGCAACCTCAGTTAGATAACTGTCCAAAAGCTTACTAACACTTGATTTCCCTGTTGTCTGTGGCAGTTGTTGCTGCTCTTGTTCATGCATCAGAAAATATTCAACGATTCTTTGTATTACTTCTATGTCGTGCATTGTTCGTTGTTCAAGTGAGCTGTATGAATACATGAATCATAATTAGATATGGTGAAAAGACTTGCCACATTTTTTTAGGCAAGGTCAAGCAATCTTAAGGAGACTAAGATTGTTGAATACTCACTTCACAAATTTCCCCTGATCTTCCCTTTTATAATTAGGAATCAAAAGATCATTGACATTGGCATTCTCCAACATCATCCCCACTCTTTTCTCAAGCTCTGAGATCAAAGCTTGGGATGCAGAGTAAACCATTGCCATTTTCAACATCTTCAGTAAAAACTTACATGGGACAGCTCCTGGTTGAGGAGGAAGTATGCTTACTAGGCTTTCAATAATAGATTTTTGCTCCTGGCTATGCTCAATACCCTCATCTTCCTTCCTTCCAATCAAAATACTGAACTGCAGTTCATTCTTTCCATATCCATACCCCCTTGGACCTTCTAATTCCACATCCATGCCTGGCAGCCATCTTTCTGCATATTGCATTATACATTTACCTATGATCTCTGGTTTTGTTCCCCTTGCCCCTATTGCAGTTATAATTCTCATGAAATGATCAATTCGAAGGGAAGCCACATCATCAAACCAACATCCTTCATCATTAACCGTATCTCCTATTGTTGAATTGTCTCTAGAAGCCTTCCATGCTATTGAGTCACAACATCTTCTAACTATCTGGAGATTTTCTGCCCATGGAGATAAAGTTTCGCAGGATTTGAGAACAGTTATGGTGTCTTTCCATGATGAGAGGACTACAAATGTGAGGAAAGCTTCTGTCTTTGAGATGAGATTTCCATCATCAAGTTCTTCACTCATTTCTAGGAATTCTGATGCACATCTTAGTGGAGCAATGTTGCTAGGGTTTAAGTCTAGTGTAAGACCATAACAGAACTTTAGAATGATTTCAAATGCTTCTGGTCCACCTGGGAAGTTTTCAAGCTTGAGTTCGTACCCAAAATTTGAAATTGAAGGCTGAATTTCCAAGCGGCCTATGTAGCTACTTTTTGATACCAAGGGATACTGGATCAGGAGAAATAGTGTGGTTATCAAATGATATCAGCTCATTCACATTGAAAGTTCATTTCTTGCAGACAGTGCATTAGATCCATTGGTGTGTTATTTTACTTTGTCTTAGCTATAGGTGAAATCTTGCCAGGTACTAAGGGAGGTTTTACCTTAATTAGGATGCGCTCATACCTTGAGAATTGACTTGTTTGTATTGTTGACATTTGTACTCATAAATCAATTGGAAGAGCAAAAGGGAAATATGTTTATGACTCTGGTGAGCGCAGATGAAGTCGTCTTAGTTTTGTTGTGTTCATAACTTCAGATGTTTTTGTGAATTGATTTTTCTGTTCTTTATGTGTAACATAGCATGAAGTTGTATTTACTATATTAAACAGAAGAAATAAGACAATAAATCGAGATGTTTTTAACCATTGATGAAGTTGAGCCACGTCCTTCTCTTATCCTTTCTTACCCCCTATAAACCCAGTTAACTGCCATCAACCTACACCCTGACTTTAGTTAATGGACTCTCCTAGTTATAATTTTGTTTAATGATTGATATATATATATTAGAGAGAGAGAGAGAGAGAGATGATTTTACACATGAGCAGGTGAGATGTAACTTTTAGACCATGTATTTCTCTTGCTGTCTAGTTACCTTGTGAACAGTAAAGGTGATGTCTTGAACTTGAATTGATAGATCCGTCGGGATTGGGGAATTGACAAACCTGTGTAGTGGAAAGCAAACAGAGAAGCATCAGTAAGAGATACAAGAAGTTTGATAACAGAACAGGACCAAAACGGTAGATATATGATTAGATATTCTAACATTAGCTTAGTCATGATTCAGAAATAAACACGCTAGCTGTCTTTCGACAAACTAGCAGTAATGTTGCTAGTTCTAATCGCTGGCTTGAGAATCCTGTATCATGGCTGATTTAAGTTGTACCATGAGTGATCATTCTTTTCGAAGCCATCGGCTATTGACATGGCTGTGGGAGGAACTATGATGCTTTGGTTGTAAACTTGATCGACACCACCAGAATCGCTCTCTGAGCTCTGTGATTGAACTGGTGGAAGGGACTTCTTCATGGTTACAGTGGAGCTGCATGACATTGTTGCTTTGAGCCTGAACATTTAATGGTGAGGACATGAGTGAGGATACAGTGGGGCATGGCCATAAATGTGAGATGTGAGTCTGTGGTTGGCATGGGAGCACTGTTAGGTGAGCTGAGAATTTCAGAAAATTCTGATAGAGATCTATCGAGCTCATGGAAAAAAAGAATGTCAGGCTTTGAATTGTCGATCTCCATCCACGTATGTTACTTTCTAGCATTTAGTTTGTGTCAGAATTGCATGGCCTTCAACTCTTTACTGGTAAGAGACGGGATTGCATATGCTTACTGTCCAAATCAAATCCATGAGAGTGTGTTTGGTATTGCGGTAGCTGTTGTGGTTGTGGTTTGTTGAGGTTGGTTT